>Ga0193954_1000754_pt1 | contig 17910 bp, 18 predicted proteins | sample BB_5_MG_FD_140340 | JGI IMG/M metagenome (GOLD analysis project Ga0193954, IMG submission 140340) | Microbial mat bacterial communities from the Broadkill River, Lewes, Delaware, United States - BB_5_MG | ecosystem: Environmental > Aquatic > Freshwater > River > Microbial mats | place: USA...
ATCTTCGATCAATACTTTCGATTTTTTGATGTTCCCTTTACGCAGTTTTTTTAACGGTACTTGCCAAAGTTTACCATCAATAGTTTCTCCCCCAGAAGCATAAATGACCATAGGTTTCTTTTTGCCTTTTTTATATCGAATATGAGGAGCATAATAGGTTTCACGGTGATGTGGCAATTCGTCTTGTGCAATTGTTTTTCCCGTCACACTGCATATTAGCATCACCTTTCCTCTCGGACGCACGGTATCATTAGGAAGGATGTAGGCATCTCCACCGTTACTTACTAGCAAATCACGAATACCATCTTTGTTTTGATCTTCCACAAACTGCGTCATATAAAAATTATGAAAATTTGCGGCTCTTGCCTCCCTGTATGTTCCTGGCCAGAATTGCCATATTAATTGCCCTGTTTTTCCATCGATTGCATATAACTGTGCGTTTCTACCAGCAATAAAAACATCAGGACAGCCATCCAAATTAATATCTTGAAACATTGCACTGGTATAAATCTGAGATCGTGTGCTATATTTCCAAAGAACCTTTCCTGAAGCTCCATCAACGGCTACAACACCATTTTGAATTGCAAAATTTTCATTTCCGGCACCGATAACAACATCCAAGACTCCATCATTTGTTAAATCGGCAAATCTCGGAGATGAAAACACAGCGGCAGAATCCATTTTATAATTCCAATTCACATCTTGCGCATGCACTAAAGCATTTGCTAACAAACAAATCAATAAGATTCCTTTTTTCATAATAAATAGTTAAAACGATTCACCAAAACTGACATAAAAACCGGATTGATTATTAACACCAATCGCATAATCCAATCGCAAATAGGTATTCTCCTTTTTATCCACTAAAAAACGAAGTCCACCACCTAAATTAGGCTTCACATTATGATTAGATAGGTTATTCAAATTGTTATAAATCATTGAAATTCCACCAAAAGCTGCTACACCAATTCGCCAAAACAAATGTGCACGGTACTCGAGTTGCATCGTCGATAAGTGGTGATCTCTAAACCTTCCATACAGATAACCTCGAACCAATCGATCACCTCCAATCAATGAAAAATCATAAAACTCTGGGTTTCCTATTACTGAACTGTGAAAGAAACGACCAGCGAAAACTTGTTTATTTTTTTTCCCAAGTTCATAGTACTTTCGAACATCTACCGATAGGTTATTGTATATATAGCTTCCGAAATTAATCGTGCTCACAAATTCAAGATAGTTTCCTTGTGTAGTGGTTAAGATGTTATTTCTAGAATCCTCTCGAACCATAAGTTTAACACCATAATTACGCGCGCTTATTAGCGAATTATGGTGAGTAATACTATCATTGTATTTTACTTTAGAATAGTCGTTAGCACGTAAACCTAACCCCGTAAAAAACGTGCCCTTTACCTTTCGCAACAAATGAAAATCAGCTCGAAACCGATCACTATCAAACGTAACTTCTTCTGAAATATCAGCATCAGCACCAATGCCATAATATAAGTCAGGATATTTTGAGTAGTGAATCAAACCTTGTGTAAACCATTTCTCCTCTTTAAAGAAGTAATTCCATTCATTCTCGAATATAAGTTGCCGATTCCAGGTATAAACGCCTTCAATTTTTGCATTTGATGAGCGCGTTTTACCGTCTTGATACGCATCAATAGTGAACAAGCATACAGCTCCAGCATACGCATTGGTTTCAGGAGAATAACCAAATGATGGCGTTGGCAATACTTTTACCCGTTTTACCTTAACTGTGTCTTGAGCATTTATTGAAAAAGCAAGCATTAGCACAGCAATAAAATTTAGGAAACGATTTAATTCGATCATTCTATTTTTTGATTCAATCGTGAAGATAACCATATGAAATTAATTGTTCGAAAAAGTAAATTCAACGCTTATAAATATTTATACGTTTAATTCGTAAGGAATCTGCTTTGAACTTGTCTGACATGAACGGTTAGCATTAAATAGTGATTATAATATGTTTCGAATTCTTACCCTTCTTGTATTCATTCCCTTTCTTTCGTTTTCCAACGATTGTGTCTCTGGAGATTGCATCAATGGCGTAGGAACATATGAAAATACGCGCGGCGAAACTTATGTCGGGACATGGAAAAATGGGAAAGCTCATGGCAAAGGTACCTACACAAATGCCAAGGGTGATAAATACTATGGTGATTGGGTAAATGGTGATATGCGAGGATCTGGAACTTACGAATACGTAAATGGCGATGTTTATCAAGGTGAATTTTTCGGCTATGAAAAACATGGTCAAGGTACCTATAAATCAGTTTTAGGGGAAGTCTACTCTGGACAGTACTATCATGGTAAAAGACATGGGAGTGGAAGTTTTTCAGACGCAGCAGGAAATCGATACGAAGGAAATTGGGAGAATGGATTAAAACACGGAGATGGAACTTGTTATTATGCAGATGGAAGTAAATATTTGGGAAAGTTCCACTTAGGCGAAAAACAAGGAAAAGGATCTTTTTATTGGGCGAATGGTGGGAGCTACATGGGTGAATTTTATCATAACGAATTCAATGGAACCGCAACTCGTATCTATGCAAACGGAGATCGGTATGAGGGGGAGTTCAAAAATGGACTCAAACATGGACAAGGAAAATACTTCTATGCAAATGGCTCAAAATATGAAGGTGGTTTTAAACAGAATAAAAAAAATGGTAAAGGTGTTTTTATATGGGCAGATGGTGGTTCATTCACAGGTCAGTTTTCAAATAATACTCTAAACGGATTCGGTACGCGTATCTATGCTTCAGGTGAAAAATACATTGGAAACTTTACGAATGGGAAGAAAAATGGAACCGGAACCTATTACTCACTTACCGGAGATTCCTACAAAGGTTCGTGGGTAAACAACGTTAAACATGGATCTGGAATTTACCTCATGTCCAATGGAAATAAAGTACAATGTGTCTGGAAAAACGACGTTTTAATAAAGTACAAAAAACTATAAACCAAACAGTTGACTGTTTACAAGTGTTTTTGGCACAGGATTTGAAAAGTGATTAATACAACTTTAAAAATTCAAATTATGAAAAACGTAGAAAAAAAATCAGAAGCAGTAGATATCATGTTATCTGCATCATTAGAAGAGTATTTAATGTTCATCCAAAATATTTCTCCTAAATTAAAATAGAATGATTAACATACTCATTCGTAATGCATCCAGGCGATGCTGTTACGCAAAAAACTAAGGTTTCACATCGTATGATTGTGAGGCCTTTTTTTTTGACTACTAAATCCATACTTTTAACCCACAAGATGGAAAATCTAAAATCTAAGGCTTTAACAACACTTACAGGACTCGTTATCTTTTTAACGGTACTTGTTACTGTTTTTAATCAGGCGAAATGGAAAGATGATAACGGTGTAATAACCGGTGATGTCCGTGGATATTACGCCTACCTTCCAACATTATTTATTCAAGGAGATATAAAACTGGAGAAAGCAGCCATTTACGATCCGAATAAAGCTACACATATCTGGTTTTCACAAGCTAAAGACGGAACGCGATTTATAAAATTTACCAGTGGAATGTCCATTCTTTACAGTCCATTCTTTGCTGCTGGTCACCTTTATGCGCAGAACAGTGATTATGAAGCCAATGGATTTTCAACTCCATATAAAGTAGCCTTAACCATATGCGGGTTATTTTATTTAGCCTTATCACTCATTTTTTCAATCAAATTTCTTCGACTTTACTTTAGTCAAGTTGTAACCTCTATTACTATTCTTATACTTTTTCTTGGAACAAATCTTTTTCATTATTTAACTGGAAGTATAAGTTATTCGCATGGATACAGTTTTGCACTGATTATTATTTTCATGTATGCTACAGTAAAATGGCTAACAAAACCAAGTATTAAGTGGAGTATCATTATTGGTGTAACTTCAGGATTAATGGTTTTAATTCGTCCGGTTGATTTATTATTCATCTTCTTTATTCCGTTAGTCCATATCAATTCTTGGAATGATTTAAAGAGTAGGTTTTCACTGTTTTGGAATAAAAAAACACATGTTACTCTAATGCTTTTCGTGGCGTTTTTGATGCTCCTTCCACAGCTCATTTACTTCAAATACATCTCTGGAAACTTCTTCTTCTATTCATATGATGATGAGTCCTTCTTCTTTCTTCAGCCTCAATTTAGCGACGCTTTTTTCAGCTACCGCAATGGTTGGTTGGTCTACAGTCCCCTCATGATTTTTTCAATTTTAGGGTTGTTTTTACATCGATACAAAAAGCCATTCAATCTTTACACTGTAAGTATATTTCTGCTGTACACTTATGTTATTGTTTCTTGGTGGTGTTGGTGGTATGTTGGTTTCGGGAATCGTGCATTTATTAACCTCTATCCGTTACTTTCAATTCCTTTGGCTGGATTTATCGCTTGGATTGGCAGCAAACGAGGTGTTTTCAAAATTCTTTTCGGAATTGTTGTTTTCTCTGGCATACTTTTAAATATCAAACAAAACACACAATTTGACAAGGGTTTAATCGATTGGGGAAGAATGACGAAAGCCGCTTATTGGGATTCATTTGGTAGAGAAAAACCAAGTCAAATTTATGAGACGCTTTTAGAAGACCCAGTTATATCAGAAGCAATGAATCGCAAGAATGTGGTAAAATATATTTTTGTGGATACTATATCCGTCCGGCATTTTTCTTTCAATGATCCAATCGATTGCGATACAAATCAAATCCAGTTCTTTCAACCTAAAGGAGGAAGAGATCACTCTGGCGGCCTAAGAATTCCAAAAGGGACCATGTATAGTTTACAACATAAAATCATTCCACATGAAAATGCTACGCACATTTACATTTCAACATGGGTAAACAATCCTTTTGAAATACACTTGGTGGTTGAAGGCGACAATGGTTTCGCGTTTTACGATGCGGCCTCGGATATTTCTACTATTAAAAATGGATGGAGCAAACTCCAACTAAATGTCAAACTACCGGAAAACATAGATGGAAATCAACTGCGTTTTTATGTTTGGAATAAAGAAAATCATGAATTCAAATACGATGATTTCAGTATTCTTCAAACGAAACACATAACGAAACAAAAAACTTACAACTAGCCGTGATTGAAATCAAACAAGCTTCGATGGAATTATTAAATACGGCTGATTTTAATCGTATTTACGACATTCTTATTTATGCGTATGCAGAAACCGAGAAAGAAGTTTGGGGAGAGAATTATGTTCGAATATTAAAAGATGAATTTATTGAATTAATCAATCGGGGTGAAATCTTTTATGCAACCATAGATAAAAAACCAGTCGGTAGTATTTATGTATATCAAAAAGAAAAAGAAACGTATTCTTTTGGTTTGTTATCGGCCGACTTTAGCTTAAAGGGAAATGGGATAGGGTTGAGCTTGGTAAAATATGCAGAACAATACGCTTTGAAAGCCGGAGCAAAATATATGGACCTTGAAATTTTGAGACCTCTTGCAGAAGAAGTTCCGTTTAAGATCGTTCTAAAAAACTGGTATACCAAGTTAGGTTATCATTATATGATGTCTGGAACTTTCGCGGAATTAAAACCAGACAAAGCATATAAAGCCGAAGGATTGATTCAACCATGCACCTTTGATTGTTATCGAAAAACACTTTCATAAAAAAAGCCCTCATGTTTCCATGAAGGCTTCAAATTGAATTTAATCCGTTTTAGAACTTAAATACAATTCCACCATTTAATGCTGACACTCCGTGTCCAGCTTCAGCGTATACACCAAAGGCATCTGTGAAATAATATCTAATTCCCGCAAAAATATAGTGTCCTCCAGAAACACTTGAACTTCTTGATTCAGTATATTGATTTGGGTTAAGTGCATTCGGAATTTTGTCCTTGTCAGAGTTAATATAAAACCCACCACCAACACCAGCATAAACATCCATTTTTGGAATGTCAAACTCGAAGTGGTAAGCAGCACGTGCTATGATTCCTAATCGCGATCTTGTGTATGTTGAAACATAAGCCCCATTCGTATACTTTTGGGTATAAAACGATTGAACGATAGATCCACCAGCACCAATTCTACCGATTCCCAAGATGTCTGTGACACCTCGCTCATAAGACAAACGAATTGGACCGATTGCTGTTTTCTTATATGTTCCTAATAAAGCAGTTCCTGCAACACCCGGATATCCCCAAGGATCAAGACCATAACCTAACGACACATAATTTCCTCCTTTCTCAAAATCTTGTGCAGTAGTGGTACTAACGACTAATGCACAACAAATTAGCATGAATAAATTTTTCATTTTTGTTGGTTTTATTTGTATTCTACAAAGATAAAGAATAAGCCTACTTATTTGAAAATATCACGCACATTTTGCTGGATTTTTAGAGTAAGATCACCCGTTGGTAAATCATTGTCATCTTCACCGAAAGGTTCTTCAATTTCCTCAGCCAAAACCTCCATAGAAACCAGCACATAAAAAACAAACGTAGCTATAAGAGAAGAGAAGTATCCAAAAGTTGGAATAAACGCCAAGGGAATTGTTGTAACATAAACAAAAATGAATTTTTTAATGAACAAGCTATACGAATAAGGAATAGGAGTGTTTTTAATTCGCTCACATGCACCTAGTATATCTAACAGTGAATTGAAGTTTTTATCTATTACAATAAACTCTTCTTGTGTAATTTTTCCTTGTTCCATTAACCCGTGTATTTTTTTATACATCATGGATACAATTTCATTTGGAATATGATTGATTTCTTGAAAACGACCTCGTTCTTCTGAGGTAATCTCTAATTCTTCTAAATCTACACCCTGGCGTAAATGTTCTTTCATTGCGTAAACAAAATTCGGAATCATTCTTTCAAAATAATCTCTATCCTCCTTTTCTTTTAATAAACTAGAAAGTTTGATTGCAAGATTTCGAGAGTTATTCACCAACATTCCCCACTGTTTTCTTCCTTCCCACCAACGGTCATACCCCGTATTCGTTCTAAAAACAAGTAAAAGTGAAATAACAAACCCGATCAATGAATAAACAGCCATCAATTCTTTTAAAATCTCTTTATACGGGAAATACGTTATGACAAGAAAGGAGGTTAACAAGGTAAACGCGCCGATGTAAATGAGCTCTTTCCACAGAATTCTAATCGTATCACTTTTATGTAAAGCGAAAATAAGTTTGATCCAACTTTTTGGGTTATACTTAATCATAATTCGTTTTTTAAATCATTTAAAAGATGAGACATCGTTTCAAAAGTATAATCGGCTACACTCAATTTTGGTTCTGGATTATGCGTTTTTTCTGGTATACAAACCACTTTCATTCGTGCAGCTCTTCCTGATATTATTCCATTTAACGAGTCCTCTATTACCAAACATTTTAAAGGAGAAACATTCAAATGTTCTGCCACAGTTAAATAAACCGCGGGGTGTGGTTTTCCAAATTTTTCATTTTCTGCAGAGTGCACAAAATCAAATTTTTCTTCAATTGAAAGTGTTTCTAAAACAGCTTTGATTAAAACACTATACGAAGAAGTTGCTAAGCCAATTTTTATATTCCGTTCTTTTAAAAAACCAATGGTGTTTATAACCCCAGGCAATGGATCACCGTTCTGATGAATCAGCTCAATCATTCGATTAATGATACGCTCTTCCACCTCTTTTTCGCTACAATTTTCCCATCCAACATGATTGTACCAATAACTAATTACTTCATCTATCCGCAGCCCTACGGTATGCTGGAAATCTTCACGAGTAAGTGGACAGCCAACAGAATGAAAAACCTCTTCCATCGCAATTTTCCATAAAGGTTCAGAATCTATTAACACGCCATCCATGTCAAAAATTACGGCTTCAAATTCTTCAATATTAATCATAAGATAGCTTATACTTTATTAAGTAGCCACCACCTAAAACACGGTGATTTTCGTCAGCTACAAAGATGTAATTCTTGTTTAAAACCACAAGTGACTCCTTCTGAGAAACATCATCAAAAAGCACTTCTTTCACAAGATCATACTTGTTATTCGCATATTTCAAGATAATTACTCGGTTATATGTGCTTAAATACAGATATCCTTTGTATTTATCCATTGCTGTAATTGCATCCATCCACCAGCCATCTGGACCAATAAACACTTCCGATTTTTTCTTTGCGATGTATGTTCCAGGCTCTTTAGGGATTTTATAAACAAACGCTTTTCCTGTCCATGGATCCGTGTTACATTTTGTAAAAATCGTTAAAGAATCCCCTTCACAAATGAAACCTTCTGCATCATAATTAAACTTCTTTTTAGAAGGAGGAAACTCTGTTTGATCCGCGTAACTAAACTTGATTTTTTTTGATTCTATTTCCGTTTCACTTAAGATATCTTTAATTTTAACACGATAGATAACCAGCTTATTTCGCTTATTACCATTGTTCCCAAAATCGCCGATATAAAGATATTTCCCATCAATGGCTAAATCTTCCCAGTCCTTATTATCCGCATCGGTTACTTTTACCTTCTTGATTACTTTTCCTTTCGTGTTTAAGACAAAAATGGTAGGTTTATTTCCACCGTCATTAATAGCAACAAGCGTACTGTCATTTATCAATTCTAACCCTGAAATTTCATCTAAAGATTCAGGAAGGTCATAACGCGCAACTTCTTGCCCAAAAGTAGGCAGTGTCGTTGTTAAAAAACAACCAATTACGATATACAGGAACAAATTTCTCAATTTATTATTTCTCTACACGCACGACTTCAATGCGATTATGACTGACTTCTTCAATATGATATTTGACATCATTCAATTCAACCATTGTGCCAGCCTCAGGGATAGATGCTAAATGATGAATAATCATTCCCCCCAAAGTTCCAAACTCTTCAGATTCTGGTAGGTTAAGATCATAAATCTCATTCAGGTAGTCGATATCCAATCGGGAAGAAAAACGAAATTCCGTTTTTGAAATACGCTCTTCAATAAACTCTTCATTATCGTGTTCATCCTCAATTTCCCCAAAGATCTCTTCTATAACATCCTCAATTGTAACAATCCCAGCAGTTCCACCATACTCATCAACAACTACGGCAATATTACCCGACTTTTCCGTAAACAGTTCAAGTAATTCTTTACCTGGAATTGCTTCTGGCACAAATGGAATAGGTAATAAAATCTGTTTAATTGATTCAGGTGATTTGAACATCTCAAAACTATGAACGTATCCAATGATATTGTCTACAGTTTCGCGATACACGATGATTTTCGACTTTCCAGATTCGATAAATTTTTTGCTTAAATCAGCAATATCATCTTCCACACCAACAGAAATTATATCCGTTCGAGGAATCATACAATCACGCGCCTTAACCGAATCAAAATCCAATGCATTTTGTAAAATTTGCATTTCATTTCCAAACTCTTGCTCCTCTCTGATTCGCATATTGATATCATGAACGTAAGCTTCTAAGTCGACTTTTGAAAAGACTTTCTCATTGGTCTCACTATCCACTTTCAACAATCTCAAAAATATAGAAGACAACCACAAAACAATGTAAGTTGGAATGTACAGGATGACATAAATAAGAATCATTGGAACAGTCGTAAAACGCAGGTAACCGTTCGGGTTCATTTGAACGAACGTTTTAGGTAAAAACTCTGCGGTTACAAGTACCAATAAAGTAGATAAGATCGTTTGTATTAATAACATTGTTCCTTCACTAGTTACTCCCCAAGAAGCAATAATATCACCTAGCAAGTCTGCGGAAAAAAGTCCGAAAAACACCAGTGCAATATTATTTCCAAGCAAAAGCATGGCAATGAAATGCGATTCATGTTTATAGAAGAGACCAAGAAATTTACCGTTAATGGTACCTTTTGTCTTATCCAGCTCTATTTTCAATCGATTCGATGAAATATATGCAATCTCCATCCCAGAGAAAAAGGCGGAAAAAATAAGTGTGACAATTATGCCAATAAGAGGAACCTCCATTTACTGATTTTACAGAAATAAATATACAAATTCCTGAGAACTAGAGTACATCAAATCCGATATCCTTACGGTAATTTGATTTTTCAAATTCAATTTTTCCAATTGATTCGTACGATTTTTTTAGTGCAGTTGCTACATCTTTACCGTAAGAAGTAGCGGCTAAAACACGTCCACCGTTTGTAAGTACAGCAGGACCATCTGAAACCGTTCCTGCATGGAAAATAATACTATCCGTTACAGCGTTTAGGCCATAGATTTGCTTTCCTTTCTCATAACTCTCTGGATATCCTCCAGAAACCATCATAACCGTCGTTGCACTTCTTTCGTCAAACTGCACATCACATTCAGACAATGTATTCGTTGCTACTCCTTCAAATAAATCGAGAATATCTGACTTTAAACGTGGTATCACAACCTCCGTTTCTGGATCTCCCATTCTGCAATTATATTCAATTACATAAGGTTCATTTTTCACATTAATAATACCAAAGAATACGAATCCTTTATAAACGATATTATCCGTTTTAAACCCTTTAATTGTAGGGATAATAATTTGATTTTTAATCTTATCTAGAAAAGTAGGATTAGCAAATGGCACTGGAGAAATAGCCCCCATTCCACCTGTATTCAAACCTTTATCACCTTCACCAATACGTTTATAATCTTTTGCTTCGGGTAAAATTTTATAAGCATCACCATCAGTGATTACGAAGCAAGACAATTCAATTCCATCAAGGAATTGCTCAATAACAACGCGAGAACTTGCATCTCCAAATTTGGCATCAGCAAGCATACTTTTTAATTCTCTTTTTGCTTCCGGTAAGTTGTCAATAATTAGCACTCCTTTACCTGCCGCAAGCCCATCTGCTTTTAAAACATATGGTGCTTTCATCGATTCTAAAAACGCATACCCTTTTTCTAAGGTATCTTTTGTAAACGTTCCATACTTAGCCGTTGGAATGTTGTGACGTTTCATGAATTCTTTTGCAAAATCTTTACTTCCTTCCATTTGTGCTGCGACCTTATTTGGGCCAATCACAGGAACATTAGAGATTTCATCATCTGCTTCGAAGAAATCAACAATACCGTTAACCAATGGATCTTCAGGACCAACCACAACCATATCGATGTTGTTTTCAAGAACAAAAGCTTTCACTTCTTCAAAGTTTGAAGCTGAAATATTTACATTCTTTCCGTGTTGTTTTGTTCCAGCATTACCTGGAGCAATAAACAACTCTTCTAACATTGAACTTTGGGCCATTTTCCATGCTAATGCATGTTCTCTTCCTCCAGAACCTAATAGTAAAACGCGCATATTGTTTTATTTCTTATTTACAGTATTCTAAAATAGACAGGAACATCTCCTTTCCATCCGTATTTGCTAATTCTTCATCAGCAGCTCGCTCTGGATGAGGCATCATTCCAAAAACATTCTTTCCTTCATTACAAATTCCGGCAATGTTATTTATTGATCCATTTGGGTTATTCTCAGCATTAACAACACCATTTTCATCACAATATTGGAAAAGAATCTGACCATTTGCTTCTAATTTTTCAATTGTAGCATCAGGTGCAAAGAATCTTCCTTCACCATGAGCGATTGGAATTTTATAAGCTTTAGTTGCATTTAATCCCTTTGTTATAGCAGTTTCTCCAGAAACGCGTTTCAAGTGAATATTCTTACAAATGAATTTTTGATTGTCGTTATGTAATAACGCACCTTCTAGCAAACCTGATTCGGTTAAGATTTGAAAACCATTACAGATTCCCATCACATAACCACCATTGTTAGCATGTTTGATTACTTCACCCATAATTGGTGAAAGTTTAGCAATTGCACCTGATCTTAGGTAATCTCCGTAAGAAAAACCACCAGGTAGAATTACAAAATCAACTCCTTTTAAATCGGTATCCTTGTGCCAAAGGCGTTCAACTTTTTGGTCTAAAATGCTTTCCAGCACGTAAACCATATCTTCATCGCAATTTGATCCAGGAAAAGTAACTACTCCAAACTTCATTTTTATCTATTAAATAGGTTGGTGCAAAATTACGATAATTAGAAACCTAACGAATCAAAAGGGATGAAAAACTTACCCACAGCGAAGAAAAAAATCAAATAATAGGTGATAATGGCAAAAGTACGGGGTGTTTTTACTCCAAAAGCGTATGGAAGTATAAACATTAATGGAAAAGCAAGTAATCCCAATCCCTCCAATTTATCGAAAACAAAGAATTCGATCAGGGCAATTCCAAGAGAAAAGCCAATCAATAACAATAAAATTCGGAACAATTTTTTTAAACGTATTGTACTTGCCCCAATCTTATTTAAAACATCAGAAACACTTGTAATAATTAAAAGTGAAACGAAAAACGACAAAATGACAAAGTCGTAATATTGCCACTCTCCAGCGGAGCTACTAAACCCCTCTCGTACAACCTTAACGCCGAAGAAAAAACCATATAATCCAGCATATATCAGGGGTAGAATAAACCCTGTTATTGCAAGCAAAGATTCCCTTAAAACAAAAGGTCTAACAACCCAAATCATCCAAAACAAAAACGGTGTTCCCAAGAGTAAAACTGGATATAACGATGCCGCAATACCGAATAGAAAAGAGGCATTAAAAACCGCTCTTCTTCCATCTTCATTCTGATTCAGTTTAAACATCTGAACAAACATCAAAATCAAGAAAGTTTGAGCTAAAGATGCCCCGCTAATAAAGTAAAATGAATGAAAAAAACTCATAACAACCACATAAAGCAATGATGCCAAATAGTTGTTTCTTTCCATGAAATCGTTGCGATTAAAGATGTTGTTAATCAGAATTCCGTTGATAAGAATTAGAATAAATGCTCCAATTTGGTATGGCCAAAACTGTTGACTTCCTATTTTTCCCCAGAAACCGAGAACAACATGCTCTTCTGGACTGTGATGCGGAAAAATAAAGTTTAAAGTACCGAAAAGAGCAATAATCAATGGTAAAAAAACCAAAGCAAAAGATCTATTTCCAAAAAACAGCTTAACCATGATTACGAAGATACATTTTTATCCATTGTTTATTGCGTAGTTTCAGTTAGAATTCTATATTTATCCTTTCGCTGAAAAAGCGAAAATTGAATACAATTAAAACCTTGGTGAATACAACCAAAATCTATTAGAAATATGGCAACAGTAAGATATTCGGACAGCGATCTTCAAGAATTTAAAGAACTAATTAACAATAAGTTAGCTGAAGCTAAAGAAGATTTAGCATTACTAAATGGTTCATTGTCTCATAATGATGATCATGGTACAAATGATACTGGACGTTCATTTAACATGATGGAAGATGGTTCTGACACATTATCTCGTGAAGAGGTAGCACAGCTTGCTGCACGACAAGAAAAGTTTATTTCAAGTTTGCAAAATGCGTTAGTTCGTATTGAAAATAAGACTTACGGAATCTGTCGTGTTACAGGTAAACTGATAAGAAAAGAGCGCTTAAAACTAGTTCCACACGCAACATTAAGTATAGACGCGAAGAACGCTCAAAGCTAGTATTTGTGAAAAGAAACGTACTCATTGTTGTAATTGTTGTAACGCTAATCTTAGCGCTAGATCAATTCATAAAAATTTATATCAAAAGCACCTTTGCTCCAGGTGAATCACATGCCTTATTGGGTGATTGGTTTATCCTTGAGTATATTGAAAACCAAGGTATGGCCTTTGGTACTACATTCGGGACGCAGGCTTGGCATAAACTTGCTTTAAGTCTTTTTCGTATTGTAGCGATTAGTGCTTTGATTTATTACTGGATTAAACAATTAAAAAAAGGGGTTCGATTAGAATTTTTAATTGCTATTGGACTTGTTTTCGCTGGTGCAACAGGAAACTTAATTGATTCCATGTTCTATGATTTTGCTTTTGAATATGATCCTTGTATGCCTTTTAATCACCTAGCAGGATCAGGGGTTGAATCTGACTGTGCCTTTTTTGGTACAATAGAAACGCGCCACACAGGCTTTCTTTTTGGTAATGTTGTAGATATGTTTAAGTTTCACGCATATTGGCCGGATTGGGTTCCTTACCTTGGCAAAAAAGAAGTGTTTCCTGCAATCTGGAACATTGCAGATGCGTCAATTACATTGGGAGTTGTAATGGTGTTCATTCGCCAAAAGAAGTACTTTCCACAACCTGCCAAAGCGATTGTTAATGCGGAAGATTCTGACTCAGGAACTACATCTACAGAAAGCGAAAATGAAGTTGGCGAATAAGTTATTTTATCAATAATACTTCTACTCTCCTATTCTTCCTTTTATTGGTTTCACTTGTTTCTGGAAATAAGGGCTGTGTATTCGAATAACCAAAGGTTTTTATAATTTTTGGATCTACACCGCTCCATTCAAGTTCTTTTGCGACGGCTTTAGCTCTACGTTCAGATAAATCCTGTCCAGGCGCACAGCAAACGTGCCCATGAAGTTCTATTGCACTGTATGTTTTGGTTTTTATCAGCTCCAGAAACTCTAAAACCTCATCATACGAATCAGCTCGAATAACATCTTGCTCAGGTAAAAATTCAACATTTAAGGTGATGACTTCTTCGATAATTGGTTGAGGAATAACAGGTGAATTTTCACCTACAATAACAATGGCTACTCTCCGGTTAGAAGCTAGATCATTATATTTCTGGCTTTCACCAATGGCAATCACATCAATGTTTGAAGTAAGGTGTGCCAGTTGATTACGCACAGCCTCACCTCGTCTTTCTGCCAATTTTTTATTATACGCTGTGCTCCCCACTGAATCCGTATATGCGTATAGCCGAATGTTTGAAATGACTTTAGATTCTAGCTCACTTAGAACTTCTTGATCAATCACGATAGATTGGTCTGAATCAAAATGAACTGTAAGCGTATCTAATATGGATTGCGAAAAGGCATTGTTTATGAACAAGCAAATTGCTGCTATTAAAAAGGCCTTTTGCATCTCTTAAAATCTAAATGTTACCCCACCTAAAAACTGGAAGCTATGAACTGGTGTATTGTACCATCTTTTATATCTCTGGGATGCAATATTATTGAATTCGACAAATGCAGAGATGCGTTTATTATAGCGATACTCAATACTCAAGTTTAAATCAGTAATAAAGTCTAAACTCTTAATATATTGTCCATTTTCGATTGTAACATCATCACCCATTTCATAAACCAGTGCCTTTCTGCCTTCTTCGAGTGTTAAATCAAGGTTGAATAAGAACTTATCAAACAGATTATATGATCCACGCACTAAAAACTCTAAACGAGGTAAATTCCATGCATAACTGTTGTTCAGTGCTGAATACGAATTGAATTTTCCTAATACATCAACTTTGAGTTTCTCTTGCAATTGATACGAAATTGAAGCATCGATTGTAGTTACGTTCATTGTGTCATAAATCACATCAAACTTGTTTCTGATTGAGTATGTAGTATCCGTAATAAACAATGCTTTATCTCTAACGTTTGCAAAACTGATGCCTGCATTGAAACTGATTCTCTTACTTAACGTTCCTTTAATCCCACCGTAAAATTCAATCGGACGTTTCTCATTTTGCATGTACACATTTGGTAATAAGAACTCATTGTCTTGAGTTAAAGCTTTGAAAGTGCTTTGTGTTAACCCACCACGAACTCCCGCATAAGGAATAAAGATATCATTGAACATACTGTATTTGATCTCTGCCAGAGGATAAATGTAAACCTTTGTTTTATTGTGAATATCAAATGTAAGATCTAGTCCAACTTTTGCTTTAAAACGATTGTCTTGAAGAGTAGTTGTAATATTTGGTTTTAGATTGATTACGGTGTTATTCAAAACAATTCCAGAATCTAAACCTGTTAAACTTGAATCAGGCATTCCATAACGATATCCATTATATCTCACATTTAAGTCAACCGCATATGTTTCTTTCTTGTATTTATACCAAGTTGTTGAAGTAATACCTACAAAGTTCTCACGAGCTCTCCAATCGGCATAGTCCTTATTTTCAGGTTTCTTCGACAAATAGTTATTGTAAGCAATACCCACTTGAAAGTTCAAGTTTGCACTATCTTTTTTATGCGATTTATACATCGCATCAATTCCAAAATCACTATAACGCTGAGCTATGCTATCACGTTCAAGCCCTAACGTATCAGAGGCACTATAATAATGCAGTCCTTGATTATTATAATGAACATCTCCTCGTAAACTATAGCGTTTTTCGTTGATACCACCATAAAGGTTCACTTTTGTGCGGTCAAACGTTGAAGGAGCATAATCCTTCACGTTTCCAAAAGAACTTAAATGCTTGACATGTGCTCCATAAATATATTTTCTCGATCTCCCTGCATCAAAAAAGACTTCTCCTATTGGCATCAATTCAGTTCCCACGCCCAATTTTACGTATGTATTATACAATTGAGGTAGTTTCTCAACTGTTTTAATAGATGCCGGATTGATTTGATCTACCTCTGTCTGTGTTTCATGTTTCAATGAAAGCAAAGGATACTCAACAATCACTGTTTGAATTGTAGTGTCAACAATTCTCGGGCTCAATGCAATTCTATACGCCGGTTCGATATATCTATCTCCAGAAGCAATGACAGTAACACCTGGTTGTCCGTATGAAACAAACGTACAAGCGAAAAATAAAAGTGATAAGATCTTTTTCATACTAGTTTCCTTCTTCATCGTTAATTTCTATAATCTGATTGGTATCAGGCGTCAAATTCTTTGGTTGGTTCTTCAATTGCATCAATTCACTCCACAACTGATTTGCCTCATCCAAAATTCCATCATCTGGAACCGGATAATGATCAATCACAGATTTCAAGTTTTGTTCTGCTTGGAATAAATCATCCTGAACGATCAATACTTTCGATCTTAGAATAAGTCCTTTTGCAATCCAATAATTATAAGCCGGACGTTGTTTAATTAGCGCAGTAATTTCATCATCGGCTTCATCGTAAAACTCCTGATTATAGAACACATCGGCTAAAGAATATCTCGCTTCAGCCGCTTTCACTGTGGTTGTGTTTTTCATCACCCAAACCAGCGATACTTTTGCAGCGTCGTAATTTTTAAGGTAATAATTCGACATTCCTTTGGCGTAATATGCTTCCAACTTAACCTCATTATTAATTTGAGAGTTCTTCAATACTTTATCGGCATAAACTGAAGATTGATTCCATTTTTCGGTCAAGAAACAGCTACGCATTAAACCAATTTTTGCGTTAAAAATAACTTCAGGTGTTGAGCTCACAAGCTCTAGTTTCTCATAGTATGGAATCACCTCGCTGTATCTTCCTTCGTTATATAGGTAATGTGAAACTCTAGAAGCTGCAAGTTCAGTAAACCCATTGTCCGGACCATTAAGCGACTCGCGATAAATTGCAATTGCCTGATCCATGTTACCCAAAGTATAATGAGCATTTGCCAGGTAATTTTTAACCTCAACATGATACCTTCCATTAGGAAATTTTGACAAATATTTTTCAAAAGAAGTCACCGCTTCTTGATAAGAACTGTCGTTATACTTCTCCATTGCAGGCAAGTAATACAGGTCTTCTTGTTCTATCGCTGTAAAATTTGCACATTCATACTGAGAAACCAATGCTTCAACACGTTCTGGTTGTCCTTGAACAGTATAGATATCGATCAAGCCACGTACCGATTTTTCACATACATCCCCTTGAGAGCCAAACTGAGATAATATCCCCTTGTATTCGGATTCCGCCTTTGAATAATTTCCTTGTTTATAATAAATATCAGCAATGTTAATTTTAGAATCTACCACTAACACAGATGCTGGGTAATCGTAAACAATCTTATTATAATACTTCAAAGCATTTGAAAGATCTCCTGCTGCATTGTAACTTTCAGCAATCTCGTGAATAGACATTTGAAGATATTTTGAGTCCTTATAATTA
>Ga0193954_1000757_pt1 | contig 17868 bp, 12 predicted proteins | sample BB_5_MG_FD_140340 | JGI IMG/M metagenome (GOLD analysis project Ga0193954, IMG submission 140340) | Microbial mat bacterial communities from the Broadkill River, Lewes, Delaware, United States - BB_5_MG | ecosystem: Environmental > Aquatic > Freshwater > River > Microbial mats | place: USA...
CCCGCCGCACGCCGCCGCGGCCACCAGAGCCGCCTCGATCCTCATCCGCCCTGCTGGAGCAGCTGTTTGGCTCGAAGGCCATCGCGGGCGTGTATCACTGGCTGACCAACCACTCGTTGTGGGCGGAACAGAACCTGGGGTTGCTGGACCACTTGGGCGCCAACCCCCCGAAAGACCCCAAGATCCTCGACCTTGGGGCGGGCACCGGCATCGGAACCCGCGCGTTGGCCCGGGCCTTCGACGGTCGCGGAGAGGTGATCGGCCTCGACTTCGCGGCGCCCATGGTGAAGCTGGCCAACCAAGCCGCAGAGGCGGATGACCTGAGCAACCTGCGCTTCATGCAGGGCGACGCCACCAACCTGAGCAGCTTCAAGGACAACAGCCTCGACTACGTGGTCGCCAACAGCTTCCTGTATCTGGTGCCCGATGCTCCGGGCGCGCTCAGGGAGGCCCGACGCGTGCTCAAGCCGGGCGGTCGCCTGGTCTTCATGGAGCCCCGCGAGGAAGGCTCGGTGCGAAAGGCTGCCCTGGTCGCGGCCGAAAACGCCTCGACCAGCCTCGAACGCCCCTACAGTTCGCTGCGATTGCTCGCGGCGATGGCGGCCTGGCGGGTTATGAGCGGCCTGGAAGGTCGCCGCACCGAGCCCCAACTTCGCAGCCTCTTTGCCGAGGCCGGCTTCGATTCAGTGCGCTTCGAGCCTACGCTCGGCGGGCTTGGCCACCACGTGATCGCCGACTAGGCGCTCCTCATTTGACCGATTGCCCTCCGAAGGTGGGTGAGGGTAGGATTTTATTGACGTGAATTGGCTCGGAAAAATCTCCCAGAACCGAGTTCAGGGACGCGGGCAAGACCCCGTGGCCCAGGGTGTCGCCGCCAAGGTCGATCCGGCCAAACTCAAGGCGACCCTGGTCAGCGACAAGGTTCTGAAGAAGTACGGGGCGGCGCTGGCCCCCGCCGCCGGCGACATGCAGGCCATCGCGCGCGCAGGCGGTGACCTCACCTCTCACCGCGTGAAGCAGTTCAGCAACGCGGTGGACCAATTCTACTCCGCGCTGGGACGCAGCACAGATCAGCTCGAGCCCGACGTGCGTGAGGCGGTCATCAAGGCCTCGATGGGCGCGATGCGCCAGGTCGTCGAATCCCTCGCCCAGCACCCAGACCTCATGCCCGCCATGGCCGCGCTCAGCTCCTTGTTGGAGCCCCGCGGCAAGCACGACGCTGACCCCCGTGCCCATGCGGAGGCCGCCAAAAAGAGCGTGCTGGACGTGGTCTCACGCTTCGAATCTCGCCTCGGCACCAGCTCGGTACTCTTCGGCTTTCGCAACCTGGTGGAAGGCTATGAGTCGAGCTCCGAGGGCCTCACTGCGGGTCGACGCCCTGAGATCTGGCAGGCGGTCACCGACTACCTTGAGCAGGTCGTGCCGCGCCCCGGCTGCAACCAGGGGCAGCTCGGCATCATCACCGGCCTGTTCATGCGCGCGGTGCGCGAGACCCCGGATGACCCCAAGCGCGCCCTGCAAAGCGCAAGTCAGGCGGCGCTTGAGCCTCACGTCGGCACCGTAAACGCCCTGCTTGAGCAGCTTCAGGTGGAGCCCGCAAACCTGCAGCCGGGCAGCCCCGGCAAGACAGCCTTCGAGAGCATGCAGTGGGCCCTCCAATCGGTGGTCGGAAACAACCCTGCGGGCCCCGAAGAGGTCTTCGGCGCCATTGAGCTTCTGCAAGGCAAATTGCCTCAGGCGGCGCAGACCGCGAACCCTGAGGAGGCCAAGGGCTACCAGGCCCTGGGCAAGATCCTCGAACTCGCAGGCTCGACGAGCGCGGTGCAGGCCGTCTTGTCCTACGCCGCCCAGAAGCTGCCCGGCCTCGTCACCCATGCAGGCTCACGCGCCGTCTTGGTGCGCGCGGCCCGCATGCAAAAGCCCGAATCTGTGGCCCCCCTGCTGCTGCAGGCCCACCTCGCCACCTTGGGGCGCAACGCCGATGACCCGGCCCTCGCGGCCGCCTTGGACAAGATCGGTCGCCTGCCCCCGGCCCCGGCGCTGCGCAGCGCCCTGGCCCTATTGCCGCATGTGCACCAAAACTATGCCGGCCCGCTGGCGGACGCGCTCTTTGTCGAAAGCCGCACCGCCGACTCCTCAGAGGCGCTCGACGCCTTCGTCACCCGCTTCGTCGCGGGCTTTGCCCAAATGCGCAATCAAGGGGCTGATATGGGCCCTGTCGCGGCGGCCCTAGCACGCAGCGGCAGTGGCAACATCGTGCCTCAGGTCGCCGTGCAGCTGGCGCAGAACGTCAACAACCTGAAAGCCCGCTTGCCCGACACGCCCATAGCGAAGGTCCTGGAGCAGGGCCGCAACGGCGAGGCCGGCCTCATTGGTCTGTCCCAAAACGGCAACTTCCTGCACCAGCCCTTGCCGGTGCTCAACTCCATGCTTGAGGCGGTCAGCCAGGCCGGCGCCAAAAAAGACGCCTCCGCCGATGTGCGCATCGCGATGAGCATCACGGAGCAGCTGTGCCAGCTGGACCGCAACCCGGCTCAGACCGATCTCGCTCAGGTCCGGGAGGACTTCAGCGCCGCCCTCGCGGACGCCAAGGCTTTCACCTCGGCCGCGCCGGGCGCGCCCGCCAAGAGCGCGGGCGCCTTTGCCGCCGCACACCCCGACTTCCCGATCGAGTTGGTCTTCACTGCCGGGCGTCACCTCAACAAACCCCAGATGCAGTGGCTGCAATCTGAGTTGTCATCCACGCGCAGCCACGCCTACAAGCGCTCGCTGCGCGACATGGTGCTCGGGGTCGTCAAGGCGGACCGCAAGGACTTCCTCGATACGCTGATCGCCTCCGGCGCCGACCGAGCCGCCAAGACCCGCGCTGTAGAGTTCATCTCGGTGCAGCACCGCACCAACCAGGCGCCCCAGGCCCCCTGGGATGCGCTCGTAGAGGGGCTCAAGGCTGGCAAGGACCCTGTCGACGAGATCGAAGGGCAAAAGGCGATGGCGGCGATGGGCGCGGTCGGGCTGGATGCCTTACCCAAGGTGGACCCGGAGGGCATGGCGGTCTTGGCCAAGGCCGGCAAGCAGCTCAAGAACTTTCTCGCCTTCAATTTTGGCAACTTCGGAAAGCCTAAGGAGTACTTCACCGAGCCTCTGATGGCGGCGATTCGCTCTCAGGCCGATGGCAGCTGGCCCGCGCCCAAGTATGAAAGCGAGTCTGCAAAGGTCCACCTCGCGCCGCTACAACCCGAGCAACTCGATGTGTGGAAGACAGCTGGCGTCAGCGGCGCGGCCGCGCCCGCCCCGATAGACCCGGCGCAGATCGAAGAGCCCCTGCAGCTGCTCAGCGGGCTAGCCCGCACCCTGACTCAGCATGTCTCCATCAAGGGCAAAGGCTTTGAGGACATCGGCTGGAGTCAGGATTCGTTCAAGAAGCTGTCGGGGCAGTACGAGCAGCTCATCGGTGAGCTGCGTAATGGTCAAAAGGGAAGCAAGGCGCACCGCGCCCGCTCCAAGAAGATCGGGCCGATTCGTGATCGGCTGGCCCTGCTGGAGCTGCAACTGGAGCTCAAGAAGCACTTTACGAAGGACGGCTTGAAGGGGGATGGCGCCGCGGCCTTCCGCGCCCTGCGCCCACTCGCGCAGGCTGCCTTGCCTTCTCTGCGAAAGCAGGGCGCAAACGGCTTCATTCAGGCTATTGAGGGAGTGCTGGACGCCGGTCCGCCGCCCTCAGCGCCCACGGCCGCCCGCGCCGGCAGCTATGTGGCGGACGATGACAGCCTGGACGCTTGGCTCATGGCCTTCGGTGGCGGCTGCCTGCACCCGGAGAACGGACATAACCGTGCCGCGCTGGTCGAGTACATGACCGGCTCTCAGTACCGCATCGTGCGTGCCTTCAAGGACGACAAGCAGGTCAGCCGCTCGTTCATGCGTCTGCACCGCATCGACGCCGGCAACGGCTACAAGGGACTCGCGCTCACCATCGACCCGCCCATGGCGGGCTCCGCGGGTGCTCCTGGCCCCCAAGAGCGGGACGCGATGTACCGGCACGCCCTCAAGAAGGCATCCGCCATGGGCCTGCCGCTCTTCATTCGCGGCAATGATCTGGACGCCGCCGCTCAGGAGCAGGGTCTGGCGGTGCACAAGGGCCAGACCAAGGTCTACGTGCACAAGGGCATGACGGGCATGCACCAAAGCGAAGGCCTGGGGAACTATTGGGTGAGTTGGCCAGGCATGACGGGCCACAATTATGGCAACTGCCGAATCCAAGGGGACCCCGCTGAGGCGGAGCTGAACCTGAACTTTTCGATCATCATGCCCAAGGGCTGAGCCTGGACCAGCCCAACCCTACTGCAACCTGTACGGCACGCTGACGTTTGTGCGCTCGGCGCTGGCCGGGGTGCGCGGGTACCGAAACCATGCCACCGCGTCGTCAATACACGCTTGGGCCGCCACCGTATGCCGGCGCGGCCGGACCTCGATGTTGCTCGGGCGGCCGTCGGGCTGAATGGACCAGTTGAAGTGAAGCTCCTCGTCCCGGTATCGCTCCGGATCCGCCTTTGCGAGCGCCAAGACACAGTACTCTAGCGTGACCAAGGCGTCCCCGTGCACCCGCTCCAGCTGAGGCTGCGTTAGGCGCCGCGGGCTCTTGCGTCGGCTGTGGTCTGTCAGCGAGGCGTAGCCGCGCAGCTTCAATTGCAGACGAACACAGGCGCCGGTCCCCTGTTGGGCATCGAGGGCCCGGCAGGCCTGCTGCAGCTCTCGGCCACGCACGTAGCGTCGTCTATCTTCTGATAGGTGGGCATAACTCACCTCATCTAGGCGAACCGCGGCCTGCGCCGCCGCCTCACTCGCCTTGGCCGAGGTATGAGCATGGTACAGGGCGCGCAGGCCTGCCTGCCGCACGAGTAAGGGCGCCGGACTCTGCAGGACACGTTGCGCGAGCTTCTTGGCCAGGGCGCTCTTGTCGGACTGGCTGAGCACCAAGGCGCGCACCGCCTGCGCGAGCCGGGCCTGGTGGCGATCGCCATCCTGGCGATAGGCTCGGTGCGCATCCAGCAAAGCCTTCACGGCCTCTTTCGCGGCTCGGCCGCGCTTTCGAGATCGCGCCCGCAGCCGATGCACCTTGGCGTCATGCTGCAGCAGCTTGGTGACGCTTTGAGCCGTGACCCGATGTTTGGCTGCCTGATGTGCGCTCCGCCGCTTGGCAAGGTACCCGCGCCGGCGCTTGGGCGCGTCGACGGATGCCCAAGCCGCCCTTTGGTAGTGCTTCGCGGCGGCCACGGGCCGGTCGGCGGCCCGCTCAATGCGACCACAGAGCGCGTGGGCGGCCGCCGTCTGCGACCCGCCCGTCTTGGGCTCATCGACGGCGGCAAGGGCGCTTCGGCAGAGCTCACGGGCGGCCGCGAAGTCCTTTTTGGCCAAGGCCCTCAGGGCGCCCTTGCGGGCCTCCTCGAAGCCCTGCTCCGGGGCGGCGCCAAAGGCGGCCACGATGAGGGCAAGGCCGAGCCCAAACGAACTGCCCATCACGGCGGCATCCTAACGCCGCTCCGGGCCTCGCCCACCCCTCGGATTCCCCAGCCGACGTAACGTTGAATGCAGACCGCGGTACTTCGTCCCATCCGGGGTGATTGACCCCGGATCTACGCCATGCGTGATTGGGGCCGCGTTCCACAGGACGCCAAGGAGTTTCGATGAAGTTTCGTGCCGCATTTTTGACCCTCGCCGTGTCCTTCGGGGCCCACTTTGCCTTCAGCGCCCCCGCCCTCGCCGGCGGCCCGCCCAAGAACCTCAAGGTGCTTGAGTTCAACGGCAAGGACTTCAAGTCCGGCATGAAGCTGTTTACGAAGGGCTTGGGCGTCAAGTGCAAGGCCTGCCACATCAAGGGCAAGTTCGACAGCGATGAGATGAAGTCGAAGGTCGCGGGGCGCGACTTCCTCAAGGCCACCCTGGCCGAAAAAGATCAGGGCAAAAAGGACGCCGCGCTGAAGGCGCTGCTCGCCGTGCTGAAGATCGATGCCGCCAAGGACCCGGCCAAGGTCTGGATGGGCGTGGCCAAGTTCAAAGCCAAGAAGTAGCTAGTCCAGCTGAGCGAGGTACAGGCGCTTCATGCGCTCCAGTGACTCGCTCGTCTTGTCGACCCACTCATTCTTCTGACCGACCCGCTCCGCCATCTCTAGGCTCATCTCGTAGACGTTGATCGCCTTCGTCACGAGCACCCCCACGCGCTTTTGCAGCTCTTCGCGGTAGGCCTGTTTTTGGTCCTCGGTCAGCTCCGGGGGCACGGGCACTTCGATGAGGTCATCATATAGACGCTCGTACAGCGCGCCGATGCGAAAGCCCGCCGCCGTGGCCCAGCCATGGTGGCCCACCCGAATGGCGCGGATGAAGTTATTCTGAGCGCGCAGAAGCAGCTCACACTTCTTCTCAAGCTCCTTGCCCATCATGTCGACCCACTTGTCGTGAGCCTTCGAAGGCGCCGACAGGGCCACGCCCTCCATCTCCCGGGCGTAGATCTCACCCAGATAGAAGCGGCTTTGGCCGACCCAATACTCTGCGGGCAGGAACTCGGTCTTCTTCTTCTCTCGGTAGAAGTTCAGGGCGCTGCGGAACTCAAACTCAGCCGTGGGGTAGTCGTTTTGCATAAACATGCCCACGCCCTGACCAACCCGCGCCTCGAGCTCGTCCATCGTATTGAGGTTCTTCAGCTGGCGAGCCGCCCAAAAGGTATCCGCGACCTCCGTCCACCGCTTGAGCTTGCCCATCAGGAAGGCCTTGCGAAACAGAGCGTCGCGGTGCGTTCCCGCGTCCGGGTGCATATCGATGACCCGCTGAAACCGCAGGACAGCTTGCTCCGTCTCTTCGAGCCGCTCGTAGCACAGCCCCGAGTTATACAGCGCCAGCGGTACGTGGGTAGAGTCCGGGAACTCCGCAAGCAGCTTGTCGTAGACCGTCAATGCTCGGTCATAGGCCTCTTTGTCGAACTCATCGTTGCCCACGTCCAGCAGCTGCTTGGCATCGTAGCCGGACAAGCCTGTGAGCGGGTCGGCATGCGCGCGCACGAGCACGGGCTCCATCTGCACACGGTCGGGGCCAGCCTTAGGTGCACTCTGCGTGGTTGCGCAGGCGGCAGCGCCCAAACAAAGCAGACATCCCAGACCAACAGTTCGCATCGCGCCTTGCATCTTCAAATAGGACAACCGAAGGGGGGCCTTCAGTTCCAGACTACTAACGTCGCAGTGCATTTCATGCCCGTCACCTAGGTCATACACCTAGTCACGGACCGTGGGCGCCATCATGGCGGACCGCAGCGCCTCGAGACCCTCTAGGTCGTGCACGTCGCGCGCGAGCTGGGGAATGCGCACCACCGCGGTATCCGGCAGCTGCTCGGCCAGCGCCGCCGCCGCCTCACGCTGGGTGCGGGCCTCATCGTGGGTACGCTGGGCCTCAGCGAGCAGGCGAGCCACCAAGGCCTCGCTGCCTCCGGCCTGCGCCACCTCCGCCGAAAAACGCTCCGCGGCCGGTCGCTCCTCCGCCTCAAACGGATCCGGGGTGCCCCGATTCAGCACCACGCCCCCTACCCGCACCTGCTTGTCGACGAGCCGTTCGCGGAAGGTCTGGGCCTCCTTGAGACCCGAGGCGGTAGGCGTGCTCACGACCAAGAAGGTCGTGTCCTCGGCGGACAACAGAGCTTGCACCGACTCGGCTCGCTCTTGAAAGCCGTTGAACATGCCCTGAAAGCAGGAGAGCAGCTCAGCCAATTCTTCAAGCAACTCGGTGCCGGTGAACTTGGAGATGGTCCGGATGAAGAGCCCGGAGCCTGCGTCGAAGATACGAGAGGCCAGACCTCGGCGCCGCTCGTAGGGTTCGAGCAGCCAGCGGGTCGCGTCATTGTCCAGCGCCTCCAGCATGCGTGAGGGGGCCTCGAGGAAGTCCACGGCGTGATTGGCCGGAGGGGTGTCCAGGATGATGGTATCCAAGCGGTCCTCAGTGCGGGAGGCCAGCTGATAGAGCTTTTCCATGGCCATATACTCTTGAGAGCCGGCCAAGGCGGTGGACATGGCCTCGTAGAGGCGGTTGGACAGCAGGCGAGCCTTACGCTCCTCGTCGGGGTGGTAACGATTGACCACCTCGTCCCAGGCCTCCTTGATGTCGAGCATCATGGCCGTCAACTTGGCCTGCGTCGGCGGCAAACCAAGGCGGGTGAAGGCCTCATTGGGTACCTCGCGCTCGATGTTGCCAATCTCAGGCAGGCCCAGGGCGTTGGCCAGGCGCCGCGCGGGGTCGATGGTCAGCACTGCGGTGCGCCGCCCCTGTCGGGCCGCCTCGATCGCCAGCGCGGCGGAGGTCGATGTCTTGCCGACACCGCCCTGCCCTACACAGACCACGCACCTTGAGCGCTCCAGGAGTTGGGCGAGGCTGGGCTCAGCCATGGTTGCCCTCCGCCGCGTCCAGGACCGCGATCACCTGCTCCAGCTGCTTCAATTGCACGCCAGATCCACCCAGATCGGGGATCTGCACGGTCTGAAGCTCTGTGGCCTTTACAAAGCGGCCCACGTGCTCCGCCTGCCAGGCCTCCCGGTCGCGGCGCCGAGCGGCCGCCCGCAGGTAAGGTTGCAGTTCGGGTGCCTCGCTCTGGTTGAGAGCCTCGATCACCCCTTGCTCCTCCCCCTTGACCAAGGAAGGCAGTACGCGGTTCGCAAAGCCCATGCCCAGCGTCATCTGCAACCTGTGTTGCCCTTCACGGACCAGCTCGATGCCCTCGTTCACGGGCATCTCTTCGGCCAAGGTGACGACGTGCAAGCAGGTCTGGGAGTCAGACTCGATCACCGCCGCCATGCGCTCGGAGGCCTGCTTCATCACGCCGCCCGGTGAGATATTGGCGACCAGGCGCGCCAACGCGAGGAAGGTCACCGCGTGTCCCGTGGCTGGCGCATCAATGATGACCCGCTCGTACCGCGGCTCGCCTGACTCCGTGGTCTCGGTGGTATGAAACCAAGCCTTGCCCAACATCGTGAACTCACCCAAGGACGGGATGGAGCGCAGCAGGTACTTCACGAGGCGGTTTTCGAAGACAAGGTTGTACAAAGGCTTGAAGCGCAGAACCATGAGCGCGTACTCGCGCAGTGAGCCGGGCGGGCTCATCCGGCACAACCACAGGTTGTTCATCACCTCACGGGGCACGTCGACGGCGGGTTTGACGTCGAGCAGAGCGGCCGCGCTGTCGGGGGCGTCCACCTCGAGCAGCAAGGTCCGCTGGCCTGCGCGCGCGGCGCGCACCGCTAAGGCACAGGCGACCGTTGTGCGCCCGACGCCGCCCTTGCCGGCGACGACTTGGACGCGCCGATTTAGGCGATCTTGGGCCCTCGCGGGGTCCCAGGGAGCGCCTTCCGGGCAAACTGGCACCGGGATCGGCTGCATGCCCCCGGATTCATGGCACGTTTGGGCGACCAGGTCGACGTTGGAGTGGGCACTACAAAGGTACTTTTGAGTTGCGAGCGCGGGCCGGTGGGGCATGCTCCGCGCATGCCGCTGGACTCGGATTTTGTTGAAGACTGCCCCTATGGCCCGGGGGGCCTGCTCATCGATGAGCTGCTCGAGGTGGACAAAGAGCAGAGCATGGTCCGAGTGCAGATGCCCACGGACCGCCCCCTGCCGCTCAGCCAAGAGCAGCGCACGGACCCTCTGCGCCACCCCTCTCACGTCAGCGGCGGGCTGATGGTGCATATGACCGGCATGGTGGGCTTCGCACACGCCTACTACGTCATGGACCTGCGACACGCAGACGGCTGGATCGGCTACGGGGTGCGCATCCATGACGCCCGCTTTTCCGCCTTGGCCGCGCCCGGTGTGCCGCTCATCTTGCAAGCCAAGGCCACGCGCATCCGGAAGATCCGCGAGCAGATCTTCGCCCGCTACATCTTCGAGTTCACCCAGGGTGAGACCATGGTCTACCGGGGCGACCAGACCGCGGTCTGGCAGCAGGTCGCGGGCCCGAAGCAGGGTTGACACCCGTCCACCGATGTCCGATTGGTTTAACCAATATTGGTTAAACCAATAACAGAGACCGCGCGCCCCGTAGACCGGGTCGCACAGACCCTTCGCACCGGGGTGCTCGACGGCACCTGGCCCGTGGGCAGCCGCCTGCCCGCAGAGCGCCGCCTGGCGGAACAGCTGCAGGTCAGCCGCCTCACACTGCGCGCCGCCCTGGCCGGGCTTCAGGCCGAGGGTCTTTTGCAGGCGCGCCAGGGCGATGGCATCCGCGTGCTGGATCCTGCGGAGCGCGGTGGGTTGGGCTTGGTGTCCGAGCTCATCGCCGCGGGCCGAAGCGAGCTTCTCAGTGACCTGTTGGCGCTGCGCCGGGTCATGGCCGCCGAGGCCGTGGTCCTGGCCTGCGAGCGGGCCACCGAGGCCGATAGGCTCGAGCTCAAGACGCTGTGTGAACTTCAGCAAGAAGAGTTGCAGGCGGAGGCCTTCCTTCAGCGGGACCTCGCCTTCGCGCGCACTCTCGTTAAGGCCGCGCACAGCCTGCCCCTGTCGCTGATGCTCAATGCCTTCGCGCCCCTGTACCGCGATCATGCAAAGCTGGCCCAGGCCCTCATGCACCAGTGCCCTGCTGTGCGACGCAGCTACGCCGGCGTGCTCTCGCTCGTTGAGCAGGGTGCCCAGCCTCAAACTCGAGAGGTGGTGCGCCAAACGCTGGAGATCATCGACGGCCATACGCTGGCCTTCTTGGAGGCGAAATGAAACGTGCCTTTCACGTGGTCTACACCGCGCTGGCCCTCAACTTCATCATCCCGGTCTTGATCTACATCTTTGATCCCCAGGGCGCCGTCGCGGGCTTTGTACAAGTGGGCCAGCTCTTCAGCGCCACGCCCTACCCGCACTCCGAGGACAGCATGCTGTGGCGCGTGCTCGGCATCGCCAATGTGGCCACACTCGGGTTTTCTTGTGTGTTGTTGCAGGTGAACCTGCGGCGCTACTTTGCGGCCCTGCTGCCGCTGCTCTTCCTCAAGAGCATGGCCTCGGTGGGCTTCTTGGTAGCCTACGTGAGTGAGCCGCACCCATCCTACATGGCAGCGTGTCTATTCGACGCGATCACAGTGGCCGCGATGTGGTTCTTCGCCACCCGGGCGCACCGCGCCATGGCCTGAACTCAGACCATGATCGCAGCGTCGTCGGTGATGATGGGACCACCCGTCGCCAAGGCGCGCTCTTTGATGCGCGCCTCCGACATTGTCGCGAGCGTCGAGCGCACATTGGGATGTGCCTGCATGGTGGCGAGGAACTCTTCCTTGGGCAGAAATAGCACTTCGCCGATGCTGCAGGCGGTCACCGTCGCGTTGGTGGGCGCCTCCTTGAGCAGCGAGATCTCACCGAAGACATCGCCGCCGCGAAGTCGCGCCAGCTCGACCTCCTGACCGGAGGCCTTGGTGCTGACCGAGTACTCACCACGAAGGACCAAGAATAGGCCGCGCCCGTTCTCGCCCTCTTCGATCAGGATGTCCCCGCCGTGCACCTTGCGCGGGCGAAACTTGCGCATCAAGGAGCGCCGGTCCGCCTTATCCAGGTCCCTAAAGAGCGGGCTGGTCGCGGCCAAGTTCGCCAAAAAGCGCCCGCGCGTGAACTTGCGCAGCGCCATCTTCACGCTCTCCAGCTCGCCCGCATGACCCTCAAGGTCGTGGCGGGATAGCTCCAGGACGTCAACATCACCTTGGGCCGTCACCGTGGCCGCTCGGGGCGCGTTCGAGACGAGGGCCATCTCGCCAAAGACGGCGCCCTGGTGCAGGTGAGCCAGCACCGTGTTCTTGCCTTGCAGGGTCTTGGAGACCACGACCACGCCATCCGCGAGCATGAAGAAGGAGTCTCCGGACTCGCCCTCGGTCACGATGGGCTGCCCGTGGGTGTGCCGGCGTAGGCGCAAGCTGCCCAGCACTTTGATGAAGGCATCCTCCGACAGGTGCGAGAACAGAGGAATGAGCGGGAAGCGCTCCGGGACCTCGGTGATCGGATCTGTGTCCGCGGCCTTGGCGGCGGCGGTGCGCATCAGCGTCGGCGCATCGAGCGCAGACAAGCCCGGTGCGGGCGCGCCATCGGGCAAGGGCAGCGGCTCGGGCAGGTCAACTTCCCCCACCCGATCCGACTCCGAGGAGTACAGCTCGGCGAGGATGTAGAGCATGTCGTCGTAGGCCGGATCCAGCGCCAACACCATCTTGCAGACCACCAAACCCAGCAGGGGGTGCCCGGCCTTGATGTAGTGCCAAGCGAGGCCCTTGTAGACCTCCTTCGCGCGCTCTGGATCCCCCAGGTTGAGCAAGCTGTCCGCCACTCTGTATCGAGCCCGCGTGAACCGCGGGGCGGCATCGATGATGGCGAGGTAGCCGCGAAGGGCCTCCCCGTACTCACCGGCCTGAAACTGCTTCTCCGACTGTGCAAAGACGTCCGATAACGTCGCCATGGGCCGGTACTAGAGCACTGAACGGAATGGAGCGTCTACCCACCGTTCAACATTGATAGGCGTCGCGCAGCAAAGCCTCGAGCACCGAGGGGCAGACCACGTGCGGGTTCACCGGTCGGTCGAGGGTCTGCATCAGGGTACGCAATTTACCCACGCTCAACTCCGCGACCGCGACGAAGACCGTGTCCTGAGACGAAAATAGGCACACCGCACCGAGCGCCTCGGCGGTGTCCTTGGGCAGCAGCTGCGCAGCCTTGGGGTCGAAGTTGAGGCGAGCAAACTCGGCGCTCTGCGCGTGCTCCATGGGGTTGCTGGGCCCTGATTGCATCATCAGCGGATCTTCACCCGCTGCCCCCATTTCGCGCTCGATCTGTTCAAGCTGAGCGATGAGGCGAGGCACGTCCCGGCGGCTGGGCGTGCCTTGAAAGCTGGCCTGCGAGACGAGGGCGTGGGCCCGGCCACGATTGCCGCCCTTGAGCACCAAGCCCGGCAGCTGCACGAGGCCACCCGCCGCGATAACCACCGCATAACCCACGGGGATCTCGTCGCCGACAGAGACCTCCTGCAGGACCTCGTCGTCCTCGGAGCCCCACCACGCCTGTCCGGACACGGCGATGACCGGGCATGGGCCCTCGTCGACCGAGTGCAGGTCCAGCACGCTAACGTCAGGTTTTTGCACGACGGCTCACTCTAGCCACCCCATAGTGATCAGCTTGTTGCGCGCCATCTTTTGTAGCTTGGGCGCCGAGTCAGACTCGGTGATGGCCAACAGCAGGTCCCCTCCTAGGCTCTGCACATCCGCGCTGCCCTCGGCCAAGGAAAAGCCTAGGTAATACAGCTCGTCTGCGCCCACTCCGGGCTCGTTGCGCAGGCGATCTACGAGCGGAAAATCTCGCGCTCGCCGCAGGCTGCTCAAGGTGGTGAGGCAGGGGTCATGCTTGGCGCCACGGGCCAGCTTTCGCTTGGAGACCATCAGCTCACAGACGCCGAGCTGAAAGCGAGACTCGGCGTCGACGTTGCCCGCGGCCATGCGCTTGAAGATCTCGGCCGCGTCGTGAAAGCGGCCGTCCTTTTTGAGCTTGATGGCCTTATCGAACAGGCCGTCATGAGCTCGGCCCGCGTTCTTCGAGCCGCTGCGCTTGAGCAGGGTCATCACGACGCCCGCCACCTCGGGCGGAGCCTCGAGCGCGGCCTCCTCCAAGTGGTGCAAGGTGGCCTGCTGAAGCGTGCCCAAGTGCGGCCTGAGGCCTCCGACCACGATCTCTGCACGCGCCGGATCGGTGAGCTTTCCAAGGAGGCGAGCGAGCGCGTTCTTGCCTGAATTCGTCGCCACCGCCGCCGCCAAGGCCACTTCACGATCCGTGGCATCGCCGTGGGCCACGGCCTCCGCCAAAGCCTTGCCGGCGGGAGCGCTATCGAGCCGCCCCAGGGCCTTGAGCGCCCAGCGGCGCACCGTTGGCTCCTCAACTGCGAGCAGCTTGCGCACCCGAGGCTCGAGCGCCAAGGGCACGTCCAGCACCGCCAGCGTATCCGTCGCCGCGGCGTGAAGGGGATGCGAAAGGGAGGCATCTTCGAGCAGGTGCAGCAGATCGCCAAAGATGCGGTGCCCAATCTTACGACTGGGGGCGGTGTCACGCAGCGCCTCCAGCGCCGCAATGCGCACTGCAGGCTTGGCGGAGCTCACCGCCATCTCCAACAAGGGCACGGCGGCGGCCTCGTTGCGCACGGCGGCGAGCAGGCTCACGTAGGTCAGACCTTGCTTGTCATCCTTGACGTAGTGGGCTCGGTCCATCGCCTCGGCCAGCTCTGAGACCGCAGGTTCGATTTCATCCTCCGTCAGGCCCTCGAAGAGCGGAACCATTGCCTCTCGAATGGCCTCGTAGATGCGGGCGGAGCCATGGGCAAACTGACTGATGATAGAGGTGCGGGCCTGGGGCGACCCCATCGCGCCCAGCACCGCGATCGCGCTGCAGCGCTGGCGCTCATCGTTGGACTCCAGCATGCGGGCCACGTCGGCGGCGGTCACACCGCGCCCTGATGCGAGCACGCGCTTTGCGGTCTCTTTCACCTCCGGCACGGGGTCCTTGAGCAGAGGGCGCAGGTCGTTGACGATCGTCTTGGGTGCGATCTCGCCCAGCGCCTCCGCGGCGTGGCGGCGGAGCTCCGGGTCGTCTGAGCGGCGCACCGCCTTGCGCAGCGCCTCCAAAGTGGTGGCATCACCAGGGGCCAGCTCGGCAAGTACAATTGCGGAGGCGGTTCGGCGAGCTGCGTCGTCATGGTGCAAAAGGGCCACGACACGGGTGAGGGTCTCGATGCCGGACTTCGTCTTACTCATGGCAACCTCAAGCGATGACCGGTTGGCCAATATCGGACAGATAGGACCAGGTGTAGATGCCCGTGGTGTGGCCGTCGGACCAGCTGAACTTGAGGGCATAGTTGCCGACTTCGGCGATGTTGAGCAGCTGGACACCGCTGACATTGGGCGGCTCCACCTCACCTGGGCTGTGCCCACGGCAGCCCGCGCAGGGGCACTGATTCCGTAGGTCATCCAAGGGGAATTGCAGGCGGCTGCCGTCGTCGTACTTGATCAGTACGCGTGCATTGTCTTTGTCGTGCCGTACTTCGACGGCCTGAGTCTCGCTCATCTGGATGTCTCCTCGAGCTGCCTGAGCGTGCGCTCGTTCTTCTGCAATCTTCGTTGCATCTGCTCCGCTGCTCCTTTGGCGTCTTGGATGACGGAGGCGGGGTTCGAAAGTTGAGAGTCGGACAGTCCGGCGGCGCGCCGCAGCCAGCCGAAGTAGGCGCCCACGACCAGCGCGACCACGAGCGCAATTCCGGCGAGCTTGAAGAGCAGCCGGCCGCTGCGTCGGACCACGGATGAGCCCACCCACAGTACCAGCGACAGGGCGAAGCCCACCGCCACGGAGGGCAGGTCTAGGTCCTTAACGAAAGGCACCACGTCGCCGACCTCGCGCTGCACGGCCTCCGCCTGTTTTTTGGAGCGACGGCCCAGGGCCTTAGCTTTGCCGGGCAGCTCCTCCAAGGCCTCCTGGGCCTGGTCTTTGACCCGCTCGGCCCGCTCTTCGAGGCCCTCGCGGTGCAGAGCCTTAGGTACGAAGGCCTCGATGCCCTCCCTCTGGCCGGCGGGCACCGAGTCCGGGTCGTTTGTGTAGACCCACGCGCCCGTGTCATCGCGGAATCGATACAGGGCACCTGTGGTTTGCGGTTGAGGCAAAGCTGGTCTCGGTCTCCGCGTGAGAGTCCGTAGCGCCGAATCGAGATTCGGGGCCCACGGTCGATGGATCGAACGGTGACAGGCTCGCGGTGTATACCGACTCAGACCTGCCGTGATCAGGCTAGCCCACTATTTGACGCGACTCAACGACCCTCGGGTATGAGACGCCCGCAAGTCCCCTAAGAAATGCGGTTGGCCCTGAGCACCTCCCCTAGGTAGGATACGCAGCGCGAATGGGCATGTCGGGAGGAAAGTTCGCCCAGCTGGGGGCCGATGACGTCATTCGCTTCTTGGATGTCGACCACTTCTTAGAGGAGCTGGGCGGCAACTTGGGCCGAGGACGGGCGATCGCCCGGACCCGCCGCAGCTTCCAGGTCGAAGACCGTATTCGACTGAAGATCGAGGCCCCGAATGTAGACTGGGCCGTGCCCTGCGAGGCCCGCATCGTGGTGGTGCGCGACGGCTTCTTGGGCCTCGAGCTGATGCACTTTGAGCAAGTTGTCCTGCCAAAGCTGGAGGACTTGGGCCTAGAGGCGAAGCAGAACGCAGCGACGCCCCCGGCCGAAAAGACGGTCATCGCGCCCATGCCGGAGCTCATGAATCGGGGCGCCACCGTGCCCTCGATCTCTGCGCCGCCCGAGACCCCACCGGCCCCGGCCCGCGACGAAGAGGACAGCCCCGTGTCGCGGCCGCCTCTGGCTGGCCGGCGACGACGCCCGCGACCTGTGCCCGCAGATCGCTCCCCGGTGGACAGAGAGTCGACCTCGCCTGCCTCGGACGAGTTTGAACGCAGCAGCGCCAGCCTGCCGCCGCCCGTCGCGCCCTCCGTCGCTGAGGCCGAGCGAAGCAGCGCCAGCCTGCCGCCACCCGTCGCGCCCTCCGTCGCTGAGGCCGAGCGAAGCAGCGCCAGCCTGCCACCACCCGTTGCGCCCTCCGTCGCTGAGGCCGAGCGAAGCAGCACCAGCCTGCCGCCACCCGTTGCGCCCTCCGTCGCTGAGGCCGAGCGAAGCAGCGCCAGCCTGCCACCACCCGTCGCGCCCTCGGTGGCCCGAAGTGTGGAGCCGCCGGCCCGCCCCAAGCCTGTACCTCGCGCTGCAAGTGCCATCACCAGCGCACCGCCTGCCTCACCGCCACCGATGCTGGCGCAAGAAGACTTGCTCGTGTTGGACATCAGCTCTCGGCTGACGCCCAACCCGCTGCTCGCGCCGGCCCAGGTTCGTGACCAGACCCCGGCAGACATCTCAACCTCAGTGGAAGTGCGCCCGGACCTGGAAGCCCCGGCTCAAGTGCCTCAGGTCGATGAGGTGCGCCCCGCCCCGAAGACGATGGCGACCCCGATGCCCTCGGAGTATGCGGCCGAGGACCCGGCGGATCGCAGCGCGCCGGACAGCTTGGACGACCTGGTCATGGCGTCTGTGGAGCCCGGACCCGCCCCCGAGCCCGCCGAAGCCACCGCTTTGCAGACGCCGGGCGCGGCCACCGAGGATGACTTGCTGGAGCTTTCCGACGTGCCCGATCCTGGGGACGACGAGGCGCCCGACGATACAGCAGAGGTGGAGCCCGAGGTCGCTGTGCCGCCCGCAGCGACGGAGGCGTCGCTAGAACCTGAAGCTGAGGCCGAACCAGAACCCGAGCCCGAGCCACCGGCTCCAGAGCCCGAGCCACCGATCCCGGTGCACAACGCGGAGGCGCTTGAAGACAAGCACCCTGCCCTGCCACGTGTGACCCGAGGGGGTGTGCTTCGTGTCTCCGACAGCGCCACCCTGCTTGGCCTGTACTTGAGCCAAGCCCGACACGGGCGGCTGACTGTGCTCGGCCCGCTGCCCGGTGAGCCGGGCGATGAGACCGCCCTCAAGATAGTCGGGTCCACGGTCGTCTCGCTACCGGCGGAGATTGTCGCGCGGGTCGGCGAGTGGGTAACGCTCAGCATCCCCTCCGCCGAACCACTGCAAGAGGTCTTGCGCGACTCTGTCGACAGCTGGATGTCGGAGCTGCCTGCCCAGCCGGCGGCGCCCGCAGCCGCGGCGGTGATCGCACCTGCACCGCCCGCGGCCGAGGCTCTGGTGATCACCCCCTCTGCGCCGGAGGTCATTGTCCCGGCGACGCCTTCGAGCCCACCCAAGCCAAGCTCTGAGCCTCCAGCGCAGCAGCCGGCGGCCGAGACCGTAGAGCCGGAGCCAGAGGAGGA
>Ga0193954_1000759_pt1 | contig 17856 bp, 13 predicted proteins | sample BB_5_MG_FD_140340 | JGI IMG/M metagenome (GOLD analysis project Ga0193954, IMG submission 140340) | Microbial mat bacterial communities from the Broadkill River, Lewes, Delaware, United States - BB_5_MG | ecosystem: Environmental > Aquatic > Freshwater > River > Microbial mats | place: USA...
AACCGTAGAAGGCAGAGAACGTTATGGAGTTCGAGTTCGTTACCCAAGAGAGTTACGGTCAAATCCAACCGATTTAGAACAAATTTATATTCCAGTTGCAAAAGGGAATCCAGTTCCTTTAAGCGAACTGGCAACCATTAAGTATGAACAAGGACCACAAGTTATTAAAAGTGAAGATACCTTCTTAGTTGGTTACGTACTGTTCGATAAATTAGATGGTTTTGCAGAGGTAAATGTAGTTGAAAATGCACAAGATTTAATTCAGCAAAAAATTAATTCAGGCGCATTGGTAGTGCCTAAAGGTATTAATTACCAATTTACAGGAACCTATGAAAACCAACTGCGGGCAGAAAAAACATTGGCTGTAGTTGTACCGCTGGCGTTGGCAATAATTTTCTTGATTTTGTATTTTCAGTTTCGTTCTGTTACTACATCAATGATGGTCTTTACAGGAATAGCAGTAGCTTTTGCTGGTGGATTTATTATGATTTGGTTGTATGGTCAGGAGTGGTTTTTAAACGTTAATTTTTTTGGTGAAAACCTCCGTGAATTATTTAAAATACATCCAATTAATTTAAGTGTAGCTGTTTGGGTAGGTTTTATTGCACTTTTTGGAATTGCAACCGATGATGGAGTAGTTATGGCAACATATTTAACGCAGACTTTTAATAGAAATAAACCCAAAAGCATAAAAGAAATTAGAACAGCAGTAGTTGAAGCAGGTGAAAAACGAATTAGACCTTGTTTAATGACAACAGCAACCACCATTTTAGCATTGCTACCAGTTTTAACATCAACAGGACGTGGAAGTGATATTATGATTCCAATGGCAATACCAAGTTTTGGCGGTATGTTAATTGCCTTAATTACGCTATTTGTTGTTCCGGTGTTGTACAGCTGGAAAGCTGAGTTAAAAGTGAAAAGTTATGAGTAAAAGTATCTTAAAAGACAAGAGTTATGCTTTCGCAATATTAATTGTAAAGCTGTCCCAATCATTGGTAAATGAAAAAAAAGAATATGTTTTAACCAAACAACTTTTAAGAAGTGGTACTGCTATTGGCGCATTAATTCGAGAAGCTGAATTTGCTCAAAATAAAGCTGACTTTATACATAAAATGAGTATTTCTTTAAAAGAAGCTAATGAAACTTTGTATTGGTTGGATTTATTAAGAGACACAGATTATGTAACTGAAGAAACACACCTAATTCATTGCAACTTAAATAGCGAATTGGTTGCAATGTTGGTTAGTTCAATTAAAACAACAAAATCAAAAATATAATATGAATTTATTAGAAACATATAAACAAAAACTAAAGAAGGAAAATGAAAAGAGAATTTTTCACTTTTCACTTTTCACTTTCCACTTAAGAAGTGTCATAATTTTTAGTTTTTCACTTTTCACTTTTCACTTTTCAAGTGCTCAACAACTAGAAACTTTTATTGAAGAAGCATTAGAGAACAATCCAGTAATTCAAAAGTTTGAATTGCAATACAAGATTGCTAAAGAGAAAGTGAAAGAAGTACAGGCAATTCCTAATACCGAATTTGGAGTCGGTTATTTTTTAAGCGAACCTGAAACGCGTACAGGAGCACAACGTTTTAAACTATCAGCAAAACAAATGATTCCTTGGTTTGGAACTATAACTTCACGTGAAAATTATGTAAGTTCATTGGCAGCTGCCACCTATGAAGAAATTGTAATTGCTAAAGGGCAACTAATTACAACGGTTTCACAAAGTTATTACAACCTTTATGCCAACAAAGCAACACAAGATGTAGTTGTAGAAACTATTAATTTACTTGAAACTTATGAGACATTAGCCTTAACGGCTGTTGAAGTTGATAAAGCATCTGCTGTAGACGTGTTACGATTGCAAATGCGTCAAAATGAATTAGAGGAACTGCAACAAGTGTTAATACAACAGTATTTAGCCGAACAAACTAATTTTAATAACTTATTGAATCGAGAAGATAAGGTGCCTGTTACTGTGGATACCAAATTAAGTATTCCATCAGAAGCAGTTGAAATTACTCCTGAAAATTTAGCGGTACATCCCGAATTATTGCAGTTCGAAAAACGTTATATCGCTATTCAGAAATCTGAACTGTTAAATCAAAAAGAAAGCAATCCTATGATTGGGTTTGGTTTAGATTATATCAATGTGGAAGCACGCTCAGCTATGAATTTTAGTGATAATGGTAAAGATATTATAATGCCAATGGTTGCTGTGTCTATACCAATTTTCAACAAAACATACAAATCAAAAACCAAACAAAATACCTTGCAACAACAAGAAATTCTATCTCAAAAACAAGAACGTTTAAATAAGCTAGAAACCCTTTTTGATAAGGCTATAAAAGATAGAATTTCTTCAAAAATAAGTTTCAATACTCAAGTTAAAAATTTGGAGCAAGCTAAAAATGCAGAAGAGATTTTAATTAAAAGCTACGAAACAGGAAGGATTGATTTTAACGATGTATTGGATATTCAAGAATTGCAATTGAAGTTTAAGATGAAACAAATAGAAGCTGTAAAGACTTACTATATGCAAACAACGCAAATAAATTATTTAACACAACAATAATGAAACACACATATCACATACATGGAATGACCTGCAAAGGTTGTCGCAGTCATGTAGAAGAAACACTTTCTAAAGTGGAAGGTGTTTTAAAAGCAACAGTCAATTTAGAAAAAGCAGAAGCAACTATAGAAATGGAATCTCATATTCCAATAGAAAAGTTTCAAAACGCTCTTAAAAATGATGGTGGGCGTTATAGCATTCATAATTTAGGAGAACACCATTATAGCAACCAAAAAGAGGAAAAACCGAAAGGTAAAGGAACTGGCATATTCTATTGTCCAATGCATTGCGAAGGTGATAAAACCTATGATAAATCTGTAGATTGTCCTGTTTGTGGAATGGATTTGGTGGAAGAACAGAACTTGTTAGCAACTTCATTGGAACAATGGACGTGTTCAATGCATCCAGAAATAGTTAAAGACGAACCAGGATCTTGCCCAATCTGCGGAATGGATTTAGTACCATTAGAAATCGATATTTCAGAAGAAGATAAAACTTATAAAAAATTATTAGAAAAGTTTTGGATAGCAGTAATCTTTACAATTCCAATATTTCTTATAGCAATGTCAGAAATGTTAGATAACAATCCTTTGTATAGCGTTTTAGGGCAAAAACAGTGGAATTGGATTCAATTTGCATTGTCAATTCCTGTGGTATTCTATGCCACTTGGATGTTCTTTAAACGCGCTTGGACATCAATAAAAACAATAAACCTTAATATGTTTACCTTAATTGGTATTGGTTCGGGTATTGCGTGGTTATTTAGTGTATTTGCAATGGTACTTCCAGATGTATTTCCACAAGATTTTAAAACCACAGACGGCAATGTGTTTGTCTATTTTGAAGCAGCTACAGTAATTCTAACATTGGTATTGTTAGGGCAATTATTAGAAGCAAAAGCACATAGCCAAACAAGTGGAGCAATAAAGGAATTACTAAAATTAGTGCCTTCAACAGCAACTTTAGTTGAGAATGGTAAGGACAAGGTAATAGCAATTGATAAAATAATAAAGGGCAATCTTTTACGCGTAAAACCAGGAGAAAAAATACCTGTAGATGGTAGTATTGTAGATGGTCATAGTAGTATTGATGAATCTATGATTACTGGCGAGCCAATTCCAATAGATAAAAATGTGGGTGATAAAGTAAGTTCAGGAACTATAAACGGAACTAAATCTTTTGTTATGAAAGCTGAAAAAGTAGGTTCAGAAACGTTGCTTTCTAAAATTATTCATATGGTAAATAGTGCTAGTCGTTCTAAAGCACCTATTCAAAAATTAGCAGATAAAATCTCTAAATATTTTGTACCTATTGTATTAATCGTTTCAGTAATCACCTTTATTGTTTGGGCAATTTTGGGCCCTGAGCCTGCGTATGTTTTTGCTTTTGTAAATGCAATTGCAGTATTAATTATTGCGTGTCCTTGCGCATTGGGCTTGGCAACACCAATGTCTGTAATGGTGGGTGTTGGTAGAGGAGCACAATCTGGTATATTAATTAAAAACGCTGAAGCCTTAGAGAAAATGAATAAGGTTGATACGCTTATTGTAGATAAAACAGGAACAATTACAGAAGGAAAACCATCTGTAGAAAAAGTGATATCTGTAAATGAAATAGACACAAAAGTGCTACTTAAATACATTGCATCTTTAAACCAATATAGCGAACATCCTTTGGCAGAAGCCATTGTAAATTATGGTAAATCAAAGGCTATTTCAATCACTAAAGTAAACGATTTTGAAGCAATAGCAGGAAAAGGTGTTATTGGAACAGTTGATACTAAAAAAATAACCTTAGGAAATGCAAGATTATTAGACCAGTTTTTTGTTTCAATATCAAAAGATTTAAAAAACAAAGTGCTGGCAGAGCAAGAGCAAGGTAAAACAGTCTCATACATAACTGTAGAAAATGAAGCAGTAGGTTATGTTACTATTTTTGATGCCATTAAACAAACAAGTCAAAAAGCTATTGCTGAACTTCAAAATAATGGTGTTGAAGTTATAATGTTAACAGGAGATAACAAGAATACCGCTAAAGCTGTTGCCAAACAATTAAATATAAAAAATTACAAAGCGGAATGTCTTCCAGAAGACAAACTCAACGAAATAAAAACACTGCAACAGCAAGGTAATGTGGTTGCTATGGCTGGAGACGGCATTAACGATGCGCCTGCATTAGCACAGTCTGATGTTGGTATTGCCATGGGTACAGGAACTGATGTTGCTATTGAAAGTGCTACTATAACTTTAGTAAAAGGAGATTTACAAGGCATTGTAAATGCTAAAAGATTAAGCCACAAGGTGGTGAAAAACATTCAGCAGAATCTTTTTTTTGCATTCATATATAATGTATTTGGAGTTACAATTGCAGCAGGAGTTTTATATCCAATTTTTGGATTATTACTATCGCCAATGATTGCTGCTTTGGCAATGAGTTTTAGTTCTGTATCAGTTATTACAAATGCTTTAAGATTAAGAAAAATTAAAATATAGAAAATGAAAAAATATATAATTTATATCGGAATATTGGCTTTAGGGCTACTTGGTGGTTATCTACTGTTTGGAGACGTATCAACTACAGAAACAAATCACAATCACAATGCTAACAAAGTAACAAATCAACTATGGACCTGCTCTATGCATCCACAAATTATGCAACCAGAAGCTGGTGATTGTCCTATTTGTGGTATGGATTTAATTCCAGCAGAAAGCGGCAGTGATGGTTTATTGGCAGAACAATTTAAATTAACAGAAAATGCTTTGGCGTTAGCAAACATTCAAACGGTTATTGTTGGCAGTAATAAACCTGAAAATAATGCGTTAAAATTATCTGGAAAAATTGTAGAAAACGAAGAAGCCAATGCTGTTCAAGTCAGTTATTTTTCAGGAAGAATTGAACAGTTACATGTCAATTTTACAGGAGAATCAGTACGTAAAGGTCAATTATTGGCAACCATCTATTCGCCAGAATTGTACGCAGCGCAACAAGAATTAATTACGGCAGCATCCTTAAAAATAACGCAACCTGCATTGTACAAAGCGGTGCGTAATAAATTAAAATTATGGAAGCTTTCTGAGAAACAAATCAACCAAATTGAAACCTCTGGTAATGTAAAAGAAAACGTTTCAATATATGCCACAGTTTCTGGAACAGTTTCTGAAAAACTAGTAGCTCAAGGCGATTTTATAAAACAAGGAGAACCTTTGTTTAAAATTGCAAATCTTACTACCGTTTGGGCAAATTTTGATGTGTATGAAAATCAGATCGCTGACTTTAAAGAAGGACAAGAAGTTGCAATAACTACAACTAGTTATCCTCATAAAAAATTTATAGGAAAGGTAGATTTTATAGATCCAATTTTAAATACTAAAACACGTATAGTTACATTACGAGTAGTATTAAACAATAACAATAATATGCTAAAACCAGGGATGCTTGCAGTTGCAAAAATTAAGAGTACTGGTGTTAAAAATGAAAATAATTTAAGCATTCCAGCATCAGCTGTTTTATGGACAGGTGAACGCTCGTTAGTGTATCTAAAGCCCAATGCTAAAGAACCCATTTTTCAGATGCAAGAAGTGCTTATAGGTAATAAAACTGGAGAAAATTACTATGTTGTTGAAGGGTTAAAATCTGGAGATGAAATTGTTAGTAATGGAACTTTTACAGTTGATGCTGCTGCACAATTACAAGGTAAAAAGTCGATGATGAATACAAAAGAAAGTACCGAACATGATGAGCATGCAGGAATGAATGAATCAACAGCAACTAAAACAGAGGTACAGGAACGTATTAAGGTAGCTATTCAATTTCAGCAGCAATTAAATGCAGTGTATTCAGACTATATTAATTTAAAAAATGAATTGGTAAAAGATAAGGCTGAAGCCGTTCAAGAACATTCAAATAGTCTTTTAAATAATTTGTCGAAAGTAGCTATGGAGCTACTAAAAGATCAAACAGCTCATAACTCTTGGATGACTTTCGAAAAAGAAATAAAAATGGCTGCAATGGCTATTTCAAATTCAATAGATATTAAAGAGCAAAGACATCATTTTAAACAACTTTCAACTTATTTAACAAAGGCAATAGAAATGTTTGGAATAAATGAAACAGTGTATCAACAATTTTGCCCAATGGCTGATGATAATAAAGGGGGATTTTGGTTGAGTAAAGAAGCACAAATTTTAAATCCATATTTTGGAGATGCTATGTTAAAATGTGGAGAAGTAAAACAAGTAATAGCTAAATAATAATTAATTAAATTTTTAAAAATGAATTTTATAATGAAAAATCAAGAACACAGAAACAAAAATGTAAACAACATGAGTAAAAAAGTAATTTTAAGTATCGCTGTAATAACTATGTTAGCAGTTATAGGATGTAAAACTGAAGTAAAAAAAGAAAACGAACAAGTTAAAACAGAGGAGAACATGGAAATGGCAGCACACGATGTGTACCAATGCCCTATGGATTGTGAAAAAGGCAAAACCTATGAAACAGAAGGCGATTGTCCTGTATGTAAAATGGATTTAAAGAAGTTAGAAAAGGAAGCTAAAGAAGCGAAAGATCATTCCGGACATAATCATTAACATAAAAATGGCTGCCTAAAAATTTTAGAATGCAGCCATTTTTATTTATCACAAAGAACTTGATACGTTTCACCTTAACTTGTCAGTTCGAGTAATTTTTGGTGAAAAATTGTATCGAGCACTATTTCCAAGTAGTGTGTGATTTTTCACTGTCGTTCAAAATGACAAAGGGCTGTTGTGTGTTGTCATTCCTATAGGGCATTAAGTCTTTTACATAAAAAAAGCTCTTCGAAAATTCGAAGAGCCTTTATGCGGGCGGAGAGACTCCCTTCGTTTACACTCAGGATAAACTTCTCGTCTCACCGCTATGAATTCTTTTTAAACTTGGGTATAAAAAAAGCTCCTCGAATATCGAAGAGCTTTTGTGCGGGCGGAGAGACTCCCTTCGACTACACTCAGGATAAACTTCTCGTCTCACCGCTATGAATTCTTTTTAAACTTGGGTATAAAAAAAGCTCCTCGAATATCGAAGAGCTTTTGTGCGGGCGGAGAGACTCGAACTCTCACACCTTGCGGCACTAGATCCTAAGTCTAGCGTGTCTACCAATTCCACCACGCCCGCTTTTGTTTAAGTGGATGCAAATATACACAATAGTTTAAAATTGCAAAGGAGTTTTTCAATAATTTTTTTAGAGTCATAATTCCAAATAAAATTATGTATTTTTGAATAAAATATAACACGTTGTGCATTTTGAATAAATAAACTTAATGTATCGTCTGTTCGAGTGATTTTTGATAAAAAATTGTATCGAGAACTATTGTCTTTTATAGAATAACTATTCTCGATACCAATTTTAAGCCAGTAAAAGGCTGAAAATTAACTCGAATTGACGAAATTTAATCATGATACATAATGAATAAAACAAATTATAATTTTAATGGAAAATATTAAATCGTACGTTAGTCAACACAAAGATCGTTTTATAAACGAACTTATAGAATTACTTAAAATCCCATCAATTAGTGCAGACTCTGCTTACAGTCAAGATGTTTTAAACACTGCAGACGCTATAAAAGAAGCGCTTCTAAAAGCAGGATGTGACCAAGTAGAAATATGTGAAACTCCTGGATACCCAATAGTCTATGGCGATAAAATAATAGATCCTAACTTACCAACCGTTTTGGTGTATGGGCATTATGATGTGCAACCTGCCGATCCAATTGACTTATGGACATCACCACCTTTTGAGCCAGTAATTAAAACTACCGAAAAACACCCAGATGGTGCTATTTTTGCGCGCGGTGCCTGTGATGATAAAGGTCAGATGTATATGCATGTAAAAGCCTTAGAGTATATGACGGAAAATGGTAATTTACCATGTAATGTAAAATTTATGATTGAAGGTGAGGAAGAAATAGGCTCTTCTAGTTTGGCGTGGTTTGTAGAACGCAATCAAGAAAAATTAGCAAACGATGTTATACTAATTTCCGATACAGGTATGATTTCCAATACACAACCTTCTATTACAACTGGTTTACGTGGGTTGAGTTATGTTGAGGTTGAAGTTACAGGTCCAAATAGAGATTTACATTCTGGGTTGTACGGAGGTGCTGTTGCAAATCCTATTAATATCTTAACTAAAATGATTGCTTCTTTGCACGATGAAAACAATCATATTACAGTTCCAGGTTTTTATGATAAGGTTGAAGAGTTGTCAAAAGAAGAAAGAGCTGAAATGGCAAAAGCACCATTTTCTTTAGAAGCCTATAAAAATGCATTGGATATAGATGAAGTATATGGAGAAAAAGGCTATACAACTAACGAACGTAATTCTATCAGACCAACATTAGATGTAAATGGTATTTGGGGTGGTTATACAGGTGAAGGCGCTAAAACGGTAATTGCCAGTAAAGCCTATGCGAAAATTTCTATGCGTTTGGTACCTAATCAAGATTGGAAAGAAATAACAGAACTCTTTAAAGCACATTTTGAAAGTATTGCTCCTGAAGCTGTGACTGTAAAAGTGACGCCACACCACGGGGGACAAGGGTATGTGACTCCAATTGATAATATTGGATACCAAGCAGCGAATAAAGCGTATACAGAAACATTTGGAATTCCTGCAATTCCACAACGTTCTGGTGGAAGTATTCCTATTGTAGCTTTGTTTGAAAAAGAATTGAAAAGTAAAACTATTTTAATGGGCTTTGGTTTAGATAGTGATGCTATTCATTCTCCAAACGAACATTTCGGAATTTTCAATTACCTAAAAGGAATTGAAACCATTCCACTGTTTTATAAGTATTTTACTGAAATGAGTAAGTAAAACAAAAAAGCTCAAATTTTAGCAATAAAATTTGAGCTTTTTTTTTGATCTTTTGTGTCGTTTAATCATTGAACCGTCATTACGAGTAGCGCAGCGACGAAGTAAACTGTTATTTAGGAACTAGAATAAACTTGCAGGAATTATTCATAAGATTCCTATTTACGCAGGAATGACAGTTTAGATTGAAGCGTCATTACGAGGTTAGCGAAGTAAACTGTTATTTTCCACCGAAATTTAGTTGTACAATAGACAGATTGCCGCGTCGTTTTATCAAACTCATCGCAATGACGGGCTATACTTTGAACCGTCATTACGAGAAGCGCAGCGACGAAGTAATCTGTTACTTTTAAACGAACCTTCCAACCTCTGACTCTTCTAACTTCTCACTCTTCACTCTTCACGCTTCACTTCTCACGCTTCACTCTTCAAACACTACAACTTCTTCACATAATCTGTAATAATTACAATTTGTGTAGGTCCTACTTTTCCTTCAATGTATTTTTCATTATCACGATCTAAGGAAATTCTTCGTACAGCAGTTCCTTGTTTTGCAATCATACTTGATCCTTTAACTTTTAAATCTTTTATTAGAACTACAGAATCACCAGCTTGTAAAATAACACCATTTACATCTCTATGTACCACAGCATTTTCATCTTCTTCAGCACCAACTCCAGTAGCTTTTGCCCATTCTAAGGTTTCTTCATCTAGATACAGCATGTCTAATAAATCTTGAGGCCAACCTTCTGCACGTAAATGGGTTAGCATTCTCCAGGCAACCACCTGAACTGCTGTAACTTCACTCCACATACTATCATTTAAACAACGCCAATGATTAGCATCTATAGTATCAGGGTTTTCAATTTGATCGATACACATTTTGCAAGCAGCTATACTTTCTTTTGATGGGGCAACTTCAAAATCGTTTAAATTTTCTGTTGCGCCACATAATTCACATTTTGATCCGCTACGGAGATCTATTTTTTTTGATAAACTCATAGTTGTTGTTTTAAAGCTCCAAAAGTACGAGGAATTATTTAAATAGCAGGTGTGTTTGTAAAGAAGTGAAGCTTGAAGCGTGAGACGGTTATTTTAGTGTTAAAGTTACAGATTACTCCGTCATTGCGAAGGAGGTACGACTGCGGCAATCTGCTACTAAAGAAGCAGATTGCTTCACTGCGTTCGCAATGACGGTTTGAAAGTAACAGATTACTTCGTCGCTGTGCTCCTCGTAATGACGGTTACACTATACTCCGTCATTGCGAAGGAGGTACGACTGCGGCAATCTGCTACTAAAGAAACAGATTGCTTCACTGCGTTCGCAATTATGGTTTGCAACATTATTTGATAAACACTACATTTAAACAATGAAAAAGAGCTATGTATATTTTATGACCAATAAAAACAATACGGTTATTTATATTGGTGTTACAAGTAATTTATTAAAAAGAGTACATCAGCACAAGAATAAGACTTATAAGGGATTTACCTCAAGATTTAATGCTGATAAATTAGTTTACTATGAAGAATTTGAAGCTATTACACTTGCAATAGCTAGAGAAAAACAATTAAAATCAGGCAATAGGAAGCGAAAAGAACAATTAATTTTTGAAATGAATCCAAAATGGAATGATTTATCCGAAGGTTGGTTATTCACAGAACTCAATTAACTAGTCATTGCAAGAGTACGTTTGCAATGCAATGGAAAATACAACCGCAGCAATCTATTAATTAGTACTTGCGAGTTTGCTTTTAGTGTTAAAGTTACAGATTACTTCGTCATTGCGAAGGAGGTACGACTGCGGCAATCTGCTACTAAAGAAACAGATTGCTTCACTGCGTTCGCAATGACGGTTTGAAAGTTACAGATTACTTCGTCGCTGCGCTCCCCGTAATGACGGTTACACTATACTCCGTCATTGCGAAGGAGGTACGACTGCGGCAATCTGCTACTAAAGAAACAGATTGCTTCACTGCGTTCGCAATGACGGTTCAGAGTAGAACCCTGTTATCAATAACAAACAAACCAAATAGAACATTTTTCTAAAGTAGGATAAGGAATAACAATTTAAAGTTCTAAATAATTTTGATAGCTATTATTTAATGGTAAATTTGCTTCAGAATTCAATTAAAATAAACCCTCATAAAATTCGTTTATAGTTGTAATTAATCGTGTTTTTATAGCGTTTAATAGTGTAAAGCAAATAATGAATAAAATACAAGAAGAAGGATATTGGGACTTAACCATAAAAGGACATACATCCTTGTTAGATTTAAGGTTTGGCGATCTATGGCGCTATAGAGATTTATTACTCATGTTTGTAAAAAGAGACTTTGTAAGTTTTTACAAACAAACTATTTTTGGACCTCTGTGGTTTTTTATTCAACCAATTTTAACAACCATTGTTTTTACTTTTGTTTTTGGAAATTTAGCGGGCTTAAGTACTGATGGTTTGCCTCAGTTTTTATTTTACCTCTCAGGGATTACAGCTTGGAATTACTTTTCCGATTGTATTACAAAAACAAGTACTGTATTTAAAGACAATGCCAATATTTTTGGAAAGGTCTATTTTCCAAGATTAATTATGCCATTAAGTATTGTAACAAGTAATTTAGTGCGCTTTGGAGTGCAGTTATTAATGTTGTTTTTTATGATGGGATATTACGCGTATGTGGGTGCAGATTTTCAAATAACTTCAGCCATACTTGTTTTTCCTTTATTAGTTGTAGTAATGGCTTTACTGGGCTTAGGCTTAGGTTTAATTATTACAGCTATGACCACAAAATACAGAGACCTTAGTTTTTTAGTAACTTTTGGTGTGCAGTTATTAATGTATGGCACCACCGTAATTTATCCGTTAAGTGCTGCGCCAGAAAAATACAAATGGATTATTGAATTAAATCCAATGACAGGCATAATAGAAGCGTTTAGATATGGTTTTTTAGGAAATGGTACGTTTACTTTTTGGAGTGTAGGCTATCCAGTATTATTTACTATAGTTGTTGTATTCTTAGGAATTATTATATTTAATAAAACAGAAAAATCATTTGTAGATACTATATAATGAGTAAACCAGTTATACAAGTAGAAAATTTATCTAAGGCTTACCAAATAGGGCAAATTGGCACAGGAACTTTAACAAAAGATATTGAACGTTTTTGGACTACTAAAATCTTAGGGAAAGAAGATCCTTTTTTAAGAATAGGTGAAACCAATGATAGAGCTACCAAAGGAGATGGCAATATCGTTTGGTCTTTAAAAGACCTTAATTTTACCATTAACCAAGGAGATGCTGTTGGTATTATTGGTAAAAATGGTGCAGGAAAAAGTACCTTGTTAAAATTATTATCTAGAGTAACCGCACCCACAACCGGACAAATAAAGGTAAAAGGGCGTATTGCCAGTTTATTAGAAGTAGGTACAGGTTTTCATCAAGAGTTGTCTGGTAGAGAGAACATTTACCTAAATGGTGCTATTTTAGGAATGCGTAAAGCAGAAATTACCCGTAAGTTTGATGAAATTGTAGATTTTGCTGGTGTAGAACGTTATATAGATACACCTGTAAAAAGGTATTCTTCTGGTATGTACGTGCGGTTAGCATTTGCAGTTGCTGCTCATTTAGAAAGTGAAATTTTAATTGTAGATGAAGTATTGGCAGTTGGTGATGCGGAGTTTCAAAAGAAATGTTTAGGGAAGATGGGAGACATTTCTAAAGGAGAAGGACGTACGGTGTTATTTGTGAGTCATAATATGGCAAGTGTTCAAAATTTATGTTCAAGAGGGATTGTTCTAGAAAATGGAATGAGTAAATATGAGGGGGCTGTTGGAGATTCAATTAATTTTTATATTAATTCTAAAAGAAATACTTTTAATCAATTGATATATAGAAATAAAACAGGCAATAGCTTTATAAAAGCAATAGCACTTGATAATAAGAAAAACACTTTTGAAAGTGGAAAAGAATTAATTATTGAAATTGAGATTGATTCTCAACAACATAAAAGTTTAAATATTGACTTAGGTATTTATAACCAGTACGATGAAAAAATATTTAACTTATCAAGTTCTTATACAAAGAAAGGTTATTTGAACGGTGATACGAAAATTTATAATTGCATTATTGCTAAAAATCCTTTAATAGAGGGAGATTATTATGTAAACGCGTTTCTAAAATTAAATAATATTGGAGTAGAACATGTGACAAGGTGTATTAAATTTAAAATTTTGAATGGAGATTATTTTAAAGTTGGGAAATTGGCAGAAATTGATAGATCAAAAATATATGTTGAACACAAATGGATTTAACTTATTTTTCTAATTTATGATACATAATGATGTGAGAATGGAAAGATGAAAGAATTTAAAAGAATATTTTTTTAAGAATTATTTATGAATAAAAAGATAAAGCTTTTTTGGGATGAATATAAAGGAGGTCACGGTAATTTTGGAGATGAATTGAATCCTTATATTATTAAAAGGTTGACGGGTTCTAAAATACAATGGACAAGCTCATATAATGGAACCAGATGGAATAGTTTGAAAACCATAGCTTATTTATTTTTTAAAGAGTGTCAAAATTTTAAAGAAATACGATATTCCTCGGCATGGCATAAATTTTTCAACAAACCCGTTATTTTTGGAATTGGTAGTATTATTCGCTTTTGTGATACTAATGTGAAAGTTTGGGGATCAGGTATTATTTCATCTAATGAATTTATCCCTAAAGCTAAATACCTTGCTGTAAGAGGTAAATATACCCAAAAGAGATTGGTGGATTTAGGGTATAATGCACCAAAAACTATAGGAGACCCTGCATTGTTGCTTCCAATAGTGTATAAAGGAAATAATGTTAAAAAATTTAAAATAGGTGTTATTCCACATTATATTCATTTTGAAGAATTAAAAACACTAAATAGTCTTAACGTGAAAGTCATTAATTTATTAGATCCCATAGAAAATATTATTGATGATATTAATTCTTGTACGATGACTATTTCAACTTCACTACATGGTATAATTGCTTCTCATTGTTATAAAGTTGCTTCTTTGTGGGTTGATTTTGAGTTAGATAATGAATTAACAGGTGATAATATTAAATTTGCAGACTATTTTACATCAGTTGATTTAAAAGAATATTTACCATTCAAAATGAATAAAAATTATTTAGATCTACAAATGGTAGAAGACTTATTTTTAAAGAATATAAAATTAACAAAACCCAAAGAAACAAAAATAAGACATATTCAAAAATCTTTACTTAGTTGTGCACCATTTAAAATTATATCAAAATATAAAAATTAGTTAAAAAGCATAAATTAAAATTTGAGAAATAATTAGCTTTTTAAATCTTGCAAATTTCAAAAATGAAAGAGTACCTTTACTATATTTATTGGGTATACAGAACACTGCCTTATCGTTGGAATTTTCCAAAGTATAAAATAATGACTATCGATGAGACTATTGATGATATTATAAGTAATAAAAAAAGTATTTCACGTTTTGGAGATGGAGAATTCTTATTGCTTTTAAAGCAACAAGATTTAAAATTCCAAAAACAAAATACCTTATTGGCAAATAAGCTTCAGGAAGTTTTAAATAATAGGAATTTAAATTTTTTAGTGGCTTTACCAGATAGTTTAGCTTCAGCAAAAGGTCTTAGAAGGTTTGCCAAAGTATATTGGTTATTATTTATCAATACCCATGGAAAAAAACTTTCAAAATTGTTAGATAAAAAATATAGTTATGGCAATGCAAATATGACAAGACTTTATATAATAATGAAAGACCAATCAAAATCAAAAATGTATTTTGATAAAGTGAAAAAACTTTGGACAGATAAGGATATTTTGATTTTAGAAGGAGCTCTTTCTAGATTAGGAGTTGGTAATGACTTATTTGATAATGCAAAAAGTTTAGAAAGAATAATATGCCCGAATAAGAATGCCTTTGAAAAATATGAAAATATAAAAATTGCAGCAAGTAAATATGGAAAAGATAAGTTAATACTTTGTGCATTAGGTCCCACGGCAACAGTGCTTTGTTCTGATCTTTGTAATGAAGGTTTTTGGGCAGTTGATATAGGTCATATTGATGTAGAATATATGTGGATGTTAATGGGAGCAAAAGAAAGAACGGCAATAAAAGGTAGATTTGTTAATGAATCTAATAATTTGGATGGCTATGAACTGGATACAGAACTTGTAGCGCCTTATAATGAATCAATAATTTTAGATTTATCTGTATAGTTTTAAAATCAATCCTTTTGATAATGTTTACTCAGAAATTTTTTAATTTTATAAAACTATTCAATTATATAAATTACGTTAAATAATGAATATGAATACTGTATCATTAATCACTGGCTGTTACAACGGTGAAAAATTTATAGAAAATTGTTTTAATTCAATTTTAGAGCAAACGTATCCCAATATTGAAGTCATTTTTGTAGATGATGGTTCAACAGATAATTCATTGGAAATAGCAACGGCATATAAACCTAAATTTTCAGAAAAAGGGTTTGAGTTTATTATCATTTCGCAAGAAAATATGGGTTTTTATCCACAATCTGGAATTAAAATATCCACAGGAAAATACATTACAACTTTAGATATAGATGATTTGCTACTTCCAGAATCTATACAAAAAAGAGCAAATCTCTTAGAAAAAAATCCGGAGTATGCTGTAGCGCGTTCAAATGGTTATGTAGTTTATCAACACGACGCATCTCCGCCTTCTGAACTTCTTATTAATGACCCTGAGAATGAAAATGAAAATGTTTTTGAAAATCTAATTTTTGCTAAAACAACCAACATTCCAGGAACTTATATGGTAAGAGCCGATGTTCTTTTTGAATATTACCCAGATAAGATTGTACCAATGGATAGGTATACACAGAATCTACAAATTTTGTTGCCTGTTACCTATAACCGTAAAGTTGGATTTGTACCTGAAGTTCTTATGCATTATTATAGACATGAAGAAGCTTTTACTGCAGATAAAATAGATTACGAATCAAGATTTAAACAATTTGAATCTTTCAAGAGAGTTCGAAAAGATTTACTTAAGATGATGTATTTGATGACACCAGAAATTGAAGCTAAACTTAACAGAACTTACGATACTGTTTTTCTTGGTTTGGCAAAAAAGTATAATGAAGTGAAAGAATTTAATACACTTTATAAAACAATTAAATCGCCAACTTATCATGAAAAACTTTTACACGCCTCTATCAATAAAAATAAAATAACGTATTACTTCTTGAAAATTAAAAATAAACTTGACTTATAAAATTAGTTTTTTAAATTAACTAGATGTGAATAATATTCCAAAAGTAATAACGAGTGTAGTAAACAACAACCTTTGTATTGGCTGTGGTATGTGTGTGTATAAATGCCCTTCTAATGCCTTAGAAATGGGTTGGAGCGAAGATGGTTTTTTAGTACCTAAAGTTGTAGCAAATTGTGATTCAAGTGGAGCTTGTTTAGATGTTTGTCCGTTTAACCCATTCCCAAAAGAAGAAGTAAAAACGGAAGACGAATTAGCAAAAATATGCTTACCAGACACCACTCAATTTCATAAAAAGATTGGAAAATTTGAACGTATTTATGCTGGTTATTCCAAAGAATTTAGATTGTCATCTTCTTCTGGAGGTTTGGGAACTTATATTTGTGCGGAATTGCTTGAGAAAAAACATGTAGATCATATTTTTTCCATAAAAGAAGCATTAAAACCAGGTACACATTACGAGTATGCAATTAGTAGTAGTAAATCCGATTTATTAATAGCATCTAAAACGCGTTATTTCCCTGTATCACTTTCTACGGTTTTTTCAGAAATAGATAATTTGGAAGGTACAGTTGCCATTGTAGGTGTTGGCTGTTTTATTAAGGCTATTCGTTTGGCACAGTATTCAGATCCTAAGCTAAAAGAAAAAATACCTTTTTTAATTGGTATTATTTGTGGAGGTGTAAAAAGTCGGTTTTTTACTGAATATTTAGCTTCAAGAATGGATATAAAAGCAGCAAATATTCAGAAACCTCAATTTCGAATTAAAGATGTTGATAGCACTGCAAATGATTATTCATTTTCTTGTTCTAATGCTAATAATGAAGAAAAATCTATAAAAATGCGTACTGTTGGAGATATGTGGGGTACGGGACTTTTTAAAGCAAATGCGTGTGACTTTTGTGATGATGTAACAACAGAACTTGCTGATGTTTCTTTAGGTGATGCTTGGTTGCATCCTTATTATAAAGATGGAAAAGGAACAAATGTAATTGTATCTCGCTCGTTATTGGCTGAAAATTTAATTGATAGCGGTATTAAAAATAAGGATTTAGAAATAGAATTGTTGCCTCTAGAAAATTTTTTAGCATCGCAACAAGGTAGTTTTAACCACCGTCATACTGGATTG
>Ga0193954_1000761_pt1 | contig 17848 bp, 15 predicted proteins | sample BB_5_MG_FD_140340 | JGI IMG/M metagenome (GOLD analysis project Ga0193954, IMG submission 140340) | Microbial mat bacterial communities from the Broadkill River, Lewes, Delaware, United States - BB_5_MG | ecosystem: Environmental > Aquatic > Freshwater > River > Microbial mats | place: USA...
CTCGTTGCCGCGGCGCTCCGAGATTGCCAACGAGCAGCGGGCCGATCTCTTCATCTCCGTGCACGCCAACGCCCACCGCAACAAGCGCGTGCACGGGGTCGAGACCTACTATCTCAATACCACCAGCAACCGGTACGCCCTGCGCCTCGCCCGCCGTGAGAATCAACTCGCGGAGGACAATCTCGACGCGCACGTAGAGCCCGGGGTCGGCATGCAGCCCGAGCCCGTGCCCACCCTGCCGAAGGGGCAGCTCGGTCAGGACCTGCGGCTTATCTTGGCGGACATGGCCATGCGCTCCGCCTCGGCGCAGTCACGCAGGTTGGCTGGCTACATTCAGACCTCGGTGGTCGGCCGCTTGCAGCGCACCCCGCAGAAGGTCAAAGACCTGGGGGTCAAACATGCCCTGTTCTACGTGCTCTTGGGGGCCCGGATGCCGGCAGTGCTCGTGGAGACGGGCTTCATCAGTCATGCCGAGGAGAGCCAGCGTCTGATTGATGCCGCCTACCAGGACAAGGTCGCGACCGCGATCGCCAAGGGGGTGATGCGCTTCGCCCAAGAGCGCGAGGCGCTCGCTGCGCGGCTCAAATCGCCGGACTCGCTCGCACCGGGCGCCTTGGCCAGCCGTGACGCCGTGCCGGACGCCCCCTAGAGTGCCTGCAACTCACCTTGCTCTCGGCGCCTGGGCGGTGGCCAGGGCGTCTTCGAGGGCACGCTGCGTGGCTTGCAGCGCTACCTCAGCCTCCAGTTCACTGTTGCCCCTATGCTTAGGCTGGGCGCGGGCGACCGCCACGGAACTATGGCGCAAGTGGAGTTGCGGAAGCTCCGAGACCAAGACCTGAACCTCGTACACAACTTCTGCGTTATCCGCCGCGACGCGATCGATGCGCAGGTCCAACCGTAGCGCGACCGAGGCCTCAGAGTGGCTAGGCCCGTGCTGCTTGATGAGGTGTCGGCGCACGGCATCCTTCAGCCGGCTCTTGAGCGCGGCCTGGCCCGAAAAAGGGGTGGGGCGGGCGTCGGACATCGAGACCGTGCCCAGCGCGAAGGTCGGCCGGGGCTTGGCATGGCGCTTGGCCGCGATGATTCGCTTGCGTGCGCGCCGGGCCTGGGCTCGCACGGCTCGGTCTGGGTCGTGCCGGGCGACCTGCTTGAGGACCTCGTCGGCGGAGGTGGCCTCATGGGCACCAAGGCCGCGCGCGGCCATAGCGCGCACGATGGCGCGGCGGTCTTCCAGCGCCAGGGTCAGAGACTTCACGATGCGGAGGTCGCGGTGCAGGGGGCCGCGGGCAAGGCCGGTCAGCTTGCGCGCCGCGAGCAGGCGGATCTTGTACGAACGATCCGTGGCCAAAGTGCGACGCAGATTCTCAACCCGAGCCGGCGAGGGATCGGCGGCCTCAGCGGGCCCGGCAAGGACGTGCAGCGCGAGATAGAGCGCCGCAACCCAGCTGGATCTGACCATCGGACCGCGCACGTCTGGGCACTTTACCCGGGATCTGTGATGGGGCGCACCCGCCTATGGATGCCCTATACTTGCAGACTCGCAATTCGACGATTCAAAGCGGAATGAAAGGCCCAACTTGTTTGCTTTGAAAGGCAAGCAAACCCGGGACCATACGTATTCGGCTTAGCCCATTCGGGGTGGTGTTGCGTTTTTGGAAGCTCTGCAGTGGGCGAGCCGCGTTCCGTAATGTATGCTGAGGGAGTCCAAAATGTCCTTGCTCTCCGCTGATACCGAGACAGTCCTGAAGGGACACGGCATTCCCGTGCGCCCCCACGTGCTCCTGCACGGCTGCCCCGAAGCGCTTGATGCGGTTCGGGCCCTGACCGGGGAGGATGCGGCGTCTACAGCTGATACTGCGGCCGAAGTGGTCTCCGGGGTCCGAGCGCACCGCGTCGTCGCGGTCGTCGCGGGCGCTGAGCTCGCCGGGCCGCTCATTCGCGCCCTGAACGCTGAGAATCTGACCGTGAGCGTGATCGCGGTGCGCCAAGGCGACGAGGGCAGCTCAAGCGCCCAGCTTCGCGCGCAGGGGGTCATGGACCTCGTCACCGAGGTCAGCGCCGCCGCTCTGGAGCCGCTGCTGCGACGCGGTCTGGACTTCGCGGCGCTGCTCACCTTGGAGCTGGCGCATCGCTGTGAGTCCCGCCGCCTAATGAATCGGGAGCTTGAGTTGTTGGGTCAGCCGCCCGAGAGCATGAGCGACGACCTGAGCGTATTCCAGCCGCCGCCACTGCCGGTGGGGCCGCTGTCCGTCTACAACCTTGATGAGGCCAGCGAGGCCTTTGAAACCGCCTACATCGACCGCGTGCAGCAGCTCTGCGCCAGCGCCCGTGAAGCTGCGGTTCACCTTGGGGTGTCTTCGGCCACCCTGTCGCGTCGCCTACGCCGAGAGGGCTCACCCAGTGACAACTAAGAACGTGCGCAGAACTTTCCGCCTCGCGGTCGTCGACCGGGCCGGCTTAGCCGCCGAGTTTGAGTCGATCTCGCGCGAAAAGAGCTGGCCGGTTGATGTGCTGTCCTGCTCCTCCGCGCTTGAGATCGTCGGAGACAGCGGCCCCGGACCGTTGGGAGGTCTCGTGGTGAGCGTGGGGGCCTCTGGGCCCTTTTTGACCGACCTGTTGCGATGGACGGAGAGCACCGCGAGCCAGCGTGTGCCCACCTTGGTGCTCGGCGCCGGCCGACCTGAGGACGAGGCGGCCGCGCGCATGGTCTTGGGCCGCGAGCACGTGAAGTGGCTGGACCCCGAACCCGCGAGGGAGGCCCTGTCCGAGTGGTTGGCGGTGGCGCTGGAGGTGCACGAGGTTCGGGCGTTCCGTTCGGATCACGACGGCATCGCGCAGGCGATGCGTGAGGCCCGCATGCAGCTGTTCCACGGCTTCATCCAGAACTACGCGCCGCCGGAGGGTCCGCCTGTGGGACCGCCTCTGCCGACCACTACCCAAGAGATTCAGCCGCTGCGCGAGGCCCGTTCTCAGTTCGAGCGCGCCCACATTCAGGCCGCGGTACGGGAGTGGGGCAGCCTCAAGGATGCTTCGGCTGCTCTGGGCATCTCCTATACGAGCCTTTGGCGCCGCCTGCGCTGACCGCCATCCCAACCCGCTAAAAGAGTCCGTCCTGGAAGGGTTGCACGATCAGGTGGGGGTCTATGCCCAATACCTGCAGCGCGGCCTGCCATCTTTCGTCATGCGGCGTGTCGAAGACAACATCTTCGGCGAGGTCCACCGGGATCCAGCTGCCCTGTCGAATCTCCTCATCGAGTTGACCCTCGCCCCAGCCGGCGTAGCCCAGCACCAGCATGTGGTGGTCGGGACGCGGCGCTTCAGCGAGCTCCCTCAAAAGGTCCTTCGAGGCGCTCACACGAATACGGTTGGTCACCTCGATGGTGGTCTTCAGGGAGATGGGGCTCTCGGTGGGGTCGAAGACGATCCAACCCGTATTGGGTGATACCGGGCCGCCCACGAGCACCGGCACATCGGGCACTTGGTGCTCGGGCGGCAGCAGGTCCAGTTCATCCATCACGCCCTCGAAGGATACGCGGGCAGGCCGATTGATGACGAAGCCGAGGGATCCGTCTTGACGATGATCGATGAGCAGGATGACGGATCGCTGGAAGTTGGGATCTCGCAGGGAGGGGGCGGCGACCAGGAAGCCAGGAGCCAACTCGGACGCCATGGAGCCAATAATCTCATCCTTGTTGGCCCGGGGCGAGTGCCAATCGTGGCCACGACTTTGGTGCACACCGCGGAGTATCTAGTGCTAGCTTGGAATACGCATGGACAGTCCCTTCGAAGAGACTCCGGCGGCCTCACCGGATCAGAAGGAGCCTGTGCTGGCCTTCTTGGTGATGCTCACTGGGGCTCACCCCGGGGCTCGCCATCGGCTCGGTGAGTCGGCGCTGATCGGGCGCGCCGCGACCGCGGACCTGCGTCTGGAGGGCCGCGATGTCTCCCGGCATCACGCGCGCGTATCGCGCCACAGCTCAGGCCACTACTGCGTCGAGGACTTGGGCAGTCGGCACGGCGTGCGGGTCAATGGGCTGCCCGTCGCGGGGCCCACGCCCCTGGCGCTGGGGGACCGCATTGGCATCGGCTCCGAGGGGCTGCTGCTGTTCACCCAGCACGACCGCCTGGAGCAGCAGCTGCTGCATGCCCAACGCATGGAGTCCTTGGGGCGCCTGGCGGGCGGCATCGCCCACGACTTCAATAACCTCATCGGGGCTGTGGTGACGAACCTGTCCTATCTGGGCGCCAAGGCAGATGAGACGACCTTGGGGTCAGAGGATGTGCAGCAGACTCTGCAGGACTGTCGCAGCGCTTTGGACCGGGCTGGGGATCTGACGCGGCAGCTCTTGGGCTTCGCTCGCCGAGGTCGCTACGCGCCGAGCAACGTCGACCTCGATGATATCGCGCAGCAGGTCCTGCGCCTGGTGGGGCACTCCAAGAACGGAGGTGGCGTCACACTGGATGTGACGCCGGGGCTGAAGGTGCACGCGGACGCCGCCCAGCTACACCAGGTCTTGATGAATGTGGTTCTCAACGCGCTGGACGCGGTGGGGTCGGGTGGGCAGGTCCAGGTGAAGGCCCACATGGCTCAACCTTCGGACCGCGTGGCCATGGGTGTCGCGCCCTCCAGCGAGCCGCAGGTTGTCTTGCGCATATCCGACGATGGCGCGGGCATGGATGAAGAGACCCGAAGGAGGGCCTGTGAGCCCTTCTTCACCACCAAGGAGCTGGGGCAGGGCACCGGCCTAGGGCTCGCGAGCACCTACGGCATCGTCTCGCATCATGGTGGCGCGCTGCATATTGAGTCTGAGGTCGGCCAGGGCACGACGGTGCACATTCTCTTGCCGGGCGCGGACGCCCACAAAGTGGACCAGGGCTTGAGCACCGACGCCTTCAGCGAGTCGCCCGAGGCCCAAACGCTGGTGGTCGTGGACGATGACGCCCTGGTTCGGGGCAGCGCGGCCCGCTATCTGCGCCACGTGGGCTATCGGGTGCACGAGGCGGCGGACGGCGCTCAGGCGGTGGCGCTGGCCGGGGAGCTTGAGCCTGACCTCGTCATGTTGGACATGAACATGCCCGGCATGGACGGCGCGCAGACCTTCGAGGTTCTCCGCAGCACCAGGCCTGGCTTGCCCATTTTGCTCACGACGGGCGAAACCTCCGAAGGCGGGGCCGCCACGCTGCTGCAGCGGGACAAGGTACGTCTGCTCAGTAAACCTTATGATGTAGCAGATTTGACTCGCTATCTGCGGGCGCTGCTCGAGGCTTAAGAAGTCCGCAAACCCGCCGAACCCTCATTCCGTGACCGTGCCTAAGGGACGCACAAAGCGCATTCTCGTGGTCGACGATGACCGCGCTACCCGCGCCATGCTGCAGCGAGTCCTGACCGCCGATGGCTACGATGTGGTCTCGGCCGAAAACGGCCTAGAGGCCCAGGACAAGCTCAATGCCCACGCTTATCAGCTCGTGCTGACCGACTGGTCGATGCCCGAGATGGATGGGCAGGCCCTGGTGCAGTGGCTGCGGCAGCGTGCGACCGAGGAGTACATCTACGTCATCGTCCTGACCGGTGAAAAGGACAACCTGACCCAGGCCTTTGAGGCGGGCGCCGATGACTACGTGACCAAACCCTTCGACCGTGAGGAACTGCTGGCTCGATTGCGGGTGGGCAATCGCATCCTCAAACTGCAAGCCAGCATGCGCGAGGCCGAGCGGCGGCTGCGTCAGATCGCCGACCGGGACGGCCTGACCGATCTTTTGAATCGGCGCGCTTTGGATGCTCGACTCGCGGAGGCCTTCAGCTACTTCCAGCGACGCGGGCGGCCGCTATCCATTGCTCTGCTGGACCTCGATCACTTCAAACACGTCAACGATGCCTTCGGTCACCCCGCGGGCGACGCGGTCCTGCGCGAGACCGCGCGGCGGGTCCCGGACGCGGTCCGCACCTATGACACCCTCGGGCGCTATGGCGGTGAGGAGTTCCTGCTCATCCTGCCGGATACCGTGGCCTGGAGCGCGCGCCTCGTGGCGGAGCGCGTGCGTCAGGTCATCGGCCAGACCCCGGTGGTCTTCGAGGAGCGCATCATCCAGGTCACGGGCAGCGTAGGCGTTGTGACGGTGGGGGTGGGCTTTCAGGGCGAGCTCAGTCAGGTGGTCGCGGCCGCCGATACGGCCCTGTATGACGCTAAACGCCGCGGTCGCAATCGTGTGGTCAGCATCTCGTTGGCCGATGAGGGGGCCGTAGAGCGACCACCGCCGACTCTAGACCTAGTGGGCCCCTGAAACCTAAGGTTGCAGTCGAGGCATGATTTCATCCGTAAGCAAGCTGGCTTGCGCGGCTCCGCGAGTGAGCGGGTGCGTGAGCACGGCTCGGTAGACGTCCCGTCGCTGTCCCGACAGCGCCGCTTGCACTGTGAGCTCCTCGTAGGCTTTGACGTGCTGAATGAGGCCGCGGATTTCGGGCTCTAGAGGCCGCTGCGGAAGGGCCAAAAAGCCATCTGCGCCGACCTCGCAGGGAAGCTCTACGCAACTATCTGCGGGCAGCTCCGGCACGGTGCTCCCATTGCGCACGTCGATGATCAGGCGGGCGCCCGTGTCGTGGGTGACCGCTTCGATGATCTTCACAGCAGCATGGGAGTAAAAGGCGCCGCCGCGCTTGGTGAGGGCTTCGGGGCGTTGATCGTGCTTGGGGTCCGCGTAGTATTCAAGAAGCTCCGCCTCGATCTGCATGACCTCTTGAGCGCGCAACGTATCTTTCGCAACCTGCTCTTTGATGGTCTCGGGGGCCATGAAGAAGTAGCGAAGGTAGTCGGACGGGATCATGCCCAAGGTGGTTAAGAGCTCCGGCGGGAAGTCCAAGTCGGGGATGTTCTTTGGCCGATGTCCGCCCTTGAGCAGCTTCGAGACATCCTCGATGAGCTCCGGCAAGACCGCCTGCCCTTTGACCTCGACGCCTCGCACAAATGTGAGGTGGTTGAGGCCCACGGAGTCGAGCACCACATCATCCGGGGAGACCTCAAGGTGGGCTGCGATCTCCATGCGCTGAGACAGCGGAATGTTGCACAGCCCTACCGTGCGGACCTCGGGGGCGTGGCGCAGCAGGGCCTCGGTGACGACCGAAACGGGGTTTGTGAAGTTGATGAGCGTCGCCGAGGGGGCGACCCGCGCGGTGGCGCGGGCGATCTTCAGCAGGGCGGGTATGGTGCGCAGCGCCTTGCACATGCCGCCGACGCCGGTCGTCTCTTGGCCGATGATCCCATGGCGCAGGCCCAGGCGCTCATCTTCTAGGCGGGCCGGCTGCCCACCCACGCGAATCTGTACCACGACAAAGGCCGCATCCCGCAGGGCGTCGTCGAGATCCTCGGTGGTGCGCACGGTGAGCCCCGGCGCGAGACGGGCCGCGAGCCGCTGCGCAAAGGCGCCCACCACCGCGAGGCGCTGCGGATCCAGATCTGTAAGCACCACCTCTTGCAGCTTCAGTTCCTCGGCGCGCTCGGCGAGCCCATGGAGCAGCTCGGGTGAGTAGGTAGAGCCTCCGCCCACGACCGTGATCTTCACGCCCTGGCCATAACAAAGTGACCGCGGGTTGGCCCCCTGATAAACACCGAGATTCCATGGGTGCGCCAACCGAACGAGTGCCGCTGTCGGTGGTGGCCCGCTACGCGCCCGCAGGCTTTGCGCAGGGGCTCTTGCCGCTCATCGTTGGCTCCTGGCTCATGTACTACTATAGCCCGCCCGAGGCGGAGGGGCAGGTCCTGCTGCTTCCCGCCACCATTGGGCTCATCCGGCTGCTGGAGCGCATCGCGGGCGCCATCATCGAGCCCTGGTTTGGCTACCTCGGGGACCGCACTCGCAGCCGCTTCGGTCGCCGCCGACCATGGATGGCCCTGGGCATGCCTGCGCTGCTCATCGCCTTTGTTCTGCTGTGGTTCCCACCCGCGGCGACTTCGCCGGACGCCTTCAGCACGATCTTGCACCTGGCGCTGGTCCTGATGGTCTTCCACGCCGCCTACTCCGCGGTCTTCATCTCCTACAATGCCTTGCTGCCGGCCTTGGCTAAGACCACCGAGGACCGCGTGCGGCTGTCGATGCGCATGGCCACCTTTGAGGTGCTGTCCAATGTGGCCGGGGCCGTGGGCGCCGCCCCCCTGGTGGGCCTGGGGGCCGTGACCATGGCCGGCATCGCCTTCAGCAACGGCTTTCAGGTCCTGGGCATGGTCTGCGGGGCCCTGTCTTTGGTGGCGCTGCTGCCGGTGCTCACCGTCGATGAGCCCGAGGGCAGCGTCGGCCAGGTACAGACCTACTCCTTCTTCGAGAGCCTACGCATGTCCGCGAAGAACCGGCACTTCTTGGGCTACGGCGGGCTGATGCTGGGTATGCGCATGGCGTCGATGTCGTCGATCATCGCCGTGCCTTTCGTGGGCACCCAGCTCATGGGACTCGACGAGGGGCAAGCCTCCTTGCTCTTGGCGGTGATCATCATCGTCGCCACCTTGGCCTTTCCGTTCGTGGAGCGCCTCGCGGTGCGTCGCGGCAAGGCGCGGGTCATGCGCTGGGGCGGCGTGGGTTTCATCTGCGTCCTGCCACTCATCGGAACGGTGGGCCTCATCCCCGGAGTCTCTGCGCTGGTGCACGGCACCGTACTATTTGCGCTCGCGGGCTTTTCGGTGGCGACCCTCTTTGTGCTGCCACGGGCGCTGTTGGCCGACATCATCGATCGGGACGCCTCGGCCACGGGGCACCGGCGAGAGGCCAGCTACTCCGGCATGTCCGGAGTGGTCGAGAAGGTCGGTGAGGCGCTGGCGACCGGTATGGTGGGGGTGCTCTTTCAGTTCTTCGGCAACTCGACGGAGGTCCCGATGGGGCTGCGTCTGGTGGGCGTCTTCGCGGCCTTTGGCGTCGGGCTGGGGCTGCTGGCTTTTTCCCGTTATGAGGACGTCGCTTAGTGCGGCGTCGCGACTTTTTAAAGCGCGCGGGTTTGTTGGCCACCGCCGGCAGCGCAGGTTGCATTTTGCCCGACCAGCGTGGGCCTGAGGTGCACCACCCGGTGACACCCATGGGCGCCATGCCCGGCCCGCGCGGGCAGGCCGGGTACATCTGGGCCGGCGCAGCCCACGTTGACATCACGCCGCCTAAGGGCGCGCCCGTGTGGCTGGCCGGCTATGGCTTTCAGCGGCCCATGCAGCGTGTGCATGACCCGATCTCGGCTCGCGCTGTCTACCTCGATGATGGCGCCCACCAGGTCGCGCTGGTCGTGGCTGATGTGGTGGGGCTGTTGCACAACAGCACAGCGCGGATCCGGCGCCTGATCGGGCCAGGGGTGCAGACCGTGGTGGCCAGCACTCATAACCACCAAAGCCCGGACACCATGGGCTATTGGGGCCCCTCGATCCTACACGCGCTGCCCGTGCAGACGGGAATGCACGTGGCCTACCAAAGGGTGCTGGAACGGCGCATGGCTCAGGCGGTCGCCCAGGCGGCTTGGTCGGCGCGGCCGGCGCAGCTTGCGGTGACCGAAGCCCCGGTGGGGCCCGGTGCGGTCCGCAACCTGCGAGATCCCGACGACGTGCCAAAGACGATGCTGGTCGCAGAATTGCGCGCGAGATCCAGCCACGAGACCATAGCGACGATCGTCAACTTTGCTTGCCATCCAGAGACTCTGGGCCCGCGGGCCCGGCTGCTCTCTGCAGACTTTCCGGGGCCCCTAGCGGACGAGGTCCAGGCCCGACGCGGCGGCACCTGTGTCTTTGTCAACGGGGCCCTAGGCGGCATGCTGACCCCCAACCTCGATGATGAGGCGGACCTGCCGGAGCGGCTGGCCTTCGTGAATACGCTGGGGCGGGGCGTGGGTCATGCTGCCGCTGAGGCCATCGCCGCCGTGCCCGCCCGTCCCGTGGCTACTGTGGGCTATTGGGCTCAGCCCATTGAACTCGCTTCAGGCAACGCGATGTACCGCTATATCGAACGCCGAGGGCTGATTGAGGCGAGGGCAAGGGGGCCGCGGGGCGGCTGGCTCACGGAGGCCGGCTGCCTCGTGATGGGGCCGATGCACTTGGCTGTAATGCCCGGCGAGCCCACGCCCGCCGCGGGTCGAATGATGCAAGAGACCTTGGGTGCCGGGGGCGCACAATTTGCTGGGGTCGTGGGGCTCGGCAATGATGAGCTGGGGTACCTTTTGACGCCGACTCAGTTCGACGAGCCCGGCTTTTCGTACGAGGTCTCGGTATCACCGGGCCGTGAGGCGGTGCCCTTGTTGAGGGCGTCCTTAGAGTCGACCCAGAGAAAGCGCGGGTCTGTGGGTGGGTGAGTCCTGGCATAGGTTCGGCCGGCAAGGCGCAGCCCCAGGTTCATGAGGTAGTCGCCGCCCCAGGGGCCCAAGAACGAGACCACATGGGTTTCGTAGTGCAGCATGTCCTCACCCTTTTCTTGGGGCAGGTTGTAGACCCGCTGCGGCACTACGTACCCCAGGTAGGTGCCGTTGAAGGGGAACATGGCCAAGGTGACGCCGCTGCGCCGGGCGCGGGCTTTGGCTCGGGTGATCAGCGAGCCGCTCATCTCCGCGGGCATGAAGGACAGCACGAGGTCATCGACGGTCAGCGCGCCGTAGTCGACGAAGGGCATGTCGATGACCATGGAGATCGGCACGCTCCAGATCGCCAGCTCCTTGGCGACCCGATACTGGAGTTCGGGTCGGCGCAACCTGGCCTGCGCATAGGATAGGGAGACCTCTTGCTTTGCGCTCGCCTCGGCTCGGGAAAGGGCGCCCTTGAGGGCTGATACCAACGGCGTGACGAGCCAGGCATTGTCGTGCGGGCGCTCATGACGTGGGTTGGCGCTACCGACGCCGCCGGCCGCGAAGCCGAGCAGCTCCAGATCTTGGCCCTCGAAGGCCGATGCCACGGCGCCGGGGTAGTCCGCAGAGATGCGCAAGTTCTCCGGCGGCAGGGTGACGGCGTGGCAGCCGTAGCTCCAAAAGGCGGCGCTGCGCGCACCATCGGTCTTTGACAGGTGCACCACCAGCACCTCGTCGTCGACGGGGCCCTGCTTTTCGACGCGGTTCTTGATCAGCCCCGTGACCCGGGCCGCGGCGTGGCCGATCTTCGCCGGAGACCGGTCCGCCAGCGCAGCGCGCCCGGCCTGCACGTGGGCGTCGATGATGGCTTGCAGGGCGGCCTCGTTGAAGTCACCCATCACAGCCTGCCAGACCAGGCCCTCGATGAAGGCGCCTGGGCCGGAGTGGGTATGCGAGGCGGTGAAGAAGACCGCCCGTGGGTCGATGACATCCTTGAGGCCGCGCCGCACGCCGTCCGCCAGCTCGCGACTGGTGAGCAGCAGGTCGGCGGTGAAGATGAGGCTGGTCGCCTCACCCGCGGACAGGGCAAAGGCCCGGACCTGGGCCGGGTCTAGCGTGCCCTCGCTGGGCGCACCCTCCCGATCCCCAAAGCCGGCCAGCGGCACACCGTCGGGGGCGGCGATGACCGCCTTGGCCCAGCCCGCGTGCAGTGGACCGCGGTCACTGGTGGCCTCCTGGCCGGTTCGCGTGATCGCGCGGTGTTGCTCCACATAATCTGCGCGTTCAAAGGGCGCGCGTCGATCCAGGGGATGACACGCGGTCAGCAGCAGCACAGCCAGAGCCAGACGTCGCATCCGCCCTCGTACCACGGATCGATTCGCTGGCCGGCTCCGAGTCTCGGTTGACGGCAGCCCGAGTGGCCCGGAACATCCGCCCGTGCTTGCACTCGTCGGAGGAAAACCGGTTCGAACTGCCCCCTGGCCCACATGGCCGGAGCGGGGCCAGCCCGAGGAGGAGGCCCTGCTGAAGGTCGTGCGCTCCGGGCGGTGGGGCGGTTATCCGCCCCCGGGACCGGCGGCCGGCGACTTTCAGCGAGGTTTCAGCGAGCTGATCGGCGCGGCGCATACCATCGTCGCCGCGAACGGCACGGTGACCCTGGAGGTGGCTCTGCGGGCCCTGGGGCTGCAGGCGGGCGACGAGGTGATCGTTCCCGCGCTGACCTGGGTGGCCACGGCGGCGGCGCCGGCCTACCTCAACGCCGTCCCGGTGCTGGTGGACGTCGATCCGGACTCCCTATGCCTGAGCGCCGCGGCCGTCGAGGCCGCGATCACGGAACGCACCCGCGCGATCATCCCGGTGCACCTGGGCAGCAGCATGGCCGACATGGACGCGCTCATGGCGCTCGCCAAGGCGCATGACCTGGTGTTGCTCGAGGACTGCGCGCACGCCCACGGGGCGCGATGGAACGATGTCGGGGCCGGGGCGATCGGCCACGCGGGCAGCTTCTCCTTTCAGTCCTCGAAGCTGATGACGGCGGGGGAGGGCGGGGCCATCACGACGAATGACGCCGAACTCGCTCAGCGCTGTCAGTCCCTGATCAATTGCGGCCGCAAGGAGGACCACTACGCGGACTTCGAGGGGGAGATGTTTGGCTGGAATTATCGCCTCAGCGAGTTGCAGGCCGCCTTGCTCGGCGCGCAGCTGCAGCGCCTGCCGGAGCAGACCACGCGACGGGAGGCGAACATCACACACCTGCTCAGCCGCCTCGCGGCCCACCCGGAGCTGGGCCTTGTGATGCAGGCTCGGGACGCTCGTATCACCCGGGCCGCCGCCTACGAGGTGGTGCTTTTGTACGAAGCCTCGGCCTTCAAGGGCCTGCCCAGGGATAAGTTTGTAGCCGCGCTGGAGGCGGAGGGCATCCCGGCGGACGGCGACTTCTACGTGCCCATTCAAGACCGGGTGCAAGAGATCTTTCCGCTTAGAGCGAGCGAGTATCCGCAGGTTCGTGCGCGCTACGGTGAGGCCCTAAGGCCCGAGCAGGTCCAGACCCCCAACGCCACCAAGGCGGCCTATGAGCGCACAGTCTGGCTGCATCATGGGCTCTTCTTGGGCACGACGAAGGACGTCGATGACATCGTTGAGGCGATGCTCAAGGTGCATGGAGCGGTCGATGAGCTGCTTTGAGCCTGTGCGGGTGGGGCTCATCGGCTCCGGCTGGATCAGCGAACAGCACATCGCGGCCTGCGAGGCGTCGCCGCATACCCAGGTGGTGGCCTTGGCGGACTATCCGCGTGATCGGGGCGGGCGCGCGGGGCGCGGAGAGGCCCTCGCCTCCAAGGCCGGGATTGCAAGGTACTTTGCGAACTATCACGACATGCTCGCGGACCCCGAGGTCGAGATGGTCACGGTGGGCTTGCCCAACGCGCTGCATGCTGAGGTGACCCTGGCTGCGCTGGATGCGCACAAGCATGTGGTGGTCGAAAAGCCGCTGTGCCTGTCCCTGTCCGACGCGGACCGCATCGTTCAGCGCGCCAAGGAGGTGCAGCGCATCGTGGGCTACGCGGAGGAGCTGTGCTTTTGCCCCAAGTTTGTGCGCGGCAAGGAGATCGTTGAAGCGGGCGGCCTGGGGCGGCTGCTCTTTTTGGAGCAGACCGAGATTCACGGGGGGCCCTACTCTCAGTGGTTCTTCGACCCCGAGCTCGCGGGCGGCGGGGCCATCATGGACATGGGCTGTCACGCGATCGAGTACGCGCGCTGGATGTTCGATAAGGCGCCCGTTAAGCGTGTGAGCGCCGACATTAGCCGCATGGTGCACGGGCATCGGGGCCTCGTGGATGATCACTGCCTGGTGCACCTAGAGTTCGAGGACGGGCGTAAAGCTCTGTTGCAGGCGGGTTGGATTCAGCAGGGCGGCATGACGAGTGAGGCACGCATCCAGGGCACGGAAGGTGTCTTGCGCATGGACTTGCTGCAAGAGAGCGGCATGCAGATGTTCAGCAACCACGGCGTGCCCAGCCTGGATCTCGGCGCGGGCTGGCAAAAGCCGGACTACGCCTGGTTGTGGAATAACGGCTACCCCCAGGAGATGAGCGCCTTCGCGCAGGCGGCTCGCGCGGGCACCACGCCGCTGGAGTCGGCGGAGGACGGCCGCGCGGTGCTCGAGATCATGTGGGCGGCCTATGCCTCAGCGGCTGAGGGCAGGGTGATTGAGCTGCCCTACATCCCGCCGGATGACGTGCTGGCGCCGGTGCAACTTTGGTTGCGGGCTCGAGGCGATCTATGAGCCGCCTCTTCTTAGGGGTCGACGGGGGCGGCACCAAGACGGTGGCGGCGCTCGCGGACGAAAGTGGCCGACTGGTGGCCGCAGCCCGCACCGGGGGCTCGAACTATCAGGACATCGGAGTGTCTGCGGCCGGCCGGGAGCTCAAGGTGGCGGTGCAGACCGCGCTGTCCGCTGCGGGCGCCCAGATGCAGGACGTGGCGGCGGCGGCCTTCGGCATGGCGGGCGCAGATCGCGCCGCAGAGATGAACATCGTGCAGGCCATGGTCGACGAGCATGTGCCGATGACCCCCCGCTATGTCGAAAACGACGCGCTCTTGGTGCTTCGGGCCGGCACCAAGGACGCGGTTGGCGTGGGGCTGGTGGCGGGCACGGGCACGAACTGTATCGGGCGTGACCGCTATGGTCGCCGGCATCAGATCGGCGGCATGGGCACGATCTCCGGCGACGTCGGCTATGCAGAGGATCTTGCACTCCGGGCCTTGGGCGGGGCTTGGATGGCCTTTGATGGGCGTGCTGGACCATCGGCTTTGGAGCCCGCGCTGTGCCAGACGCTGGGGGTGGACTCTGTGGAGGCGCTGCCCGCCCTCATGGTGCGCGGAGAGCTGCCCGAGCCGGTGATCCGCTCCACAGTGCAATGCCTCTTTCAGTGTGCTCAGGATGGCGACGGTCTGGCGCGGCGCATCGTGGAAGATACCGGCAGCCGCATGGGCGCGGCCGCAGCAGCGGCGATGCGCGCGCTGGTCCTGCGCGGGGCCAACGCGGTGCTGGTCTTGGGCGGGGCAATGTTCCAAGCCCCGGGGCATGACCTGTTGGTGGCCTCGTGCAGCAAGCGGGTTCGGGACACCGTCAGCGAGGCTCACATCTTGGTCTTGGATACCCACCCGGTGGTGGGCGCGGTGCTCTTCGCTAAGGACCTGATTGAGCACGCCTCACGTGACTTCGCGCTGCAGGCCAGGGCGCAGGGCCGCGACATCGAAAGTGTGCTGCAGGCCAGCGCCTAGCCTGGGGTCAGGCGACCTCGACCAGCTCCATTTCGATCAGCTTTCGCTTGAGCGGCACTTGCACGATATCGCCCAAGACCTTGTCAATGAGGGCGCGTCCGATGGGGGACTTGGGTGTGATGACAAAGAGCTGGCCTTGCTCGTCGTTGACCTTCAGCCCGCCGCCATCTGGGGCGAGGAAGTAGCGCCGGGTGCGCTCGCCGTCATCGAGGGTGACCACCGCGGTGAGCGCGATGGGGTCCTCGGGCCCGAAGACCTTCACCGGCACGAACTCTAGGCTGTTGATGCGGTGGGCGAGGTCTTGCACCCGCCCCGCTTGGGCGCCGGCCAGATAGGAGGCCTCCAGCCCGCGCGTATCGTACTGGTTCTCCGGCTTGGCATCCTCATGGGTGGCGGCGGAGTGGGCGTCGGCGGCGGAGGCGGCGACGGCGGCCAGCTCCGCTTCAAGCGCGGCGCGGATCTGCTCGATCAAGGCGGTCTTGGGCATGCCCGTTTGTCAGCGGGTTTGGGCGGCGCGTCTAGTCTTAGAACCTCGGAAATTTGATGCCCGGCCGCACCCCGCACCCGGGAATCTGCCAGGGGGGCCTCAAAGGGCTGGCCAGCACGCTGGTACGTATCTTGTAGTGTGGTCCGTATGCGCTTCGCCGTCCTCGCCCCCGCTGTGTGCCTCGCCGCCTGCTCTACGGAGCCTGTGGGGGCCCTGTCCGGGGCGGACGCCGGCTTTCGGGATGCCGTCGTGATCACCGATGCCGGCAGCGCCACCGACGCGGGCAGCCCCGCCGACGCCACCGTTCTGACCTGCGTGGGGCAGGATGAGATGACCTGCGCGCTGTCCAATTGTTTTTCCAAGTATTGCCCCGATTGTGACGGCAACTCCGTCTTCGTGGGCTGTCATGGGGGCGGACAGGGCGAGCCCTCCTGTCCTGATCTTTTCTGTCCGACGGACTGCCGAGGCCTGGATGAGGCGGCCTGCCAATCCATGGGGGACCTCTGCCGCGTCGATGTGTGCCCCGGCTGTCGCGAGGACGACTTCTTCGTCGGCTGCGCGGCGCCCAGTGACCCGCCGCCGCCCTGTCCGCCGGTGTGGTGCCCACCCTGCGAGGAGCTGGATGAGGCCCAGTGTGTTGAAGACCCTGGCTGCCATCGGGTCTTCGGGCAGGAAGTCGACGAGTGCCTGTGTGATGCGCCGGGCTGCTGCCATGAGTTCATCGGCTGCGCGGAGGGTGCGACCGCCGATTGCCGTGGGGAGGACCTGTCCTGCCGGATGGTGGCGCCCTATTGCGCCGGCCCCTATGTGATCAGCTACGAGGGCACCTGCTATGAGGGCTGCGCCCTCGCCGAGGACTGCGCAGGCTGATCTAGGGGACTTCAGGCGGTGAATTGACGGTTGTCCTGGAGGGCCGCAACATGCGTCCCTTGCCCCGTCACCGTATGAGCCTGTCTTCGAACATCACCGTGTTGATCCTGGGGCTGCTCGCCGCGCCCTGGAGCTGTCGTAACGGCGACCCGGCGGCCTCCAGCGCCGCCCGGGGGCAGTCGGCCCCCAAGGAAGCTGGGGCCTGGGCGCCCACCCGCACCGCCGAGCTGTTCTTTTCGACGGAGGTGAACGGCTACGTCGAGCCCTGCGGCTGCACCACCGAGCCTCTAGGCGGCCTTCAGCGCCTCGCGACCTTGATGGCGGCTAGCAAAGTTCCCCACGGACTGGTCGACGCGGGCAACCTGCTCTTTCCCCTGCATCTGGACGCGCTCACCCGTGAGCAGCACATCCTCAAGTCTCACATCATGGCCCGGGCCTATCGGCAGATCGGGGCTCTGGCGCTGAATGTGGCGCAGGCCGACTTGCAGGCGGGCGCCCTGCACCTTCGCGCGTTGCAGCAGGAGGGCGCGGTGCCCTTCGTCTCGGCGAACGTCCGGCCCAAGGGCAGCGCGGGCCCGGAGATCGCCCGCTCCTATGTACGCACGCTCGGCGGTATCCGCTTCGGAATCACGGGCGTGGCTACGCCGGAGGCGGTGGCCGAGGTCAGCGACGCGGTGACGGTGATCGAGTACGCGCCCTCGCTGCGTAGCGAGGTTCAAGTTCTGCGCAAAGCGGGGGCTGAGGTCGTGCTCGTCTTGGCGAACATCGGCGAGGCCGGGGCGCTGGAGCTCGCTCGCTTGCTGCCCGAGGTGGATGTCATCGTGCGCGCGCCGGGCACCCCCATCGAGCGTGACCCCTCACCGCCCAAGCAGGTGGGGCCCGTGCTCGTGGTGGAGGCTGGCTCCCAGGGGCAATACATCGGGCGCTTGCGTTTTTCCTTCGGGGATTCGGCGCCGGCGCGCCCATTGCTGTTGGATGACATGGGCGCCAAGGCGAAGCGCCGCCGAGCCTTGGACCAAAAGGCCTTGGATGCCGCGAAGGTGCAGCGTGAGGCGATGGCCGCCAACCCTGCGATGGCGGGTGCGCTCAAGGGCTTGGACGCCAAGATCGAGCGCCTGAGCAAGAAGCTGTCGGCTCCACTCGCCACGGGGGCTGCGCTGCACTCGCCCCATGTGCGCGCCGAGCTGCTGCCGGTGTCGGCCGATATCAGCCATGACCCGACCGTGGATAAACTGCTCGCTGGCTATTATCAGAAGCTGCGCACCATGAACCTAGAGGCTGGGGATGTGTCCCGCTGCGCGCCCCAAGAGGGCAAGGCAACCTTCGTCGGCAACGCCGAGTGCGCCAAGTGCCATGAAGAGGCCTTCGCCTTTTGGCAGGAGAGCAAACACGCCCAGGCCTGGCGCACGCTGGAA
>Ga0193954_1000762_pt1 | contig 17796 bp, 17 predicted proteins | sample BB_5_MG_FD_140340 | JGI IMG/M metagenome (GOLD analysis project Ga0193954, IMG submission 140340) | Microbial mat bacterial communities from the Broadkill River, Lewes, Delaware, United States - BB_5_MG | ecosystem: Environmental > Aquatic > Freshwater > River > Microbial mats | place: USA...
ATTGAGTTGCTTGAAACTCGAATTCCTAATGATAATAAGGGGCAGTTCATATTACATTATAAATCAGACTCTGATCCTTTAGCGGCTTTTTCTAAAACAGATATTATTGAAGCACTCATCATTATTAAAGATAAAGATTACGTTATTGGTGAGGTGTTATTAAAAAAATCTACTTTAAAAGAGGTTCATTTACATAAATTAAAAAATCGTGCTTATTCTTTAGCTGAAGAGGATATTATTTACTTTCGTTCTCACCAAGATAAGGCTTCTTTTACTAAACGTAAAAATGCTTTAGAGCGTATATTGGCGAAAGAGAGCACTATCAGTAATCTTGTTGATTATTTTGAGCCTACACAGGTAAAAGAGTTAGAAGCGACCTGTTATGGCATTGATGTGAGTGATAATGATTTTGCTCGTTATGATCGTATTGATATTCATGATAATACGATAAGCTTAAATACACAGCAACGAGAGGCATTTCAAAAATTAATCAATTATGGTCCTCTGTCTTTATTACAAGGTCCGCCGGGGACGGGTAAAACAGAATTTATTGCTGCTTTTGTTCATTATTTGATTGAAAAACAACAGGTTAATAATATTTTATTAGTCAGTCAATCTCATGAGGCAGTGAATACTGCGGCAGAAAGAATCCGCCAGCATTGTTTAAGGCTAAAAACACCTTTAGATGTTGTTAGGTTTAGTAATCGTGAAGGGGTTGTTTCTGATGGGCTTAAAGATGTTTATTCACAGGCCATTACTACTGAAAAACGAGAATTGTTTAATGCTGAATCGACTTATAGAGTACAAGCTTTAAGTCAAGCTTTAGGTTTACAAACTGAGTATTTGGCTGTAACAACTAAACTAGAGCTTAGCTTATTTAAGCAACTTGATGAGTTGATTAATTTATCTGAGTCATTAGAAGATAGTAGCTTAACTGATGAGGATGAAGCTAAAGTAAAAAAAGCTTATAAAGAGTTAAAAGAAGTTATTCAAAGCACGCTAAATGAAGAGTATACCATTAATATCAATGATAATGATATTGAGCTGCATGATATTAAGGGATATGTTTTAAATATATTAAAAGAAGATTACTCTATCCGCCCTGATGAAGAAAAGAAAGCACTGGCATTAGCTAAAATTTCACGTGATATGTTAGAGGTACTCGCAACAGAGCGAGTGAACTATGATGAGTTTTTTGCTCGTTCACGCCAGTTAGTAACAGGGACATGTGTTGGTATTGGTCAGCACCATATTGGTATTAATGAAAATCAATATGATTGGGTTATTATTGATGAGGCAGCAAGGTCTATTGCCAGTGAATTAGCAATCGCTATGCAATCAGGAAAAAGAATACTTCTTGTAGGAGATCATAAGCAGTTACCCCCGCTTTACACTGAACCTCACAAACAAGCATTGGCAAGAAAATTAGGGCTGAAACCTGAAAGTTCAAAAGATTTATTGCAAAGTGATTTTGCTCGAGCTTTTGAGTCAAAGTATGGAGCTCAGGCTGGTGCTCAGTTATTAACTCAATACCGTATGGCTAAACCTATTGGAGATTTAGTTTCTACTTGCTTTTATGATAAAGAATTACTGACGGGTAATAGAAATATTCCTGATATTTATATTGGTGTACCAAAGGCATTACATAGTACGGTAACATGGCTTGATACTTCTAGATTAGGAAAAGCTTCCCACCATCGTTCTAACCAAGGTCATAACCTTTATAACCCAGCTGAAGCAGATGAAATTATACATTTACTTAATGACATTGCAGATAACGACAATTTTATCAGATCACTGACTCAACAAGTAAAAGAGGGTGAACCTGCTATTGGTGTTATTTGTATGTATGCAGAACAAAAGCGTTGGTTAAGAAAAAAATTTAAGGAACAAGTATGGGAAGATAGCTTTAAAGCACTTATTAAAATTGATACAGTCGATAGTTATCAAGGTAAAGAGAATAGGATTATTATTCTATCAATTACTAGAAGTTGTCCTGAATTAAAATCTGGATTTTTACACCTTCCTAATAGAATAAATGTCGCTTTATCACGTGCGATGGATAAATTAGTGATTGTTGGTGCATCACAGATGTGGCGTGGTGAAAATAAAAATAAACCTTTCGGTAAAGTAATCGAGTTTATTGAATCTAATTTAGATAATGATAATTATCAGATATTACCTGTCACTAAAAAACAACAAAATTAAGGAAGATGCTAATGGATGAGCAAACAAAAATTTCTTATCATGAAATAGATTTTTTAATTCCATCTTATCGCTTTAAAATTCATTTTTCGTATATCACTAAACGTGGTTTATCATTTATTCGTGAATTTGTATTGCGGTTGGTTCATTTATCACCAATGAAGCCTCAAAATCTATCTGAGTATCTGGGATTATCTGAGCGAGAAATTAAAGAAGCATTACGTGATTTGATTGAAAAAAATGATTTGACTTATAATGAACAAGGTCAGGTTATATTGACTAGTCAATCATCTAACTACTTTACTATATTAGGTTCTTCACCACAGGTTTCTGATGTATTAACCAAAAATACAACACTTAATTTTGAAATGACAAAATTTAATTATATTTCCTCAAATAATTCAGATAATAAATGGGGTTGTGGGCTGCCTATTGATATAAAAAATGAAATCATCGCTAACCGAGATAAATTGGCTGAAAAAGCCTTTCAAGATCAATTTGATTTATTATTAGATGAGAAAATACTTAGTTATTTGCGTAATTCAGAAAATACGAGTCGCCCGAAAATTTATAAAATTGATTCCACGCATTCAATGAGCAAGAAGCCATTAAGAATAAAATATAATTTTGTGATGGATCATAATGGTAGAGCCGTTATAAATGATGATATTGATCAACTAAAAGATGACTCAGTAGCACAAGAGTTAATTTCTCAAACTATTTCTAATAATTCTAGTTCAATGAATTTTAAAGATATTATTAATTCTATTGCAAGCTTTGGTGATCTCTATTCTAGTTCTCTTATTAATGAAAAGGGGGTAGATATTGGTAAATTTATTGAAATTTTACATTCAGAAAAAGCAAATACAGGGGATTTTATCCCTTTTATAGGTCCTATTTACTCTGAAAATAATTGGAAAACGCTCAATAAACAACTTAATACAATAAAAGGAAAATTAACCAAGAAGCATCAAGATGGTGTCAAAAAACTATATTGGCTTGCCCCTAGTGGTGGTTTTTGGGGATACAACAACCGTATAGTTAATTGTGCTTCTGAATTGGTTAATTATTCTAAAACAACAGGTAAGAAAGCAAAGATTTTATATGATCCCACATTTTTTTTACCTATAGCAGAAAAATATGATAACAGTACAAAACATAGATGGAAGCAAGATTTTAAAGATGTATTAGGTAATGTTAATGCTTATATTGAAGGGTTTCATAATGGCGTAGTAGACATTTTTCTTCTTGAAGATGAATTAGTGGCTATTACCTATTATCTCACTCTACCTAAAGTTTATCCTGTCCCAGTCCCAATAGGTTTTATTAGTCATGATAAGAGAATTATTAAGCAAACCCATACTCAACTTACTGGGTACTTAGAATCATTTGATAATGAAGAAGATAGAAAAAATTTAGGTCGTTTATCAGAATTAAAATGATGCTATTTAAAACTTCTTTATTAGTGCCTGTTTTATTATTTAGTAATATTTATTTGCTGAAAGTATTTTTCACCACTATTTTTTATACAAAAATATAATATTTTAGCTTTCAAAAAAGGAAAATAAATAAAAAATATACTATAGTTATCATGGAGTTTGTTATATTATTCTTACTAGGGAGTTTTCCCATGAATATATCACATTTCTTACTCAGGCTATTTATATTTTCGTTAGGTGCTATAACATTAAATGTTAATGCTGCTACTTGTATACCCACTAATGCACTTTATATTCAAGATGGTATTATTAATATACCTTGTATTAAAGTAAATGGTGAACGAATTAATGCTACATTCAAGCTAACCTCTACAAAACCAGAACACATATGGGCGTTACAAAAATTTAGTAAAGTGTTGAGTCATTTACATGATACTTCTTTGCAACAATCTATTTTAGATAAGTGTAATCAGGCATTGCTAGGAGGCAATATTAAAAATACACTCACCTATCTTGCTTGCTGCATTAGTCGAACGAGCTAATCAAGGTAAATTCTTCTCTACTGCAAAACTTGCCCAGCAACGTGAGCCTAAAATACCGCTTACATCTCTATACTTTCCCCTCCCCAAACTAAAAAACCCCATGAATTATTCCCTACTTATCCCGATTGGAAAGGTAAATAAGAGAAAATAAAAGTACTTAATTATTTTTAGAACAATAGCTAAACTGAGTTTTTTCATCATAACTTATACTCTCCTCTTGCTAAGTAAAGCCCTTTTTTTACCATTGACTTTTAATCCCCCCTTTTATATTAATCGTATTTATTTTACTGAAATGTCTCATTTGAGTATGAGTATGTCTCAGACAAATAAGATTTTAATAACCACTTTGTTAATATAGGTACCTTATTATATTTATTAAAAAATAAATGGGTGCCAATGTGATTACAACTCCATTAACAAAGTATGTACCAGCTAATATTATTGATAATCCTCAACGAAAATGGCCAAACAATCAGTTAAGCCAAGCTCCTCGTTGGTGCTCAACAGATCTGCGTGATGGGAATCAAGCTTTAGCAACACCAATGGATCATGAGCGTAAAATTCTGTTTTTTGATCATTTAGTTGCTTGTGGGTTTAAAGAAATTGAAGTTTCTTTTCCTTCTGCATCACAAACTGATTTTGAATTTGTACGTAAACTCATAACAGAAAACAGAATCCCTGATGATGTGTGGATTCAGGTTATTACACAAGCACGAAGTGAGCTGATTGATACCACTTTGAAATCTTTGGAGGGGGCACCTCGTGCAATTGTGCATTTATATAATGCAACAGCTCCTGTATTTCGGGATGTCGTTTTTAATAAAAGTAAAAAAGAGACTGTTGATTTAGCTGTCTCTAGTGTGAAACAGGTTCGTCATTTATGCGATCAACAAACTGATACACAGTGGTGTCTTGAGTATTCACCAGAAACTTTTTGCTTAACAGAATTAGATTTTGCACTAGAGATTTGTGAAGCAGTAAAAGAGGTATGGCAACCTTCTGCTGAGCGTCCTTTAATCTTTAATTTACCTAGTACTGTAGAGGTTAATACACCTAATGTATTTGCTGATCAGATTGAGTTATTTATGGCTCAATTTAGTGATTTGAGCCATATCACTATCAGTATTCACCCTCATAATGACCGTGGTACTGCTGTTGCAACGGCTGAATTAGGAATGTTAGCAGGTGCTCAGCGAATTGAGGGGTGCTTATTTGGAAATGGAGAACGAACAGGTAATGTTGATATTGTTACATTAGCATTAAATTTGTATAGCCAAGGTATTGTGCCACAGCTTAATTTTTCAGATATCAAGAAATCAGTAGAAATATTTGAGTATTGCAGTAAGTTGCCTGTTCATCCAAGACATCCTTATGCTGGTGAATTAGTATTTACTGCTTTTTCTGGCTCACATCAAGATGCAATTAAGAAAGGGTTTACGCAGCATAAACAACAACAAAGTGATGTGTGGCAAATTCCTTACCTTCCTATCGATCCTAATGATGTTGGGTGTACTTATGAGGAAGTTATTCGTGTTAATAGCCAATCTGGAAAAAGTGGAGCTGCTTGGTTACTTGAACAAAATCATGGCTTAGATTTACCGAAACCACTTCAAGTTGATTTTAGTGAGAAAGTAAAATCATTTACTGATCGCACTGGTGAGGAAATGAGTCTTGCAGATATCTGGCAGTTATTCCGCACTTGTTATGGAGTTGTTCCTCAACCTAAATTTGAGTTGATCGGCTATAGCAGTAAGTCAGTAGGGAATGCTCAACACATTACAGCAACACTTAAACACCATGATAAAGAATTTGTTGTATCTGGTGAAAGTAATGGCTTACTAGGGGCTTTTATGGATAGTTTATGTAATCACTTTGATATCAATATAAATATCAAAAACTATTCAGAGCATACTTTAGGAGTAAAAACACAAAGTAAAGCTATCACGTATGTGGAGTGTGAAGCACCTAATCAATGCAGCTATTTTGGTGTTGCTATTGATCAAGATACGAGCCGTGCCTCCATACAAGCAACATTAAATGCTGTGAGTGATTTCTTAGAGAAGAATACTAAAGAATTTGCTGAACTCGCTCAATTAGAGTTTGGTTAATAATAGGCTGTATTACGTAGTGAATTAGTTAATATTAATTTAATTGCATTACGTAATACATGCAATATTCCATAGAAACGGGGATAAGGGAAATATGGAAAAAATAATTGACGTTCCAAGTCAAGACTGGTTAGCACCTGAAGGTTTTGATCCGGGTATTGAACAAGTCATTGTTAATAATACTTTAGATGAAGTGAATAAAGCAGGTATACGTACTCGTTTTGTGCGATTTTCACCAGGAGCACGTACTACAAAGAAATTTATTCATGATTACCATGAAGAAGTATTTCTTGTAGAAGGCGATCAGATTCTACTTGATGATTCCAATTTACAGCAACTTGAACAATACCATCAGGGTAAATTTTTTACACGCCCTGCTGGTACTTTTCATGGTCCATTTAGCAGTGAAAAAGGGTGTGTGTTACTAGAAGTTCATTATTACTAATAATCAATAAGAACCAGTAATTAAGTAACCACAAATTAACAAAGGAGCTAAAAATGACTTACCAAACACATGCTGAAAGTTGGGAACAACGCGCAACAATCCGTACTCGTCCACGCCGTATTATTGAAAATGATGAATTATCTTTTTACCCAATTCAAAGACAACCGTTGTGCTTTGATCCTGTGATTGCAAAGTTGGGTGATGAGGTACGTGATATTATTTTATTACAAAGTTTATATAAGTATATCAATGACATTGTAATTTTTGAAACAGAAATTGTGAATAAAACTGCATTGGATATTATGAAAGGGCGTTTCCCTTTCGATTTTCCATTTTCAGCTCGCTATGATGCGATGTCTGTTGTGATTGATGAAGACTATCATGCTTTTGTTGCCATGGATTTTCAAAATCAATTAGAGCAGCAAACGGGGATTAAGCCTTTCCAAACTGTGACTGAAATAGAGCTTAGCCGTGCTATTCCACGGGCTATAAAGTCTTTGGATAATTTAGAGCATCAAGCTGGTATGGAATTAATCGCGGTGGCTATTTCAGAAAATACGGTTACTTCAGATGTTGCAGCTTTTGCAACTGATAAATCAGTGAAACGTTCTATTAAGGGTATTATGGCCGATCACTTAGCTGATGAAGGGCGTCATTCAAAGTTTTGGATTGAGTTAGTTAAGATATATTGGAAGGGTATTGATGAATCAGCACGATTAGCCATTGGTGCAGCAATCCCTTGTTTTTTAGAGGAATATCTAACTAATGATATTCAAAAGGAATTTGATACTGCATTAGTAAACAGTTTGAATTTACCTCAAGCTGTGCGTAATAAGGTCATTGAGAACTTGGTCGGTGGATATCCTATTACTAATCAACATCCAATGATTGCCAATATTCGCCGATTTTTCACAACATCTGGTTTAGTAGAACACCAACCAACCCGTAATCAATTGAAACAGTACTTATAATAAAAGGGTTGGGATTATTATGAAATTATTTTCTCTTTCACTTGCTAAAGAGTGCCCTTGTGCCGTGGAGTTGGCAACACTTATTTATGATCTTGGGCATAACTTAGAAGTTGATGTCTCTGAATCTACATTACTCCAAGAGTTTAAGGATACCTATAATTTACAATCACTGGATAAAACGCTTGATTTTACATTAACCGCTTTTAATAGTGATGCAATAAAAGCACCTCAAGAGCAAGTACTTTATCTTAGTATTTGCCATGATACAGATGAGGGTGTTTTTGCTATCTCTTGTTTAACCCGTGTTGCCTGTCAACTTGTTGTATTAGATTCTGCTGCTGTTATTCATACTCATGCTATTAATGGTGCTGATATATACGAAGAAGTTGTTCAGCAACTTGAAAAAGTAGTGACGACAGCGTTAACACGTATTGCCCAAGAGCAATGGAGTGATTTACCTGTTATTAATACTTCTGATTATAGTCAGCAGGTTGATCTGACTTTATTAAGAAGGTGGCACAATTCTAATGAAACATTTACACAAATAAAAAGTGTTGAGCAAAATTTATATTTAGAATTTGTGCAGGCTGCTAGCTTTTGGCCCCAAAAAACTGCTGTTATTTATGATGGTCAATCATATAGTTACGCACAATTACAGCAAAAAACTGAAAGCTATGCTAAAGCTTTACAAAATATTCTCGCACCGCAATCTTTAGAGCACGCTCCAATTATTGCTCTCTCAATGCCTAAATCATTTGAGCTGTATGCATGTATATTGGCAGTTTTACAGTTAGGTGGGTGTTATGTACCTATTGATCCAGAATATCCCGAGGAGAGAATTCGTAATATTCTCAATAGTGCAACCCCGAATATTCTAGTAACTGAACAAGAAACTGATATTGAAACGACTCATACAATCAGCCGAAAACAGCTTGATGAGCTTAGTTTAGTTAACCAAGATATTTTAATTAATCCATTAAATTTGCCAAGTGAGGCAAATGCAGTATTAATTTATACATCAGGTTCTACTGGCACTCCTAAAGGTGTTCAGCTAACACATAACAATATTTCACATTTTTGTGCTTGGTATTGCAATAAAACACAGCTTGATGAACGTGCAAATTGCTTACAGTTTACAACTGTATCTTTTGATGCCTCATTATTAGATATTTTCCCTACATTATTTAGTGGAGCTACATTAATTGTACCGACAGTAGAGCAGCGACATGATTTCTCTCTATTAGATAAGCTCATTAATGTGCAGCAAGTTAGCCACTGCTTTATCCCTCCTGCAATGCTATCAATGATGCCAAAATATCAGTGGCCATCAATGCGTCATATTATTACAGGGGGGGATGTGTGTGATAACAGCTCAATTACTCACTGGTCTTCCCAATGTAATTTATTAAATATATATGGTCCAACAGAATGTACAGTACTTGCAACATGTAAGAGCTTCCATCCAACCAGCCATAATAAAATTATTGGTAAACCTATCCAAAATACGCGTATTTACCTTTTAAATGAGCAATATCAACCCTGCCAAACAATGGAGCAAGGTGAATTATATATTGCTGGATTAGGGGTAGGGCCGGGTTATGTTATGGATGAACAACAAACCAAGCAGCGTTTTATCATGCTGAATGGTGAGCGGGCTTATTGTACTGGTGATATATGCTATTGGGATGAAAATGGGGATATTCACTTTGTTGGACGCAAAGATAATCAGCTAAAAATTAGAGGGTTTCGTGTCGAGCTTGGTGAAATTGAAAATACTATTTTACATACGAAGCTTTATAACAAGTGTGTTGTTGTTGCTGATGAAAAAAAGCAAATTAGAGCCTTTGTTAGTGAACCACAGCATAATGCTACGATCTCAACTTTAAAGCAAAATATTGAGGAATGTTTACCTCAATATATGCTACCAAGCCATATTATTGAACTTGATGAGTTTCCTGCAACGGTTAATGGAAAAGTGGATCGTCAGCAGCTTATCTCTATACCAATTAAAACGGCTACAACTGACAGTGAAGAAACTTGGGGAGAAACTGAGCTTGCCTTACGTACGATATGGGCAGAAGCATTGGATATGGATGAAGAAGATATTTCATTAAAGGCTTCTTTCTTTGATTTGGGAGGGTATTCATTACTTGTTTCTAAAATGCTGTTAGCAGTAAAAAACCGTTTTGCGGGTAATTTCACACTTGCTCGTTTTATGGAAAACCCAAGTATTGAAGCACTAACAAATTTATTAAGTGGAGATAATTTAAGTAAAGGGGCACAAATATCTGACCGAATCTATGCTGATATGGTATTGGATTTTAATATCCAACCTATAGAAGAGGTTAACCCTTACATTTTTTCACCTAGGGCAGTACTACTGACTGGTGCATCAGGCTTTTTAGGTGCACATATCCTAGAGCAGTTAGTAACGCAAACAGACAGCATTGTATATTGCTTAATTCGTGCTAGCTCAGAAGAGTATGCTCTAAAAAAATTGTATGACACCTATAGAAAATTTAATCTTGTCCATTTAGTAAAAAACTCACGTATTAGAGTGTTATGTGGTGATCTTGCTCAACCTAAATTAGGATTAGAGCCAGCGATATATCAACGGCTTGAAAATGAGATAGATGTTATCTATCACAATGGTGCATTAGTTAATCATATCTATGATTATGATTATCTCTATGATGCAAATGTTCAATCAACTATTGACCTTTTAGTTTTAGCCTGTACTGGAATACAAAAACAAATCGTTTACACATCTACACTTTCAGCTGCCAGTAATATAAATGATGAAGGACGTATTATTGAAGACGGTCCAGCTGGAAAATTACCTGCTTTTGTTAACAATGGGTATAACCTAACTAAATGGGTATCAGAGCAACTTGTATGGCAATGCTATGAAAGAGGTCTCCCTGTTACCTTAGTACGCCCAGGTAATATCTGTGGTCATTCTGCAACAGGTTGCTGCTTTCCTGATCAAAATCGTATTCTTTTATTACTTAAAGGTTCCGCACAAATGGGGATTGCCCCTGACTGGGAGCTTAATTTTGATCTGTGCCCAGTTGATTTTATCGCAAAGGGCATGGTTATTAATTCCCTAGATAAAGAAAAGCATGCTCCTGTACTGCACTTTCATAATCCAAACCCATTAACTTGGAAAGAATATGTTGGTCGTCTAAACCATCACAATATACCTATTCGCTTTATTCCTGATGCAGAGTGGCGAAAAAAATTACTTTTGCTTGATGAAAGTAATGCACTTTACCAAGTTGTTTCATTCTATCTAGATGAAAATAATGAAGATATTGGGGATATATCAAATATTGACCATGCTTTAACACTAGCAAGAATAGCGCAATCGGGAATGCAATACCCAGAAAAAGATCATGCTCTGGTTGATGCAAACTTAGGCTTTTTAATTTCTAGTGGCTTTATTTCACAAGAAGATTCAAGCAAGCATCAACTTTCAAATATCAACGAATAAAAAGGAAAATAAAATGACAACAACTTACCAAGAAAAACGCTCAACACTTATCCACATTCCAGCAACAAACACAGTGAGTACATCGATTACTGTCGGTACTTCGTCCCAACAAGCTTGGGGAATTGTTGGGGATTTTTCAGGCTTTCATAAATTTATAGATGGCCTTGAACGTATTGAAATGACTGGCGAAGGAACTCGTGCAGTCCGCAAAAAATTCTTTGAGGATGGTCATGTTGTTTTAGAACAGCTCAACAACCACAGCGATGATGCAATGGTAATGGATTGGAGCTTAATTTATACCAATATGGATATCAATAACTTGTGGTCATCCATGAGAGTTGAACCTGTTGATAGTGAAAACTGTAAAGTAATATGGGATATTGCAGGCGAGCCCTTCAATAAAGAAACTAGCCAAGTAGATTTTGATGCTTTTATTGCCAGCTTTGCCACTGCTGCTTTACAAAATGTAAAGAAATTAGTTGAGCCTGCTAAAGCAGCATAACTTAAACAGCAGCTTGCTAAATGCGTGAGCTATAGGTGTTCACGCATTTAATTAACTAATCAGGGAATGATAATGAGCAATCAAGATAGCTTACAGCGTAAAATTTATGTTTCTATTCCAAACACCTCGAATATTCATACTAAGATAAAACTGAAAGTTCCTGCAAAAATAGCATGGGGTATTGTTGGTAACTTTGCCAAATTTGATCTATTTACTGATGGTTTAGATAAAATTAGTCTTATTGGTGAAGGAAATGGTGCTGTTCGACAGAAAAAATTTGCAAGCGGTGATTTTGTCGTTGATCAATTAACTGAGCGTGATGAACAGACAATGACAATGCATTTTAATATTATTCTTACATCATTAAATATCCGAAATCTTTGGGAATATATTTGTGTAGAAGAAATTGATGATGAACATTGCTATATCATTTGGGATATGGCAGGTGAGCCTAAATCAGGCAATCAAGCTGAATTAGATCAGTTTCTTGCCAATTTTGCAAAACAAGCATTAAGTAATATTGCTGCATTATGCACTAAACAAACCAGTTTAATATAAGGAAACTCAATGAATACCTTATGGTTTATTGCAGCACTTTTGGTTCCTTTTATCTGGGGGATCCAAGCAGTCATGTTAAAATTTGGTATAGGGCAATTTCCACCTATATTCATGGTTTCATTGAGATTTTTAATCATGTTTATCTGCTTAGCTCCATTTTTGATGAGGCTAAAAGGACAGTTTTTACATGCATCAACAATTGGCCTGACACAAGGGGTTGCTCATTTTGCACTCTTATATATTGGTTTTAAATATGCCGATGTCACCTCGGGTATGATTGTATACCAAACAAATACAATTTTTACCCTTATTTTAGGTTCATTAATACTTGGTGAAAGGCTAACAAAATACGGTTTTATCGGTACATTTGTTTGTTTAATTGGTGTTTCATTTATTCTTGGTTTACCACAAGAAAATACTAGTATAGCGGGTTTAGCAATAATAGCATGTTCTGCTTTTATGTTTGCCGTTGGTAATATTTTTGTTAGAAAATTAGGACCTTTTGATCCAATTGGTTTAAATGCCACTGTATCTATGATTGCATTTCCTGCCTTACTAGCACTTTCTTTTACAATTGAAGAAAACCAAATTCAGTCTATGTTAGAAGCCACACCTCTTGCATGGGGTGCATTATTATATACTGCTTTATTAGGTGGTATTCTTGCATTTATTTTATGGTATAAGCTACTGGGTAAATTTAGTATTGATAAAGTTTCACCATTTAGCTTGCTGATGCCTTTCTTTGCCATGTTAGGTAGTGTTGTATTGCTAAATGAAGAAATTACATGGAGTAATGGTGTAGGTGCTTTGATTACTGTAGGCGGTATCATCATTATTCAGTATGGTGAAAAATTTATGACACGTAAACAAACACCCGCCCCTCAAGAGGTTATGCAAAATTAGTGTTATTCTATAAATAACTCAAAAAAACCCATTTAAAATTAATAGCTAAGCTTTAAATGGGTTTAGTAATATTGCATGGCTATATAGCATTTTCCAATTATTAAAGAATAATTTATTTTTATGTCACACCAAAAATCTATCAATACGCTCAAAAAAAATAATAAAGAATATTATTTTTCTGAAAAAACAGCATTACATTGCACAGTGAGTAAAATATACAAAGAAACATCTCATTGTATTTCTATAGAGTTAACCCAAAATAATAAAAATTTACCCCTATTTATAGCTGGGCAATACCTAATTCTAACAGTTAATATTAATGGAACAGAGCTATCACGTTGTTACTCTCTCTCATCATCTCCTAAAAAACTGACTCACTATAGGATTACTATACAACGAATAGAGGGGGGTATAGTATCTAACTGGCTATGTGATAATGTATTTATTGGAATGAAAATGAAATTTTCTCTCCCACAAGGAGATTTTATTCTTCCCCTAGAAAATACCCCAAAAAAACTAGCTTTTTTTGCTGCAGGTAGTGGGATAACACCATTTATATCTATGTTACATACACTGACAACAATAAATAAACAGATAGATTTAGCATTATTTATCAGTACTAAAAACCATGCATCATTTATTTTCCAAAAAGAACTCTCTGCACTTATTGATAAACTCCCACACTGTACTGTAACAATAAACTACACAGCAGAGCACTCTGAAACAGGTTTATATGGCAGGTTGACACAAAAAAATATTCAAGAAAAATGTAGTGATATTACAGAGCGAAATATATTCATTAGTGGCTCAAATGGGTTTATTGCAACTATTCAAACCAATATTAAAGCATTGGGAGTAGAAGATAAAAATATAAATAAAGAAGCTTTTTATGCAGAAAATAAACAAAATAATATAAAAAAACAAATAACCGTTAATTTACTAGATCAAGGAATAAAAATTATTACTGATGGAACTCAATCCTTTCTAGAGCTAGCAGAAAATAATGAAGCCTATATTCCTTCTGTATGTCGTAGTGGGATGTGTGGTGCCTGCAGTATAAAGGTAAAAGGAAAATCTCGTAGCCTTGGGCGAGAAGCACTTGATGACACAAGTTTCAATAAAGGGGTACGGCTAGCTTGTATGACATATCCCAATGGAGACTGTGACGTTCAACTATCCTAAATACACACCTAAGGCAACACATCAACCTATATTGTATTGGGCACATATTCTGCTGGAGAAACGCCAACTCGACGCTTAAACATTGTACTAAATGCTCCAGGACTGTCATACCCTACAGCCAATGCAGCATCCAAAACACTATAGCCAACTGCTAGTAATTCCATACTTTTTAATAATCGTGATCGTCTTAGCCATTCACCAAAACTTAAACCTAAAGCCTGATGGAATTTTCGGGACACAGTCCGATCCGAAACATTTAATATGACAGCGGCATCCGTCAAAGACCAAGGATGCTCAAGCCGAGAACCAATACGTTCACATAAATCAAAAAGCTCCTTATTTTTGGGTAAAGGCACATTAAAATCAATGAGTGATAAGCAGCGTAATTCATCTAAAATTAACTCTAAAATTCTTTCTTCTTTACTGCCTTTTTGTACATCATCAGTAATTTCTGTTGCTCTAATAATCAGCTCACGAAGTAAAGCACTTACTTGAAAAATGCCACAATCATTTGGTAGATCTGCCCTAGCAAGTGGATCTAAAAATAAAGTACGCACCTCCACAGCACCACAAGCTTGTACCTTATGAGAGATACCAGCAGGTATCCATAACCCCCTTGTTGGTGGAATAATCCAACACCCGCATTGAGTATAAATACGTAATACACCACTTGTAATGTGTAATAACTGAGCTGTTGTATGGCTGTGATAAGGTTCTTCTACGCCATGTTCATAGTGATGGGCAAAAGCAGCAACAGGCTGAAATAATATGTCATTTTGAAAATACATTTTCCTCCCTCAAATTTTAAATTAACTTATTTTTTATACAAAATTTAATTATATCATGGTTGTTATGGTTTATTTTAAATACTATTAATTACTAAGGAATCTCTATTATTATAAATTTAGTCAATACTATATTTTTAACTAACAATCTGATTCTCATATCATATTCAATGGTATGATATGATATGGTATGAAATTATTTTATGAGAAAGGAAGATTATTATCAAAAAAAGGGGACGCTACTAGGCTGTCGAAAAAACCTAATTAGACTATAATAATATTATCCTAGCTTATGGATATTGATTTCAGCTTAATAGTGAGGTTCCTATGTTGCAGATGTCAAAATTATTACGCAGTCGTAGCATATGGCGAAGAAAAGCGTCTGAGCGAGCAGAAGAAGTACGAGAATTAAAAAAAACAAAACGCCGTTATCAAGTTAAAATAGCTGAGCTTAAAGCTCAAATTGCTGAATTAAAACAATGTAATAAAAAAAACTAAATATAAACCTTTTTTAGCAAAACATTTTCTAAACTTTAATAAAATACGTGCTTTATATGTCCAACTTGCCTTACAAGGTGTTGTTTCTTATCAAAGTATTCCTCGTATTTTGCGTGTATTCAATTTTTCAAAAATACAATATAACAGTTGGGTTCCACATTTTAGTTCAGTTATTAACTGGTTATTACGTTTACGTTTAGGTTTAGGGAAACTACAAAAGGTAAAGCCCATAGAACAGCCTTGGGTTGCTATTATTGATCACTCCATAGATGTTGGAGTGAGAAAATGCTAGATATTTTTTAGCAAACACAAAATAAATATTATCAAAAACTTCAAGAATCTCTTCCTGAATTTTATTTAATTAAACCTTTTATTATATAATTTGCTGAAATAGCCAATGCTATTTCCAATACACTGAAAGTGCTAAAAATAATGGATTAGATTGAAACTAGTTTTAACCAGTGTAACCAATTACTAGAACAACTACCTAAAGACTCCATTGTTAAACAACGTCAATTAATTTGGCTTAAACATCATATTTCCTTAAAAAAAAAATAACAGATTCTCCTCTACCTGTCATCAGTGACATTATTGAATCACTGTTTGGGTGTTTTAAGCTGCAACTTGAGCGTAATCCTCAAGCAGATATGAATCTTAGTATGTTTTTTATTCCTGCACTTTGTGGGAAGCTTGATGAAATACAAATAACTCAAATATTTAACTCAACTAAGTATATGGCTTTAAAGAAGTGGGAAGATGATAATATCCCTTATAAAATGACTAAAAATGTTGAGAATTTTTTTATCAAGTTAAGCCAAAAATAGGGAAAATTTGTTATTGATATTTAATGAGGTTTCGACAGCCTAGTTGCGTCCCCTTTTTTTTATTATTTAAAGTTAAGATAGCTTTATTTTATCCCATCATACCTTACAAGAAATTTAAATTGTGACTTATAAATAGAGAAAAAGGGGAATACCCCTTTTCCCTTAGCAGATTACTAATCTGCTAACTTTCTAGAAAAATAAACAGGCGGGGCAGTGCCTAATAAATTAACAGAAGCACCTGTGGCAGCAGGGGTACTAGGCATATAAGCCATATTCCATACATTCCCTGCGCCAGAAAAGAGGGTCTCAACGCTTGAGCCATCTAAATTAGCACGTTTAATCTCACCACCAAACGTTCTCCAGTAAACATCTGCAAAAGAGGTGGAGAAACCCAGTAGCCAAAGCAGCATAATTTGAAGTATGCGCATATAAATACAATTCATATATCTTCCTAAATATAAAAAAACACTTATTATTAATTTTTATTAAAAAATAGTATTTTAATATAAATTTTTATATGTGTATATTATATGCGTATATAAGAATAAACATGTTTAATGGTGTTATTAAGTTGTTTAGCAAGCGTAGGTTGGTGCTGCACTGCCATTAAGTTAAGGATTAAAAGCAATATTTCAGTACTCTTTTAGTAAAAATTAAGCGAGAGCGAAAACGGCGTTTTCTTCTTGGTGGGTGGCGACCTTCTCGAATAATAGTAGGGGTTGTTAAAAATAAATCTTCCAGTTGTTTAATGCGAATATATAAATCTGAATTTTTATATTTTAGTGAAAAAAGCTTAAATAACTGGTTTTTGATAGCATTGAAGGATACTGCTCTATTAACTTTTTGGGGAAACTTAGATTTTTTTCTAGCAAGTATTTTATTGCTATTTAGAGCGAGTATTGATTCTAAACCTGTAAGGTAAACAGCAGCATAAAAATCTTGATAAACAGATTCTCTATCTTTCCTATAAAGTTTTCAAGATTAAGGCGGTTTTTTAATATATCATATAACCCCTCAATCCCCCATCTCATATAATAAATATACTTAAATGCACTTTGAGGAAAACGTTTTTTATTCATTAAGTTAGTAATGAGCATTTCATACTCACCTGTCTTTAATTTTACTTGAACAAAGCGAACATTAAGTTGTTCAGGTAAATGCTTTTCTTTAACTTCTTTTGTTCTTTTATGATGAGGTGTTAATACCACCTGTTGATCAGATTCCCCTAATTCTTTAGCTCCTAATTTGAGAATTCAAGGTTTAGTTTAGCTTCATTCAGATATATTGCACTACTTATTCAGGACTACCACCTTATTTAGCCTTTGAACATAAGCTTCATAA
>Ga0193954_1000763_pt1 | contig 17786 bp, 11 predicted proteins | sample BB_5_MG_FD_140340 | JGI IMG/M metagenome (GOLD analysis project Ga0193954, IMG submission 140340) | Microbial mat bacterial communities from the Broadkill River, Lewes, Delaware, United States - BB_5_MG | ecosystem: Environmental > Aquatic > Freshwater > River > Microbial mats | place: USA...
GCTTAACGCTGCCAACATGAATGTTCAAGAATTAACGATTCAAGCAGGTGAACAATCGTATCAAGAAAATATGTTTGCTGCACATGAATACAATCAGTTTGTTGAATTGGTTTATAATCGCGTACAGTTTGTAAATATGACTGCTTTTTTCATCTTGTTTTTCATCGCAGGATATGTTTTTTATGGAGCATTATTCGCCGCGGTTGGTGCAACTATGGGGTCAGAAAGTGATGGTCAACAGTTTATTCTTCCGCTGATTTTCCTTTTATGCTTTGCATTGTATGGAGGGTACTACGTTTTGAATTATCCAGAGAGTCCCTTGGCTGAGGTCTTGCATTATTTGCCGTTTACTTCTCCGGTTGTAGTGATGGTGAAGCTGGCTCAAGGTTATTATGGCCCAGGACATGTTTATGAGATTTATTTGACCTTATTGGTTTTAATAACATCCGCTTTTGTCATGTTGGCAATTGCATCTCGATTATATAAAAATGGGATATTGCAGTTTGGGCATCGAGTTCGACTGAAGCATATATATAAATGGTTGAAAAAATCATAAACAGGGTGCCATGCGCAAAGCAGTAATTGATCTTGGAACAAATACGTTTAACTTACTGATTGCAGAGGTTGAAGATGGACAGTTGAATCTGATACATTCGGATAAAGCTGCTGTCTTACTTGGAATGGGAGGAATCAATCGAGGAATCATTGCTGAAGATGCCATGGAACGCGCTAAGGATGCCTTGAAGTTGTTTAAAGCAAAATGTGAATATCATAATGTTAAATCAGTAAAAGCGATTGGGACAAGTGCATTACGTGCTTCTAGCAATAGCAAAGAGTTGGTTGATTATGCGGAAAATATCTTGAAGATTCAAATTGAAATTGTAACGGGACTTCAAGAAGCCGATTTCATTTATCGTGGTGTAAAATGGGGGTATAATTTCATGGAACCTACTATCGTGATGGATATTGGTGGAGGTAGTACGGAGTTTATTTTTGCAGATATTACAGGTGTAAAGGAAGTGACCAGTTTGAATATTGGAGTATCAAGAATTTACCAGACCTTGAATCAACCTGATGAATTTACAGATGATAGCATCAAAAAAATTGTACAGTTTTTAGATGATGGTAAATGCGATTTCTTTTCTAAAGTAGATTCTAAAATTTTAATGGGGTCTTCGGGAAGTTTTGAAACCATTTATGAAATGATTTATAAAAAGTCCTTTCCTGAAAATGAAGGGGCTATCGAGATTCCATTGGATGAAGTCAGATCAACTCTTGAGTGGATCATCACTTCGAGTTTACAAGAACGAATTGATAATGATTGGATTGTTTTAATTCGAAAGAAAATGTTACCAATCGCAGCGGTGAAAATTCTTTGGGTTATCAATCATTTTAAGATTGAACGCATTATCATTTCACCTTTTTCGCTAAAAGAAGGAGTTCTGAACGAATAAATTTTGAGTTCACCGCAATATTCTAAGGTGAGTTTTTATCAATTAATTATCTTTAACGAAAATCGAAATCAATGAGCAAAATATTAATAGTCGACGACGAAAGAGCAATCCGTAGAGCACTACGTGAAATCCTTGAATTTGAAGAGTTTGAAGTGGATGAAGCTGAGAACGGAAAAGATGGGTTGGATAAGGCCAAATCGGAAACGTATGACATCATTTTTTGCGACATTAAAATGCCTGAGATGGATGGTATGGAGGTTCTTGATGGACTTCAAAAGGCGAAAATTGATACTCCAGTGATTATGATTAGTGGTCATGGAAATATCGAAACTGCTGTTCAGGCCATTAAAAAAGGAGCATTCGATTTTATCGAAAAGCCACTTGATCTGAATCGTATTTTAGTCACGATTAGAAATGCGAAAGACAAAACGGTTTTAATTGAAGAGAAAAAAGTACTTCGCAAAACAGTCAAGAAATTCAAAGGCTCCTCAATTATTGGAGAGACGGAAGGAATCATCCAAATAAAGGAAATGATTGAGAAGGTTGCTCCTTCAGATGCACGTGTTCTTATCACGGGTGAAAATGGAACCGGAAAAGAACTTGTGGCTCGTTCGTTACATGATCTGAGTGATCGAAAAGGGCAGGCGTTCATTGAAGTTAACTGTGCTGCCATTCCAGCTGAATTGATTGAAAGTGAATTGTTTGGCCACGAAAAAGGTGCGTTTACTTCTGCCGTAAAGCAAAAGAAAGGAAAGTTTGAATTGGCTTCGGGTGGAACTTTGTTCTTGGATGAAATCGGTGACATGTCGGCCAGTGCTCAGGCAAAAGTGTTACGTGCTTTGCAAGAGAATGTAATCCAACGTGTGGGTGGCGAAAAGGACATTAAGGTAAATGCTAGAGTAGTAGCCGCGACAAATAAGAATTTACGTAAGGAAATTGATGAAGGCAACTTCCGAGAAGATTTATATCATCGATTAGCAGTTATATTAATCCACGTACCTTCATTGAATGAACGACGAGATGATATTCCATTGTTGGCAAATCACTTTTTAACAATGGTTTGCGCTGAGCACGGGATCGCTAGGAAATCATTTGATGATGCGGCTGTTATGGCACTTCAGAAAACAGATTGGACAGGAAATATTCGTGAACTTAGAAATATTATTGAACGGTTGATTATCCTCGGAGGTGACGTTATCACTGCGGATGATGTACTTATGTTTGCAAATCCAAGAGCTAAAGCTTAATTTTTTTTTAAATAGAATACCGCTTGTTACAAATTAATCTTGTATATTTACCATGGTAAATAAAAGTTAGGTAATTAAACAGATTAGAATGAAAAAATTTAAAATAGTACATTGGATATTTACAGGTTTACTTTCAGCGTTAATGTTAATGTCGGCTGGAATGTATTTGTTCAATACAGAAGAGGTGAGTGGAATGTTCACAGCTTTAGGGTTTACGTCATGGATTATTTATCCATTAGCAATAGCGAAACTTTTAGGGGTACTGATGCTTCTGTCAAAATTTAATAAGACACTGACAACATTTGCTTATGCTGGTTTTCTATTTAATTTCTTGTTGGCCTTTGGTGCACATATGGCAATAGGAGATGGTGAAGCTGGTGGAGCTGTAATGGCATTAATCCTTTGGGCCGGTTCTTTCTCAATGTGGAAGATTGGTTGGGGTAAAGAATAGTAGTAGGTAGGTTAGTTAAAAAGAAGAGGCGGTCCATTGGATCGCCTTTTTTTGCGGTAAGAAAATTTATTGAAAGTAAGTTTTCTCTCCTTTTTAGTATTCTGATGATTTCGTTTAATGAATGATGTCTGAAACTATACACAACTCAGAAATAGTGGATCGGACAAAAAATACAGTGGAAAGTCTATTTAAACACCCAAATTATTCTTGAAATGGAACTTGAATTAATTCCCCTACTGTAGTAGCAGTTGGAATTTCATCCATGTACCAATCAAGGCAAGTAGTGTCAACAAATAAAGAAGATTCAATATCGCAATCCATATTCATTTCATTAACAAGTAATGCACGGTATGCATACACTTTAACTACAGGAGAGTCGTGCTTTAGTAGGTTATTTAATTCCTTTTCGGTTGCGAGGTCTTTTAACTTCTCATAAGCGTGAAATTCACTCGTTATGCTATCGCTAGTTCCTAAATACATTTCTTTTATTCCAGTTGCCTGAGATAATTGATAAACAACGCTATCAAGTTCATTTTCTAGGATGAAAGGAACAATCTGTGGAGCATAAGGGTCTGGTGGAATAGCACGTACCAATACTCTCAACTCATGATAGTCCTTTGCTGAGATTTCCACACTTTTAATGGAAATTACAAGGATTATTGACAATAAGGATAACATTCTATATTTCATGATTCACTTTCTGTTAAAGCTATGGCCCACAATTGATTAATCGGATGCAAGATATATAAATTAAACGAATTCTTAAATAAGGAGCATTTTATAATGCATGTTTTCTTTGTAACATATTTGGCTTTATTTCAAGTCCTCCCCATTCCACAACAGTAAACCCCTTACGTTGTATTTTTTCCATTTTTTGTTCTATAACTTTCAATCCAGGTTCCGTTTTCTGCCAGGTCATGTAAATGCGATAAATTTCCACTGGTGTAGGAGTGATGTCGAGTTCAGCATATTGATCACAACTCTTGTTGAATTCGAAATGCACATAGTTAAATTCGTTTTGCGCCATTCTCGGCCCCCAATAAGTGATAAAGTCGGCTTGTTCTTTTGAACTTAAACCTGCTTCAGTTAATCGTTGCTCTAGAAATGTTGTTACATCACTTCCTTTTACCACAAATCCGCGTGATAGATAATCTTCGGTGATTTTAACTTCGTTTTCAGCTTCCCAAAACAAATAATTGTATCGCTTGTCGCCAAATTGTAATTCGCCATTGGGTGAGGCTGTAAATTCCCAGCCATTGTTATAAGTTGGATATGTATATGTTGACTTTCCTTTAACATTCAATTTTACTTGAATTTGAGTTTCTTCTGTTGGGTATAGGTAGATGACCGGTTTTTCTGCCATAATTGGAACGATAGCACTTTCCAGTTGGACTTCATATTTATTTCGATATTTTGGTTTAATTGACAAGGAGTCGCTGTAAACTTCCATATGATATTCGTTGTAAAAGAATTGAAAGGCATGTTTACCCGGTGTTGTCATGATGCTCAATTCAAATTGATCACTTAATTTTTTTCGAAAGGTTTTACCATCAACGCTGAAGTCCATGTAACGTTCAATTCTGTTGTCATAAATCCCTTTAAATTTAAATTGATAAACAGATTGATTCGCACTGAGTGTTTTATCCAATGATGAGGAGATAAGCATGATTTGAGGCGTGATTTCTTTTGATTCAGCCCATGCTATAGCAGCTGAACAAATCATGATAATTGCGAGGATTGATTTCATATGTTTGATTGTTGTTCTTTCTTATACAATCAATATGCCATTACGTTCAATCCAATTAAATTAATTTAATGAAATCCTTTGCTAATTTTTCAGAACTGAATTGTTCAATGTTGATAGGAGCGTGATAGAGTTTGTGTTCTTGATATAATCTGAAGCTATCCAAGATATATTGCTTCATGCTTTTTGTATCGTTGAAGTCAGAAAAATGCCCTGCTTGCGTTGAATCAAACGCAGCTTCTAGATCACTGTCTTTTTGCCCTACCGCAATAATTGGTCTTTTAGCTCCGAGATACTCAAAGAATTTTCCAGTTAGAATTCCTTTTACATTTCCAGTATTGTTTGCGACAAGTAATAACAATTGCGCTTGGCGTTGCATGATTACACTTTCAGAATGTTTAACAGCGGGTATTAAATGAAGATACGATTTTAGCCCTGCTTCTTCAGCGGCCTGTATAACCTGGTAATCTACTGTTCCAATCAGGTTTATTTTTAATTTAGAAGCGAGTTCAGGTTCTAACTTCACCAATTCTGATAACGCATTCCATACTACCTGTGGATTTCTGGCAAATGGCATTGATCCAAAATGGACGATCGTAAAGTCTTTATCCAAATTGATTTTAGATGCATCAAATTCAGGGAAGTTATATCCATTGGTAATCACGTGTATTGATCGTGTTCCAATTTCTTCTAATCCTGTTGCACAAGAATTACTTACTGTAATTACTTCATCAGCCTCAGTTAAACACATCTTTTCAAGTTTCTTGTGTTTTGCATCAGCTCGTTTTCCAGGTAAAAGATCTTGATAAAAATCAATTTGTGTCCATGGATCTCTGAAGTCAGCCAACCATTTTAACTTATGTTTCTTCTTCAGTTTTTGAGCAATCAAATGTGTTGAATGCGGAGGTCCTGTTGAAATGATGGTATCAATCTCTGGATGTTCAGTTAAGTATTTAGACAAAAAGCGAGCAGAAGGTTTTATCCAAAAAACACGTGCATCAGGAATAAAGAGGTTTCCTCTGATCCAAATAATAAGTTTCTGTATCAATCCTGCTTTTTTATCCTGACTAAAACCTGTTCCTTTTGAACTTCCTTTTCCGAGATATTTATGTGGTTCAAAAACCTTTTTACGGATCACTTTGACTTCTTCTGGAACTTGTTTTTGCAGCTCTTCATCGATAACTGGCCAAGCAGCATCTTCTGGACAATAAACAGTTAAGTTACAGCCATTTTCTTTGAAATATTTAGAAAATCGCAACCAACGATGTACTCCAGCTCCTCCCGAAGGTGGCCAATAAAATGTAATCAACAGTACGTTTTTCGAATCTTTCAATTTTATAATTTTTCAATCACCGCAGCAATCGCATCTTCTAATCCTGCTGGATTTTTACCTCCTGCCGTAGCAAAGAATGGTTGTCCACCACCACCACCTTGAATGTGTTTAGATACTTCGCGAATGATATTTCCCGCATGAATGTCGTTCTCTTTAATTAGGTTGTCTGAAACAATAATACTCAATGTACATTTCCCATCATTTTTTCCACCGAGTACTCCAACAAAGTTCTCCGTTTCTCCCTTCAATTGAAAAAGAATGTCTTTAATCGATCCTCCATCCAATTCAACAATTTCGGACAATAAATTAACACCGTTATATGGTTTAATTGAATTTTTTAATTCTGCCTTGATTCCTTTTGCCTTGTCTTTTTGGAATTGCTCCAATTCTTTCATCAAAGAAGCGTTCTTACTCAACAATTCAGTGACCGCTTTAACCACATCTTTTGGATTTTTTAATGCGGCATTTACCTCGTCTAATTTGTGAGATTTATTGGCGTAATAGGCTTCAGCTTTCTCAGAAGTGATTGCTTCAATTCTTCGAACACCAGCAGCTACAGAACCTTCAGAAGTAATTATGAATAAACCAATTTCACCTGTTGCTTGAACGTGTGTTCCTCCACAAAGCTCAACTGAATCATCAAATTTAATTACACGAACGGTATCACCATATTTTTCACCAAACAAGGCCATTGCACCCATTCCTTGTGCAATTTCAATTGGCGTATTTCTTTTTTCGTCAAGGGCGATGTTTTTGCGGATTTTAGCTGAAACTAATTCTTGAATTTTAGCTAATTCTTCGTCTGTTACTTTCGCAAAATGAGAGAAATCAAATCGTAAATAATCAGAGTTTACAAGAGAACCTTTTTGCTCTACGTGATCTCCAAGAACCGTTCTTAATGCATGGTGTAATAGGTGAGTAGCAGAGTGATTGTTTGCGGAAGCAGCTCTCTTCGCTTTGCTCACGTTAGCTGTGAATGTAGCGTTTACATCTGAGGGCATTTCTTTCATCAAGTGCACAATCAAATTGTTTTCTTTTTTCGTGTCAAAAATGGCGGTCTTATTTCCACTCGCCTCAATGAACCCTGTATCTCCAACTTGACCTCCACCTTCAGGGTAGAAAGGGGTTAAATTGAATACTACCTGATAGAATTCTTTTTTCTTTTGACTTACTTTTCTGTATTTAACAATTTTAACTGAAGTAGAAAGTAGATCATAACCTACAAACTCCTCTACAGTATCCTCACGAACCTCAACCCAGTCATCAGTTTCGATTGCGGTTGCAGCCCGTGACTTATTCTTTTGAATTTCTAATTTTTCTTGAAAGCTTTTCTCATCAATTGTTAATCCGTTTTCACGGGCAATTAATGAAATTAAATCCAATGGAAAACCAAAGGTATCGTATAATTCGAAAGCTGTTGCGCCATCGATTGTATTGTTCTTTTCTTCTTTAGTTTTGGCAATAACAACATCCATTCGTCGTATACCTTGCTCAAGTGTTCTGAAAAAACTGATTTCTTCTTCTCGAATCACTTTGTAAACCAATTCTTGTTGTTGTTTAATTTCAGGGAAGGTATCTCCCATTAATTCTACAAGAACATTAAATAAATCTGACAAGAATGGCTCCTTCAACCCAAGTGTCTGGTAACCATAACGAACGGCTCTTCTTAAAATACGGCGAATAACGTATCCTGCACCAGTATTCGAAGGAAGTTGACCGTCTGCAGTTGAAAAAGCAATTGCACGAATATGATCAGCAATTACACGTAAAGCAATATCTGTTTCTTCTTTTTTGCCGTATTCAACACCAGATACTTTTTCCATGTGCTTAATCAACGTTTGGAACAGGTCAGTATCGTAATTTGATTGTTTTCCTTGAAGGGCCATAGCTAAGCGCTCCAATCCCATTCCAGTATCTACATGAGTTTCTGGCAACGGCTCCAATGTTCCATTTGCTTTTCGGTTGAATTGCATGAATACGTTGTTCCAAATTTCAATTACCTGTGGATGATCTTCGTTAACCAAAGATTTACCATCAACCTTTGCTCTTTCATCTTCTGAACGTAAATCAACATGTATTTCGGTACAAGGTCCACAAGGTCCAACGTCTCCCATTTCCCAAAAGTTATCTTTTTTAGAAGCAGGTATAATGCGGTCTTCTGCAATGTATTTTTTCCAAATGTTAATACTTTCGGTATCCTGAGGAACTCCATCTTCTTCATCTCCTTCAAAAACAGTAACGTAAATGCGTTCAACCGGAATTTTATAAACGTTTGTTAATAAGTCCCATGCCCACTCTATTGCTTCTTCTTTGAAGTAATCTCCAAAGGACCAATTACCAAGCATTTCAAACATGGTGTGATGATAAGTATCAACCCCAACCTCTTCCAGGTCATTGTGTTTGCCAGAAACACGGAGACATTTTTGAGTATTGGCGACACGACGATTTTTTGGGATTGCATTCCCTAAAAAGTAATCCTTGAATTGATTCATCCCTGCATTAATAAACATCAATGTAGGATCGTTTTTAACAACCATAGGCGCACTAGGAACGATCTCATGTCCCTTTGATTCGAAGTAATCGAAAAATGCTTGGCGTATCTCGGAAATTGTCATTGTCAATTGTTGTTTTTTTATTCTAAAATGGATGTACAAATTTAGTCTTTTTGTGATTTATTACGTCATGCACTGTGTTTAATTTTCTTTCGCGGATTGTAGGTATTTATTGATCCACATGAATCCGTGTTTTAACAAAATGGAATAGTCTTATCTTTGAAGTGGTTCTCGTTACGTTAATCGCAGATTTTATCCTAGTAAATGACAGAAGAAAATATAAGTACAGGTCTAAATACACGTGTCCAGTTTCTAATACTTTTTGGATTAGTTTTTCTGTCTGCTTTGATAGTGCGATTACCTCACTTACTTTCAAATGGTTCATTTTTCGACGGTGATGAAGCTGTTATTGGAATCATGGCTCAGAATATATTGAATGGAAAAATTGATGTTTATTTCTTAGGGCAAAATTATGGGGTGTCTCTGCTTGAAAGTGCTAGTGTGTCTTTTTTCTTGAAGATTTTGGGAGTTGGGGTGTGGGCGTTACGTTTAGGCGGGCTATTCATTTTTTCGTTAGGATGTACTTTTATTATTCGTGTTTTCCAGAAGAATAATTCACCAGGAAAAATGGTGCTTTTCATAGGGCTACTCCTTATATTATTTCCTTCATGGTATTTGTGGGGGATGATGGTTCGTGGTGGTTATGTTACTTCTTTTCTATTGGTCTCCATTTTATTTTATATCACCCAAACTAAGCAACAGACTATTCTTTGGTGCATTCTTGTCGGGGGTATAGCTGCATTAACTTTTGAATCTCATTTACTTGTTCTGTTCACTTTCTTTCCAATTCTAATAGCTTGGGTTTTTAAATCCGGTCAAAAATTAAGGTCGATGATAATTACAGGTATCTCTGCATTGAGTACAATTTTTACTTTGCGATTATTTTATATTGAAAATCCCGTCTGGTCTAAACCAAAACTTAACACTGGAGTGCAGGAGCAATGGGATCAATTGTTATATCATTTAGGCGATTTATTAAGTGGGTTTTCAAATTATCATTATTTCACGGCAGGTTTTAAGTTAGAATTGTGGTTGAATATTGTTGTTCTCGGAGGATTGATTCTTTTTCTTGTAATACTATTAATCTTATTAAAGAAGGTTCAAATTCGAAGTGAAAAAGTGATGGTGTTATTATATGTTCCAGTTATCATTGGGTACATTTTTTTAATGTCTATGATGGGACAGCCGGCACCAAGATATTGGTTGGGTTTATTTACAGGTCTTCTTTTTTTGATGATTTATCTGATTCTTTACACCCCTGAGATGAAGTTGTCATTAATTCATTATGGCATGTTAACATTTTTTATCGTCTTGGCGTATGCAGGTGATAATCATCGAAGAGATTGGTATCAAACGGATAAAAATGAAATGGTTCTCTTGAGTAAATTACATAACACGGTAACTTCTAATGAAGTGGACGTATTATATACGGTAGAGCCTGATTTTCAATGGAAATGGAATTATATGTATGGCGATAAAATTCCCGCTATGCATGTGAATGAGCGTGAACGAACAATGCAGTTCGTTGATCGAATCAATGAATTGAAACATAATCCAGTTGTCAAAATAGGTGTCGTTGGATTTAATAAAATATATAATGGACTCAATATCTATCCCGAATTCTACGAACAAATCATTGTGGTGGATGGAAAGTACTTTTTATTCCTCAATCCCAGTAAAATAGAGTTTGAATCATTCAAAGCATTTTATAAATAGTACAATTCAACCAGATTCTTTGTAAATTTGGGTGTGCCAAAACAACAGTATAAATACAATCCCAAAACCTTATCCTATGAAGCAGTTCATGTTTCCTTTGGAAAAAAATTGTTGCGGACTTTATTATGGATTGCACCGAGTATTGTTGTTGGGTTGGTTCTTGCATTTTTCTTTACTAAAAGAATTAACTCCCCAAAAGAGAAGCAATTGCAATCAGAATTAAGTGCAAATGCTAAAGAGCTTAAAAGAATTCAAAAGGATTTAAAATTGGTAAATGATGTTTTAGACGTCATTGAAAGTCGTGATGAAGATTTATATCGAGCGGCATTATATGCAGAGAAATTCCCGGATGAGTTAAGACAAATGGGTACAGGGGGAAGTGATAAGTACGCTTATTTATCCGGAATGACTAATGGTGAATTGATTAAAGAAACATCAATTCAAATGGATAAGTTGGAAAAACGACTCAATGCTCAAAGTATGTCCTTTCGAGAATTGTTGGAATTGGCAAAAGGAAAGGAAAAATTATTGGCTTGTGTTCCTGCAATTCAACCTGTGCGTAATTCGGACTTAAAACGAAGAATATCTGGATTCGGATTTCGTATCGATCCAATTTATAAAACAAGAAGGAAGCATACAGGGATGGATTTTACGGCAGACAAAGGAACCGAGGTGTATGCAACAGGTGATGGTGTGGTAGAGCTTGTGGAAACAAAACGATGGGGATACGGAAAGTCGATTGTCATTAATCATGGATTCGGATATAAAACATTGTATGCGCATTTGAGTGCGTTTAAAATTAGGCAGGGACAGAAAGTCAAACGAGGGGAGTTGATTGGGTTAATCGGTTCAACAGGTAAGTCAACAGGTCCTCATTTGCATTATGAAGTAATTAAAAATGGAATAAAAGTAAATCCGATTGGCTATTATCACTCTGATCTTTCGCCTGATCAGTATGAGACCTTATTAGAAATGAGTGAAAACTCATATCAATCGCTCGACTAAAAAAGGAGAGTTTGTCAGAAATCTGACATTTTGACTGTCAATTCGACACCAATTCTGAACCATTTTGAGCTTAAGATGACAAAAATGTCATGAAAATCATAGAATAATCCGTTGGCACAGAGATTGACTAATGCTTAGTATCAAAATTGAATTAAAGTTTAAATAGTTAATAATAGTCATGGGAAAAATAATCGGAATTGATTTAGGTACTACAAACTCTTGTGTTTCTGTAATGGAAGGAAATGAGCCAGTAGTTATCGCAAACTCAGAAGGAAAAAGAACAACGCCATCAATCGTGGCATTTGTTGAAGGTGGAGAGCGTAAAGTAGGGGATCCTGCAAAACGTCAAGCAATCACTAATCCAACAAAAACAATTTATTCTATCAAGCGTTTTATGGGGTCATCTTTTGATGATGTGAGTAAAGAGGCTGGAAGAGTACCTTATCAAGTAGTAAAAGGAGACAATAATACACCACGTGTATTAATTGATGATAGAAAATATACACCACAAGAAATTTCTGCAATGATTCTTCAAAAAATGAAGAAAACAGCTGAAGATTATCTTGGGCAAGAGGTTACAGAAGCAGTAGTTACTGTTCCTGCATACTTTAATGATTCACAAAGACAAGCAACGAAAGAAGCTGGAGAAATTGCTGGATTAACAATTAAAAGAATCATCAATGAGCCTACTGCAGCAGCATTGGCTTATGGATTAGATAAAAAAGGTGTTGACCAAAAAATCGTAGTATTCGATTTTGGTGGAGGTACACATGATGTTTCTATCCTTGAATTAGGAGACGGAGTATTTGAAGTATTAGCTACTGATGGTGATACACACTTAGGTGGAGATGATGTAGATCAAGCTATTATCGAATGGTTAGCTGCTGAATTCAAAAAAGACGAAGGTTTGGACTTAACAAAAGATCCAATGGCGTTACAACGTTTGAAAGAGGCTGCAGAGAAAGCGAAAATTGAGCTTTCTTCTACAACTTCAACAGAAATCAACTTGCCTTACATTATGCCAGTTGACGGTGTACCTAAGCACCTTGTTAGAACTTTACAACGTTCAAAATTTGAGCAATTAATCTCTGATATCGTTGAAAGAACAATCGCTCCTTGTCGTTCGGCTCTTAAAAATGCTGGATTGTCAACAAGTGATATTGATGAGGTAATCTTGGTTGGTGGTTCGACAAGAATCCCAGTAATCCAAGATGCAGTTAAGAACTTCTTTGGTAAAGAAGCTTCTAAAGGAGTAAATCCTGATGAGGTTGTTGCAGTAGGTGCAGCTATCCAAGGTGGTGTATTAACAGGTGAAGTTAAAGATGTACTTCTTTTAGATGTTATTCCTTTATCATTAGGAATTGAAACTATGGGAGGTGTATTTACGAAGTTAATTGATGCGAATACAACGATCCCTACGAAGAAGTCTGAAGTATTCTCTACAGCATCAGATAACCAACCTTCAGTTGACATTCATGTGTTACAAGGTGAAAGAGCAATGGCAAATGATAACAAGTCTTTAGGTAGATTCCAGTTGTCTGACATTCCACCAGCGCAAAGAGGAGTTCCTCAAATTGAAGTAACGTTTGATATTGATGCGAATGGTATCATGAATATCTCTGCAAAAGATAAAGGAACTGGTAAAGAACAATCGATTAAGATTGAAGCTTCTTCAGGGTTATCAGAAGAGGATATCGAAAGAATGAAAGCTGAAGCTGAAGCAAATGCAGATGCAGATGCTAAAATGAAAGCGGAAGTTGAAACAGTGAATAAAGCGGATTCATTGATTTTCCAAACGGAAAGACAATTGAAAGAATACGGAGATAAAATTCCTGCTGAGAAAAAACAACCAATCGAAGATGCTCTTGCTGAATTGAAGAAAGAGTTTGAAGCGAAGAATATGGAGAATTTAGAACCAGCAATGGAGAAATTAAACCAAGTGTTCTCTGCTGCTTCTGAAGAAATGTACAATGCTGCAAATGCTGGTGGTGACGCTGGTGCTGGAGCAGGTGCTGATGCTGGAGGTAATCCAGAAGATGAAGTAACAGACGTTGATTTCGAAGAAGTTGATGAAAAATAGGAGTATTCAAATACAATAATTAAATGAGGGGGTGATGTATATCACCCCTTTTTTATGTTCAATAGTTTTCCATTTATAAGGTTAAAACCCCTTTCGAAACCATAAAACCGAGCTTTCTTTTATTTCTAGAAATTAAATCAAATCATGGTAATATATTAGAGGTGTGTTACTTTGAATAAAACTGTCATTGTAACTAAAACAGCTTAATGTCTGTCTTAATAATATAAAACCACATTTTAAAATACACTGATGAGAATAGAATCAGATTTATTTGTTCGTTTATTTATGTCTTTATTGATGACTTTAATGTCTTCACTCTCCTTTAGTCAATTTGCAGTCTCAGGTCAAATTAAAGATGAAGAGTCAAAAGAAAGTATGCCTTATTGTAAGATTGTGGCCCTTACTTTAAGTGATAGTATCGTTACGGGGGGGATAACAGATGATAAAGGTTTTTTTAAATTACCGCTTCATCCTGGTTCATATAAATTGGTCTTGAGTTTTTATGGATACCATTCTGACACCATTCACACTCAGGTTTCTAAAAAAGATATTTTTTTAGGGGTTTACAAGCTAAAAGTAGATGCCGTTTTACTTGATCAAATGAATGTGGAGGCAAGTTCGCGAATTGATTACCTTGATAAAGATGTTCAAGTTGTAACGGATGAGCATAAAAAAGGAACTACGGCAGCAAAAGACGTCTTAAGAAAACTACCAGGGATTACCTTCGATGATTATTCGGGACAGCTGAAAATTGACAGTGACGCAAATATCATGATTTTGGTGAATGGCGTGGAGAAAAACCAAGAGTATGTACAAAACTTAGATCCTGATCGCTTATTACGTGTTGAAACTACAAGAGATCCTGGTGGGCGTTATGGATTAGAAGGCTATACTGCTATTTTGAACATTGTTTTAAAAGACAACTACAAAGGAAGTGAAGTTTATATCGAGCAAATGCAATTGGTCGATGTAGATACAGATCGTTCTAGATTGGATTATATGATTGGCTCCATTGGCGGGACTTATAATTTCACGAGAGATAATTTGAATTTATACGCAGGTGCTTGGTTTGAAAGGAGAAGGTTTCAAATTTCAACAGATTCCCGAACAGATTACGAAGATGGGTATAATGTGCTTGAAATTTCTGAAGGAAATGATCCGAATGGTATTATTTTAGAATACAACTTAGATTATAATGTGGGCTTTGATTATCGAATAAATCCGAAGCACTTAATTAGTTTTGAAAGTAATATCTCTGGAATACCAAGACTCGAGTCTGATTACACCTTTGGATACCAAACCGAAGTTTATCAAGGCGATAGTTTATTGGATGAATTTCGTTTCGATAATAGAGTGCGAAACAAAACATTCAACATGTACAATACGCTGTTTTATATTGCGGATTTCAATGATCGAAATAAGTTAAATGTAAACTTCACATATTCAAATTACAATGAAGAGTACATTTCAATTACGGATCAAGAAGATGTGTTTTATCGAGAAGAGAGTGGTGTTAACAAGAAACAGTACACCAGACTTTATGCAGAATTTGATCATGTTTTAACGCCTAAGGCGAATATTCAAATCGGTTATGGGAACACATGGAGAGACTTAAGAAATGTGTATGATGTTGTTCAAACAGACGCAGTGACGGATGATAAAGTGAGCTTTTCAGATGATTTTAGTTTAACTGACATGCGACATAAGTTGTATTCAAATTTCTCGTTGAAATTATCTAAAAAGTGGGGACTAAGAGCTGGAATTGCAACTGAAACGTCTTCGCCTAGAACGAACGGGGTAAAAAACGACTATATTATTTTCCAACCTTTATTCGATATAAGATATGTAGTTGGAAAAAAACTAAACTTTAATTTGAAGTATAGAACAGAAAGTTCTTACCCTACTATCGATCAGACAAATCCATTCATAAGTGTTGTTAATCCAAGAGTGACTTCGGTTGGGAATCCGTTTTTGAAACCGTCTACAACGCATCGATTCTCGCTCAGAATAAATACGTTTCAAGGTTTACTTTCTGTAGAGCCCTATTTTCATTATTCTAATAATACAGTTGCGCGAATAGGAGAGCTTGATGAGAGTAATATTTTTAATTTTAAATACGAGAATATCAAGGATTATCAACGTGTTGGCGGGAACCTTAATTTTAGTAAATACTTCAAGTTTAGTCTATTAATTCAAGCTAATTTTGAATTGTTCTACGCACAGATGAATTCTGATATTTCTTCGAATAGTCTTATGGACTGGTCCGCTGACGCTGATTTGATCTATATTTTCGGAAAATCTCAATCGTTATTAGGATTAAAGTACCAGAGAGAACAGGTGAAGCATATTAGCGCGCTTGGATTTGATAAGGGAGATGTTGATTTTTGGATGATCTTCTATAAGCAACCTTTGTTCAAGCAAAGAGCAAGTATCATGTTCGGCTACTTCCTTCCAATTGACTTCGGAGCTAACTATAATCAGAATTCGAGTATTGAAGCAAGTGGTTTTTCTATGAGAACAGATAATGATGTTTCCTTAGTTAAAAACATGTTCTTATTGGAGTTTAGCTTTAGATTTAACAAAGGAAAGTCTATTAAAAAGACAGAGAAGAATGTGGATCAAGAGTCAGAAGAAGGTGGCGGAGGATTATTTTAATCTGTTTTGAAGTGTAGTTTTTATTTTATTCTCGTTTTTGTGTGATGAGGTTTTAGAGTAGTAAACTGTTGTGAAGGAGACGTGAAATGTTGTGGCGTGTTTATTTTGATTCGAATAGGCATGTATTTTTAAATTTAAATCTGTTTTATTCGGAGTGATACTATAAAAGTAAGTGTGTACATTGGAATTATCAACCTATTAAAAACTCACTTATGAAAACAATTACTACACTCTTAAGTTTTGGGCTTGCGCTTGGCGTAAATGCTCAAATAAGTCTACAAGACTTAAATCAGAACAATGTTTCGGCCATGATTACCGATGGCGGTTTCTTCTTTAATAACCCCGGAACAAATATGCACGGATATGAAATTCCAAGTGGTTCCGGTACACATACGATGTATTCGGGTGCATTTTGGTTCGGAGGTGTTGATATCAATGGTCAACAGAAAGTTGCCGCACAAAATATGTATGGTTCCAATTCTGATCTTTGGCCTGGACCTTTGGTACAGGATCTAGCAACAACGATCACTCCAAATCCAATGGGGTATACTTTATGGAGTGTCACAAAAGCCGAAGTAGATAACCACATTGCAAACTTTGATCAACCTGGATATATCGCTCCTTCTTCAATTACTGGTTGGCCTGCACATGGAGATATTTCACAAGGACTCAGTTATTTCTTGGCGCCTTTTGTTGATGTAAATTATGATGGTGTGTATGACCCTTCTGTTGGTGACCATCCATGTATAAAAGGTGATCGGGCAGTTTATACAATCATGAATGACAAAGATGATGTTCATGGTTCTGGAGGGGATCCTTTAGGAATTGAAGTTCATTTCATGTTTTATCAATTTAGCACGACTGATTATCTAAATAATACAACTTTTATGGACGTTGATGTTTATAACCGTGGGACACAAACACTTTTTGATTTTAAAATGTCCTTTGCTTATGATGGGGATATTGGTAACCCTACCGACGATTACTTCGGTTGTGATTCAGTGACAAATATGATGTATATGTATAATGGTGATGCTATGGACGAATCCAGTGGTGGAGTGCTTGGTTATGGCGCAAATCCACCTAGTGCAGGTATCATTTGTTTAAGTCATGATATGGAAAGTGCAATGAGTTTTAATAATGGTGCATCATATCCATACACTGATCCGGCGAATGCTACTCAAGCTTGGAATATAATGAATGGGAATTGGGCTGATAATTCTCCTGTATTAGACGATAATGCTCAACCTACTAAATTCCAATTCTCTGGAAACCCGAATAATACAGGTGAATGGTCAGAATTAAATATGATGAATCCTCCAGGAGACCGTCGAGGTATTATGACTGTAAGTGACGGGACTCTTAGTTATCAAGATCATAAGAAGTTTACCTTTGCTGTATTGTATGATCGTAGTGGTACAGCTGGAGTTGATAATGTAAATGGGTTAATTTCAGTTGCTAATTCTGCTCAAGCCTTCTATGATACAAA
>Ga0193954_1000766_pt1 | contig 17760 bp, 19 predicted proteins | sample BB_5_MG_FD_140340 | JGI IMG/M metagenome (GOLD analysis project Ga0193954, IMG submission 140340) | Microbial mat bacterial communities from the Broadkill River, Lewes, Delaware, United States - BB_5_MG | ecosystem: Environmental > Aquatic > Freshwater > River > Microbial mats | place: USA...
AATATTATTCCGTACAGTCAGGTTGTTCGTAAGCAAAATAGAGACTATATGGTTGCGTTTGATACACTCTTGTAAAATCTCTAGTGTTGAACTTTTGTTTGGGTTGATTGATGCCCAATTAGCGATCATAAATCCTATATGCAAAATAGATCCTTTTTTGTTATAAATAAAGTTTTGAGAGAATAGTAATAATACTCTCTACAGATTTCTTGGATGTCATCTCATCGACTGTATGATACCCTATTGTTGGAAATTGCAAGGTAGTTCCTTGAATTTCACCTTTGGATGCTTTGATAATTCTCCCTAACTCTGTTGTACCTAACGAGCCTTTAGTACCATTTTGTTTCATAATATTTTTGAGATAAGCATCTTTGTAATGATAGCGTATCTTTTGGTTCAATACAATCTTTTTGATTTTGTTTTTTAGAGGTGACCTAAAGTAGCCATTGGCATCTCTTTGTCTGAGTACTACATCAAGTTGAGCCATATCTTCTAGGGTAGAGTAGGGGCTTGTATCTAGCACGAGTAACTCATCAGTAGAGAGGTCAAATCGCCGAAACCACTCAAGCAAAAATCGCCAACTTCTCCCTGCCTCTTCGGATGCTGTAAAAAAAGCTGTTCCTTGATAGCCCAAGTGGTAGAGGTGTATAATAACTGCTACAGAGAGGATATTATCAATCTGTGCAGAGATATGATCATCATGCATCTCTAATTTGTCCATAAACGCTATAGGTGTGCCAGGTAAAAGATGTTCAAACTCATCTATTTTAAAAATAATATTATTTCTCTTTTGAGACAAAAAGGCATCTTTTATTACCCCTAGACCTAAATAGCTTCCTGACCAAGGTTGATAAGCTTGTACCTTTTCATTGACAAATCTATCAGTGAGGTTATCCAAAAGCTCATCAGAGTTTAAAATACCATCTAAATCAGAGCGGTTTTTGGCTACAAAGGCTGCGTATTGGAATTCATTATGTCCTGTGCAGATGAGTCCATGCCTATCTGCATGAGCAGAGATATATCCAGATTCTGGGTCATTACCTGTAGCAACAAGCACACCATCAAAATATTCTGTTTTTATACCTATCTCTTCTAATTCCCTTTTGAGAAACATAAAAAAAGAGTGTTCAGCTCCTACTACACTAGGAATGCGTATAAGTTGTTTTAATATATCATAAAAATTATCCATATTATAGCCTATCACTATTTTTTATTTATATCGTAAAATATCTTTTGGTTCTGGGGCATCAAAAGAGTAGTTAAAGATTGCCATACGGCTAGAGTGGAGTAAAACTCTTTTTGTTTGGGTACGGCTACCATACTGTTCATCACCTAATACAGGGTGTCCTATGCTAGAGAGATGTACCCGTATTTGGTGTGTTCTTCCTGTTTTTATCTCAATAGCTATTTTGCTTTTTTTCCCTTGTATCTCTATAGGTTTTACTTTTGTATAGGCTTTTTTACCACGAAGCTCATCAATTCGTGAGAATGCTTTACCATTTTTGATAGTATGGATAGGAGATTCTATCTCTATCTCTTCAAATATTACACCCTCAACCCATGCTACATACTCTTTTTTGACACGACGGTTTTTAAACTCATTAATAGCATCATCTACAAACTCTTGATTACAGCCTAAAAGCAATACACCACTTGTATCACGGTCAAGACGGTGCAGGAGTTGGGCTCCTTCTATGGCATCTTGTATATCATAGCTATCTACCTGTGCGGGTTTATTGATGGCTATAATATTCTCATCTTGGTAGAGTATCTTGACATCGGCTGTATCTTCTATACGAAATCGTGTATCATCAGGAAGCTCTGCTCGGGCTATTTTGACCTTTTTATCTCCAACAAAAACAAGTCCTCTATCAATGACCTGCTTTGCTTTATTATTTGATATTCCTTGCTGTTTTGCTAATAGTTTATATGCTTTATCCATAGTATTATTCCTTGTATTTAATAAAGTATTCTAAAGAGAGTATTAGAGGGTCTCTTTAATTTCTGTAATGATAGGAGTTATATTTGTCTGTTTGATAATTTTTGTTTGAGAGAGAAGTTTTGGGTATTGTAATTTTTCTGTAAGTTCTTCTTTTTTGACAATGGTAATACCCTCTATACCCCCAAAAATATCTTTTTGGTTAAAATAGTGTTCTCCAGAGATAATCTTGCATCCAAACTGGGCTGCTTCTGCTGCATTGTGACCACCAATAGGACTAAATGCACCTCCTAATATTACTATATCACTAATAGCATAGAGGTTTATTAGCTCTCCTAGACTATCAATAAGTGTTATATCTGCTTTGAGTGAGCGTCGTGTGCTATATTTTCTATAAGACCACTGTTGTAACTCACTATAATAGCCCAAAAGACGGTCTACTTTTGCAAATCTCTCAGGGTGTCGAGGGGCTATTACAAGTCTTGCTTTGGGTTGCTTTTTCTTAAGGACTCGAAATGCTTCTAATATCAAAGACTCTTCACCCTCATGCGTACTCGCCCCACACACAAAGAGACCTTTAGATTTCTCCAAAGCTACAGTGGGTTTAGGAATATTATAAAATTTAATATTTCCCAAAACTATAATATTAGATGCACCCAACGCCTCTAACCGCTCTTTGTCTTGGAGAGTTTGTGCATAAATAGTATCAATATTAGCGAATATTCTTTGGTAAAACCATCGAAAACGCAAATATTTAGGATATGACTTTTCACTAATTCGTGCATTAATAAGCAGAGTTTTTGTCCCTTTTTGTCGTGCTAGGGCAAACAAAAGATACCAAAGTTCAGCCTCCATAACAACCAAAACTTTTTGAGGTCTTATCCAAAATGGGAGTAGAGACTCAAAAGGAAGATAGCTACTTGATGGGCTATACTTTAGGCTCTCTTCATATCCTGTTTGTGTGGTGCTACTCAAACGAAGTTGCTCTTGTGGAAAAGAGTCTATAAGAGGAGCTAATGCTTTCATCTCTCCAAAACTACATGCATGAAACCATATACCACCCTCTTTGAGAGGAGGGTTGTTGCGTAGAAAAAATCGAGAGGGGATAGAGTTTTTATACTTCTCTTGGCGTGAAAAAAACCACAAAAAAGGTGTGGCTAAGAGATGCAATAAGAGTGCCAAAAAGAGATAAATGTAGCTAAAAAATATATTCAATTATGCCTCTGTTTCTTCTCTTTCTATATGGAGGATTCTCCCACAGTGAGGGCAGGTTGTAATCTCTTCAGCTTTAATGACATCAGCATAAGTTTTATCATTAATTTTCATATAGCACCCATAACATGCCTGTTTTCTCACAGGAACAACAGCTGTGTTTCCTGCCCAAATACGAATTTTTTCATAAAATGCTAATACTTTTTGATCTGTTTCACGGATTGTTTTTTCTCGCTGTGTAAAGAGTACAACCTTGCTTTTATCTATCTCAACTTTAGCATTTTGTGCATCTGTATTAATACGAACAGCATCACCCTGAAGAGTCTCCAAGTTACTTTTTGCCTCTTCAAGCTCTTGAATTTTTTTGCTATTAATCATCTGAAGTCTCTCTATCTCTTCATTTGCAAAAAGCATCTTCTCTTTGGCAATATCCTCTTCTACTGCAAGAGCCTTCATCTCTTTTTCTGTGCTAATAATTTTGGACTTCTTGCTATTGTCTGCAAGTTGAGTTGAAAGAAGTTTGAGTTGTTCTTCATAAGAGAGAACTTTTTGCTCATTATCATTAATGAGTATAGACAATGATTCAACTACGCTTTGGGCATCGTTTAATCTACCCTCTGCTCTTGATATTTTTCTATTAGCAGCATCAATTTGTGGTTGATAACTATCAATAGCTTTATCTGTTTTAGAAAGCTCTACGAGTTCTAGTATATGTTTGTTCATGCTGGTTCCTTTGGAAAATTGCTCAGGTCTATCTATAGCAATTATATTATAAATGGGTTCTTTGAGTTCGTGATTATAGCTAAAAGAGGTAAAAGTTTCAGTTCCTTGGCCAAAACCTCTGCAAAAAACTGTTCACTCTCATAATGCCCTATCTCTATAAGCATAAGATTTTGGCTTTTGGCTTTCATTGCATCATGGTATTTTATATCTCCTGTCAAAAAGCAATCACTCTGCACACTATCTATCAATGATGCCCCAGCACCTGTACATAAAGAGATACTTTCAATAGTCTCTTTGGGTGCTACTACTTTGAGTAGAGGGAGTTGTAGACGCTCTTTGATATGAGCTATAAGGTCACTTCCTTGCCAGTTTTGTATGGTCGTACACAAAAATTCACTTTGGGAAGTTGTGCTAAAGCCTAAGATATTTTCAAAGACATATCTGTTGAGATGTGTTTTATCAAAATTTGTATGCATAGCTATAAGTGATTGGTTTTTTTGTATCATTATCTCAATAAGATTTGCAGGGTATTTGGAGAAATCCAAAGATGTAAGCCCCGAAAATATGAGTGGATGATGCACAATAAAAAGCACCCCCTCGTCATGTTCTAATAACAGCTCTTCATCAATATCAAGGCTTACTACCAATGAAGTAATATTTCTATTCATATCACCAATAATCAAACCACTATTATCCCACTTCTCTTGGAGTTCAAAAGGGCTAATTTCATCTAATGTATTATATATATCTTCTAGTTTCATACTATAACCTTTTACAATTTATTTTCAAATTCTAATAAAATATTTGCAATCTGTTGGCTTCCTTGCTCTTCTACCAAAGAGATAAGCCCTTGGCTCTGTTGTGAAAAATCTTGATCTAAAAGAGAGAGTAGTTGGGTATCATCTATAGAATCTTCTCTCATAATATAGGCAAGATTTTTTTTGGCAAAATAGTTTGCATTGTGATACTGATGGTCGCTAGAGGCATAAGGGTAGGGGATATAGAGGCTAGGAATACCCATAGCCGAGAGTTCCCAAAGTGTGGATGCACCAGCTCTTGCTATGGCAAAATCGGCTCTATTCATAGAAGAGGCTAGAGTCTTGGTAAACCCAAAGACCTCAGCGGTAATACCTAGATTTTTGTATGCTTTTTGTATCTCTTCTATATTTCTCTCTCCAGCTTGATGAATGATTTGTATATTTTTTTGCTGTAGCGTTGGAGCGAGTCGTAACGCAAGTTTATTAATAGCTACTGCTCCTTGAGAACCTCCTAAGAAGATAATAGTTTTTATTTTTGTACGCACATGTGCTAGAGCAAAAAACTCCTCTTTGATAGGGTATGCTTTGATAGGACTCTCTTCGAGGTAGGAAGAGATAAAGGTATGAGCAGAGGGTTTTAGGAGACGATTGAGCGAACCCAACTCTGCATTTTGTTCATGAATTACCAAAGGAATACTTTTGAGCTTGGCAGCAAAAGCAGTTGGAGCAGCCGAGAATCCTCCAACACAAAAGACAACTGTTGCTTTCTGTTTTTTGAGAATCTTTATAGACTCTCTCGTTGCTTTTAGAAGTAAAAAGAGAGATTTTATCTTACCTAAAAACCCTTGATTGACAACACCTCTTGTATCCAAAAAGTAACTCTGTGCAAAATCACTATCATCTTGAAACCACTGCTTATCTTGCCCCTTTTGGGAGCCTATATAGATAAGAGTTTTGTTTGGAAGTTGCTCTTTGACTGCTTTGATAATAGCTAGATGTCCGCCTGTGCCTCCTCCTGTCATTATAATACTCACTCATTTTCCTTTATTACTGTTTTTTGATAGTGCCATTTGCGTCTTTTTTTGGAAATCATTAAGACCATACCAATAGCTATGGAGTTGGCAACTACTTGTGAGCCTCCATAACTAAGAAGTGGTATGGCTATTCCTTTGATGGGTGTAATACCACTAATACCATAACTATTGATAATAAGTGCCAAAGAGATAAGCAAAGAGACACCTACTGTAAAGAGGTAGTAGTGAGGCTCATCTACATCTCCTGCAATTTTTTTGAGTCTAAATATTAAAAATAAGAATGTCAAGATAACAAGGCACAAGCCTACAAAGCCTAACTCCTCTGTCAGTCCTGCAAGTACAAAGTCTGTATGTACTTCAGAGATATAGCCTAATTTAAATTGTCCATTGCCTAGCCCTTGTCCCCATAGACCTCCATTTTGGATGGCATTTAGGGAGTTTGAGATTTGATAAGGCTCTTTTCCTGCTTCAACTTGGAGTACTTTGACCACCTCAAAAGGGAAAAATGACAAAATTGTATCTTGGACTGTTGACCACCAACTTAATATCCTCTGCATTCTATGTGGAGCCATAATGATTAACCCTACAAAAGAGGTAAAACCTAGAGCGGTCAAAATCATAAAAAACTTCATACTTCGCCCTGCAAGTACAAACAAAATAGCTAAAGTTCCTCCTAAAACAACAGTTTGACCAAGATCTTTTTGCAAGATAGCAATCAATACTACAACAATAGCAAAGACAAAAAGATAGGGCATAAACATCTTAAACTCCTCTTTTATCGTTGCTTTTCCTTTGTTTTGTAGTTTTCTTGAAAAACTCCATGCTAAAAAAAAGACAAAACCTACCTTAAAAAACTCCACAGGTGCTATAGATGCTGGTCCTAGATGAATCCATCGTTTGGCTCCACCAACGGCTCGTACCATACTCGATGGCATAAACTGCATAATAATCATAAGTAGAAAAAATGAGATAAAGAGTAAAAACCCTATACGGTTAAACCATTTGTCAGGGTCTAGTTTGCTTAAAAAAATCATAAGTATCAGACCTATAAAAACTGCACCTAATTGTCGTAAAAAGAAATGAAAATCGTTATAGTGGTAGAGTATAATAGTATATGTTGAGAGAGAATAACTCATAATTAATGAGAGTGTCAAAAGAAGCATCACACTAATATAGAGTGGTTTATCAATCATTTAAATCCTCTTTGTGCTAAGATATATGATATTTTATCTAATCAATAGTCAAATTGAAGATAGATTTTACTAAAATAGTAGCAGATAATATAATTATATAGGGGAAATCGCGTATATGCCACAAACATCTAACAAGATAAAACGGAGACGAAGTACAAAGCTTTTGGTACTTTTTCTTCTTCTTATTCTCATGATAGCTACATTTTTATCCTCTGTTTATCGTACAATCCATTCAGATAGACGAATTCCCTCCAAGACAGCCATTATCAAAAATAGGTCTCTTAGAGGAGATATTATCTCTAAAGATAACTATATTGTAAGTAGTAGTTATAAATTTTATCGTGCTGAGGTACATGCTAAGAGTATTCGACCCAATAAAAAAGAGCTTTTTATTAAACTTTTTAGTATCTATAGCCGTATAGATGAAGAGAAGTTACGAAAAAGTTTTTATACCAGACATGGAAAACTCAAACGAAGTTATGTAACTTTAGCAGATGATATTGATGAGAGAGATGCCTCTCAACTCAAGTCACTAGCAATTAAGCTTAATAAATTAGGAGTATTCCAATCTATTAAAAATAGCCATAATGTGAGAGTTATTTATGGGTTAGATATTGTAGAGAGTGGCGAAGCTCGTCGTTATCCACTCTTGAAGAGTATGACTCCTGTTATAGGATATGTAAAAGATAGTCTTGTGGATAAATATACACTCTCCAAAGGCATGAAAGGGTTAGAGAGATATGCTCAAAAGCACCTTGTCACACGAAAAGATGGATTTTTTGAGGGGCAAAGAGATGTTATTGGGTCGGTAATTCGTAATGGAGAGAGTTACAAGATTAATCGTATAGATGGATTAAATGTACACCTTAATATTCCTCTTCCTATTCAACAGAGTGTAGAGTCTATTTTGGATGAGATGAAAATAGAGACAGGTGCCCAAGAGATACTAGCTTCAGTAATGGATAGTAAAACAGGTGAAGTGATTGCTATGGCGAGTTCTAATAGGTATAATCCTTCACATATTGTCCAAAGTGATGTAGAAGCACTCAATCCAAAGTTTGCAGAGTATCCCTATGAGGCAGGGTCTGTTATTAAGCCTTTGACTCTTGCCATTGCATTAGAGCATAAACGCATTGAACCGTATACTTGGATTGACACTTTTGATGGTAAAATGAAGATAGGGAAAAGACAAACTATTACAGATGACGAGAAGTTTAAGGCATTGACTGCTACAGATATTATTGTACACTCCTCTAATGTAGGAATATCACAAATATCTTGGAGACTCTCTGGTGAAGAGTTTCGTAAAGGGTTACTAGATTTTGGACTCTCTCAACCATCAGGGATAGACCTCTCTCGCGATCTCCCAGGAAGAGTAAAACCTCTGAAGCTTCTCAAAAACAAAATGCACAGAGCCAATCAATCTTATGGATATGGGATGCATGCTACTTTTGCTCAGTTACTCAAAGCCTATAGTGCTTTTAATAATGGTGGTAAGGCAATGACTCCACGATTGATAGACTACTTTAGTGATGCACAAGGAAACTACTACCGACTCCCACCACCACAGCCAGATAGACAAGCCATTACGCCCAAAACAGCAGAACAAATTCATAATATCTTAATAGAGGTTGTCAAAAGAGGTACAGGTATTGCGGGACAATATAGAGGATTAGAAGTAGGAGGGAAAACAGGAACAGCACATATTGCTACTTCTGCTGGATATAGTAACCTTTATCATAGTAGTTTTTTTGGTTTTGCAAATGATAAAAGAGGCAAAAAATATACTATTGGAGTACTTGTTATTAAAGCATCTAAGCCTTTTAAATATTTTGCTTCTCTCTCGGCTGTACCAACCTTTAACCAGATTACACATGCACTTGTAGAGTATAATTATCTCAAACCAAAACTTTCAGCCAAAGAGATAGCCCAAGATGCAGCAAGAGAGGCCAAAGAGGCACTAGAGGCTCAAAAAGCCTTAGAGGTCTATAATAGGCAACAGATAACTAAAGAGAAAGTAAAAACTATAGAACCTTATAAAAAGCCAAAGGTAAAGTATATCAAAAAGAAGCCTCTACATAAAAAATCTAGGGTAAAAAAGGTCAAAATATATAGACAAAAGCCAAGACCAAAACCTCTCTTTAAACCAAAAACATATACACGGTCAAAAAAAGAGGAGGTTCTTTTTAATGACCTTGATATGTTTTAAAAAGAGGTAAAGTTATAGTTTGTAACTATTCTAAATTGAGTATAATCATTATTCTCTGGAGTTTTATCATTAATTGAGGCATACGCCATAGTAAGCGATAGTTTGTCACTTATACTATACTCCACAATAGCATCAACTTCTGAAGTTTTATAGAGGGTAGACTCTTTAGATTCAAATAATCCATAAGCAACACCAAAGAGTAGGTTCTCTATCCCTACTTTTTCAAAATCATAAGCTACGCCTAAAACCCATGCTGTGCCACTTGTCTCCATAGCATCAAGAGTTTGGTCTTCCATAGAGGTAAAAAAACTCCCTCCACCTAGACTCAATGCACTCGCACCACTTTCATCATCTTCGTAATTGTATGCTAGAAGCGTAGTAAATCCAAGCTCTTTAAAGTCAAGTTCTACACTTAGACCAAAAGTATTAGAGTTTTGCTTTCCTAATAACTCTTTGCCACTTTGTGTAGAGGTATTATACTGCAATCCAAGCCCCAAAGTGAGACTCTGGTTTATATTATAATTATATCCAGCCTCTGCATAGGATACAGTTGCAATCTCATCATAATAGTAGTGCCACAAACTCAAAGATAAATTCTCTACCCCCTCATAGATACCAGCTACAAAATAAACACCATCAGTATCCTCTTCAAGACCTAAAACTTGTGATATATCTACAAACTTAGAGCTATCTATACCATTTTCCCATCCAGCCATTTTGTCTATAAGCCCTGCATGGAGTGTAAGGTTTTTAATATCATTATTACGAATACGGTAGGCATTAAAGTAGTTTGGTATCATACGAATATCATCACTATCAGCATGAGGAGAGTCTAGTATCTGTCTTCCTAGTTTTACTTTACTATTATACCACTTTGCATCAATATAGGCTTCTGCCAAAAGAGAAAAGCTCTCTTTCTCTATATCAAAAAAATCTGGATTAATTCTGAGTGGGTCACTATTTTGAACTCCTAAGTCTTGAACTGTATACAGAGATGTCCCTAGTTTTATCCCTTGCCATCTTTTTGTATTAAAGTGTGCATGTCCACCAATAGAAAAAGCATTTGTATTTATCTCCTTGTTACTATCAAGAGTGATATATCCTGCACGAACTTGAAGTTTGGTATGTTTTATCTGGTCAAAATCTCCAAGTATCCCTCGCACACTCTTAATTTCATTTTGAGGAGGGGTAGCAAAGAGAATAGAGCTTATAAGTGTAAAGAGTAGTATCGGTTTTTTCATAATTAAGTTCCTTTATTGAATATGATAATTATTATCATTTTTTAACTATATCACGCCAAAGTTTAAAAATAGTTGAAACAGTTAAAATAAAAGAGAATGATTTTTTCCCAAAATAAGAAAAAATTTATAAATTTTATGCTAGTATTGCGTCCCTTAAAGTATTGATAAGTGCCTTAGTCATTAAAAGGCAGTTGTCAGTACTTACAATAATTTTAGATACACATACACAAAAGGAATAGCCATGACAATGATTAGAATGACAAGAATGGGAAGAAAAAAGAAGCCATTTTATAGAATCGTAGTAACAGATAGCAGAAAAAGAAGAGATGGTGGTTGGATTGAAGCAATTGGTCACTATAACCCTGTAAGTGCAAACAAAGAGTTAACTCTTGATGAAGAGAGAATGAACTATTGGTTAAGTGTTGGTGCACAGATGAGTCCAACAGTTAAACGAATTTCAGGTAAATAAATTTTATTATGATATTAGACTTTGTTACCTCTTATGCTAAACTTTTAGTAAAAAACCCTGACGATATTAGAGTTGAGATTGTCTCTGTAGGCGAAGGATTTGATGAGATTACTATCTATGCAAAAGATGAAGATGTAGGTAAGCTCATTGGTAAAGGGGGACAAATGATTAACTCTATTAAGACAGTTATATCTGGTTGTAAAGCCAAAGGCGGTAAAAATTATCGCGTCAATGTAAAGGCTATTTCATAACTTTATGAGAGAAAAAGAGCAATTTTTTATTGCCCAAGTGGGCAAAACAGTGGGACTTTGGGGTGACCTAAAGTTTCATCTTCATACAGATTTTCCTGAACAGTTTAAAATATCTCAAAGTTATAAGAGTGATAGAGGTATATTAGAGATACTTGATATTAATCTTACAAGAGGTATTATTAAATTTCGTGGATATGAATCACTAGAGTCAGCCAAAAAACTTACAAATGCCAAGATATATAGTAGTAAAGAAGCTACAGAAAAAAATTGTGAACTCAAAGAGGGTGAGCATTTTTGGTTTGATATTATAGGCTCTACAGTATTTGATAAAAAAGAACTATTAGGTGTTGTAACTGATATACAACGAATGCTTGATGTTGATTACTTAGTTATCAAAACAGATAGTAAATTAGTCAAAGAGGGATTCTCTAGCTCTTTTTTAGTCCCGTATATTCCACGCTATATTATCCAATCTGATACTACTACTCATAAGATTTTTTCACAAGATACCAAAGATATATTAGAAGCAAGTTAATGAGATTTAGTTTTGTAACTCTTTTCCCATCTATTGTAGAGGGGTATTTTAGTGATTCTATTTTAAGCAGAGCTATTAGTAGTCAAAAAATCTCTATAGAGACCATAGACCCTAGAGCATTTAGCACAAATCGACACAATAAAGTAGATGCTCCTATGATAGGTGGTGGTGCTGGTATGCTTATGTCTCCTCAACCACTTTTTGATACTATTTCTCATCTCAAAGCCTCTTCTCCTGATGCACATATTATATTTTTAACCCCTGTAGGCAAAAAATTTGAGCAACAAGATGCCAAAAGATTAGCAAAAAAAGAGCATATAGTATTTGTCTCTGGTCGTTATGAGGGGATAGATGAGAGAGTTATTGAATCAGAAGCGAATGAACTCTTTTCAATAGGTGATTTTATCCTTACAGGTGGAGAGTTAGCAAGTATGGTTCTTTGTGATGCTATTAGCCGAAATGTGGAGGGGGTGCTTGGAAATAGTGACTCCTTAGTAGTTGAGAGTTTTGAGTCATCACAATTAGAAGCTCCTTCTTTCACAAAACCAAAAAATTATGAGAATATGCCTGTTGTTTCAGAGTTTCTAAAGGGAAATCACAGTAAAATCACAGCCTTAAAAAGCAAACTATCTTTGTGTAAAACAAAGTATTTCAGACCTGATCTCTATTCAAGGGTCAAAACAAAGGGCATAATATGAGAAATAAGTATATCGAGAGTTTTGAAAAAGCTCAAACAGAAGCAAAAAATATTCCTGAATTTAGAGCTGGTGATACTCTTAGAGTAGCAGTTAGAATTAAAGAGGGTGCAAAAGAGAGAGTACAGAACTATGAAGGTATCTGTATTGCTATCAGAGGTGAGGGTACAGGTCGTACATTTATGGTTAGAAAAATGGGTGCTAATAGTATCGGTGTAGAGAGAATTTTCCCACTCTATTCAGATAGTATTGAGAGTATTGAGGTACTTAGAAGAGGTAGAGTAAGAAGAGCAAAACTATTCTATCTTAGAGAACTCAAAGGGAAAGCAGCAAGAATCAAAGAGCTTAGAAGAAAATAAGCCCTTCCCTCTATTATATATAATCAATTGGGTCCTTTTGACCCGCTATCTCAAAACCTCTCAAACGCAAACGGCAACTATCGCAGAGACCACACGCTTTGGCAGAGGATTGGTAGCAACTCCAAGTAAGTTCTAACGGAACATTTAATGCTAGAGACTCCAAGACTATTTCACTCTTTTTCATCGCAACTAATGGCATCTTAATCGAGATTTTTGTCTCCTCTTTTGTACCAAGATTAACAGCTTTTTCCATAGCTTGAATATAGCTCTCTCTACAGTCTGGATAGCCACTACTATCCTCTTCTACAACCCCAATATACAGAGCAGTGGCGTGATGCTTCTCGGCTATGGCAGAGGCTATTGACAAGAAGATACCATTACGAAAAGGGACATAGGTTGTAGGGACACCCTCTTCTATGCCTCCTGTTGGCACAGCGATAGAGCTATCGGTTAGTGCAGAAGCTCCTATCTGTTTGAAAAAGTCTACATCTATCTCATAAGAGTCTACCACACCTAAGCGTTGCGTTATTGCACGAAATGCCTCTAACTCTTTGGCTTGGGTTCGTTGTCCATAGTTAAAATGGAGTGCTACTATCTCATAGCCCTCCTCTTTGGCGAGGGTAGCACTTAAAGCACTATCCATACCCCCTGAAATAATACATACAGCTATTTTTGCCATTTTTTATTGACCTTAATATTTTTGTAAATTATAGCGTGAATTTTTGTTATTATCTAGCCTAGTTTTACTTAGATTGGCTATAATTTGGAATGTTAATTAGTATAGAAAATCAAACTACCTTTGATACTCCCCTTAGTGAGCTAGAGAAAATAGCAAGTGCGTTAACTTCCAAAGAGATAGAACTTATTATAACCGACGCACTAACTATACAAGAGATGAATGCATCTTATAGATTCAAAGATATGCCAACGGATGTTTTAAGTTTTCCCATTGAGGGTAGATTTGAGGGAGTACCCCTAGGCTCTATTGTTATCTGTGTAGATTTTATCTATGAAAAAGCGAAACTTTTAGGGCATACTCCCGAGCAGGAGTCTCAGCTTCTATTTATCCATGGACTTTTGCATCTTTTGGGATTTGACCATGAGAGTGATAATGGAGAGATGAGAGAAGAGGAAGAAGTATTAATAAAAAAGTTTAATCTTCCTGATAGTTTGATTGTTCGTACATATAAATAAGGAAAAAATATGAGTTTTGTTATTTTTGTTGTCTCTATGGCAACTTTGATTTGGGGAGCAGATTTGCTTATTCGAGAGAGTGAGAGAATTGCATTGAGATTTAATATCTCTGAATTTGTTATAGGTGCAACACTTATAGCTTTGGGTACAAGTCTCCCTGAGATGGCAGCGAGTATTGCAGCAAGTGCCGATGGAAAAGCAGAGATTGCTATTGCCAATGTTATAGGGAGTAATATTCTCAATATCACAATGGTACTTGGTACAATATTTCTTATAAGTAAGACTATTAGTCCTGATAGAGATTTTTTTGCCAAAGATAGCTACTGGGCATTGGTGCCTGTACTTGTTTTTATATTAATGATTATAGATGGAGTTGTCTCACGATTTGATGCACTCTTACTTTTTTTGCTTATGGGTGCATATATACTCTTTCTTCTCAAAGAAGCCAAGGGTATTATCTCTGACCAACTAGATGAACTTAGCGATGATTTGGCAGATGAGACTGTGACAAATTTCTCTTGGTCTGTAACTATTCCACTTGTGATTGCAGGACTTTTATTGGTGATTATTGGTGCAAAGTTTACTATAGATAGTGCTTCTGATATTGCAAGGGGATTTGGTATCTCTGAGTGGGTAATTGGTATTATTATGATTAGTCTAGGGACATCTCTACCTGAACTTGTTGTGAGTATAGCTGCTGCTACAAAAGGCAAAGTTGATATGGCTATTGGAAATATTATTGGTTCTAATATGGCAAATACCACAATAGTCTTGGGTGCAGCAGCATTGACGAACCCTATGAAGATAGATATATCTCCTTATATATTTGATATTTCAACTATGTTAGTTGCTACACTTATATTAGTCTTTCTCACAGCCAATAAGCTCTATAGTAAACCAGCAGGGATTAGTCTATTTATTATTCTTGGACTCTTTTTAGAGCATACTCTCTCTGCTATGTAATAGAGAGTCAATCTGTATGGCATCTATAGTATCATTTAAAAGACGATTTATTACAAGAGTTCAAAACTCCAAAAAGATGACTCTTTTGAGTACTCTTATAGGAGTCGTAGTGGCTATAATTTATAGCTATTTTCAATCCCCTCTCTATACAGCAAGAGCTACTATAGAAGTAGGGTTTGAACCAAATACTCTGCATCACTCCATGCTTGTTGAGACCAAAACAAATATTATAAAATCCAATTTTTTACTTCAAAGAGCCTTTGCAAAAGTAGACCTTTCGCACTACTATTATGAAGAGATAGATTATAAAAAGCAAGAGTTGTACCGTACATCACCCTTTAGTGTCTATCTTACAAAAGGGCATAACCTCTCTTTTTCTGTGCTAGCTCAAGATGATTATCGTTATCAGTTGCGTATTAAAGGGAAAGATTGGGAGTATGACTCAATACATAGGTATGGACAAAGGGTAAGTAGTGAGCATTTTAATCTTATACTTAGAGTAAAAGAGGGAAGAGAGTTAGGAAAAAATCCTTATGGTTTTGTTGTCTATAGCCAAGATATTGTACTCCAAAAAGTTCAAGAGGCATTGGGTGTAGAGCAGGTAGGAAACTCTGCTATTATTGCTCTATCTTATAGCGACTCTCTCCCATCAAGAGCCAAAGATTTTTTGGTTGCTCTTGTAGATGTTGCTCTTAAAGATAGCAAAGAGAGTACTCCTAGAGTCAAAAATAACTCTTTGAGTCTCTCTACTCTACAGTTAGGAGAGAAGTTGCCTCTTAAGAAGAGAGAAGATACTATTCAAAAGCAAACAGAGCTATTGAAAGCATTATCTCAAAATATTATAGATACAAATAAGACACTTACTATTTTGTCTCGTGTAGATGCAAAATATAGAGAGCTTCTATTGGAAGATATTGTAGAGTTTCAAAGACTCCGTATTGTAGATAGTAATGAGACAAATAGTTCTACCTTAGAACTGCGAGAAAAGATTACTACTCAAATAGCTACAATAGAGCAGAAGCTTAAAAAAGAGAAATCTCTAATACCTCAAAAGGTTCAAAAAAATATTCCAAAAAAGCTTCAAGGAGATAGAAGTTTGGATATACTCGCCTCTATACAAAAGAGAGACCCACTCTATGGGTTATTTATACTCTTAGGGGCTATTTTTGGATTTTTATTTGCTCTCCTTTTACTTACGATACAACTACTACTCTCATCTAAAGTTCGCTCCTTTGTACAACTAAAAAATGTTATGGAGACAACACTTATAGGTGTCGTTCCTCATAGCAAAAAGGAGTATGATGAAGAGGGGGTTTTGATTCCTAGTTTAATGTTTGCAGAATCTTTTAGAACGATTCGTAATAATCTAAGCTTTATGCCCAAAGAGTCTGCATCACAAGTGATTGCTATTACTGCCCCTAAAAGTGGAGAGGGAAGAGGAACTATTATTACTAATCTAGCAGAAATTATGAGTCTCAATAATCAAAGAGTTGTTGTACTTGATATAGATATGCAACAAGCACTCTTACACAAAAAGTTTAACCTCTTTAATGATGAAGGGATGAGTAGTGTATTATCTAATAGTATGATGATTTCTCAAGTGATTCGCTCTACAGATAATCCAAACCTAGATGTTGTTACAGCTGGTCCATTTCCACCAAATTTATGGGAGTTGATTCATAGTAATCGAATGGAAGATATTGTACAAAAGCTTAGAAATGTCTATGATGTTATTTTGATTCATAAGCCTTATATAGAGACAGATGCAAATAAGTTTTTATCATGCGTAGATACAACTCTTTATATACTTCGAGCTAAGAGAACCCATTTGAGTTTTATTCAAGAGGTTGATAGACTCAACAAAGAGACAAAAGGATTTGCTGTTATTTTAAATGATGTAAAGAGGTAGAATTATAGATGTATTTTTGATGCACTTTTTCTATAAATATTACTAATTCTACTGATTTACTATAAATCTTGTTCTATCTTAATATATATTGATTTATAATTACTCATTGTATTTCTTAAATATTGTAGGAATCAAATCTAAATTTTAGAAGGATAGTTATGACAACGAGGAGACAAATCAAACGAAAAGTAGGCTTGGCTATAGTGGCAATAGCGATATTGTCATTTCCACAATCAATTGTGGCTGAAAAGCAATCAAATGCTTTAGAGTTAATAAACTTAGCAGGACAACAAAGAATGTTATCCCAGCGTATCTCCAAAGATTATCTTTATAAAGGTGGAGAGATAGCTGTGAGTAAGGCTGAGAGACAGCTCAATAGAACACTCAAAGAGTCTCTACAAGCACATAGTAAATTAAAGGACTCTATCACTGATCCAAAGATTATTAACCTTTTGGGATTTGTTGAGATGAATAAACAAGATATTGTGCTTAAGACAAAAGAGAGTTTTACTATAGATAATGCCCAATATGTTCTAGACCTTAGTGAATCTATGCTAGAGGGAAATGAGTTTGTTATGAGTTCACTCAAAAAATCTTCTGGTTTGGATGCTTCTAAGTTGATTGATATGTCTGCAAGACAAGCTATGTTGTCTCAGCGTATTGCAAAATATTATATTGCCTATCAACTTGGTATTAAAGATAAAAATACTATCAATCAGATGAATAAAGCAGTAAAATTATTTGCAGATTCACACAAAGCACTTTTGGCTAACCAAACAAATACTCCAGAGATAAATGGTAAACTTAAAAAAATAGATAGATTATGGGGTGTTGTCTATAAGTTCTATCTTGATATTGAGACAGGAGGACTTCCATTGATTGTATTTAATACAACAGATGATATTACAAAAAAGATGGATGAAGTTACAGCTCTTTATGTCAAAATCAAGTAATAAAAAATAAAAACTTAGGAGAAAAGTGTTATGAAATTATATAAAAAAATGAATCTTTTGATACTTGTTGTTTTATTAAGTCTTACGATGGCTAATTCAGCAGAGATGAACAAAGGTTTAACT
>Ga0193954_1000767_pt1 | contig 17724 bp, 8 predicted proteins | sample BB_5_MG_FD_140340 | JGI IMG/M metagenome (GOLD analysis project Ga0193954, IMG submission 140340) | Microbial mat bacterial communities from the Broadkill River, Lewes, Delaware, United States - BB_5_MG | ecosystem: Environmental > Aquatic > Freshwater > River > Microbial mats | place: USA...
CAGGCTGCGTGCCTCAGGCCGACCCCTTGCAATGCCAGGTCACCATGGGCACCGCCCGGAGCGTTACCTTGGACTTCGGGCGGCGACTCGATGTGACGGTGGCGGGGCAGGGGGCGGTGAGCTCCAATCCGCCCGGCATCTCGTGCGGCGCAGATTGTACGGAGGTCTTCGACGATGGGCAGAATGTGGTCCTCACGGCGGCCCCGTCCACGGGTTATGACATCGCGGCGTGGTCTGGCTGCACCCCCGTGGTCGGCAACCCCCGTCAGTGCACCACCACGATGGCCTCCGCGGGGGCGGTGAGCGCCAGCTTCGAGCCCATCTTGACCGTGAATGCGCCGACCGCGCTGGCCGGAGAGACGGTGGTCTCGAACCCCGGCGGAATCAGCTGTGTCGGGCCCGCGTGTGTCGAGACATCCACCTTCCCCGCCAACGCATCGGTGGTGCTCACGGCGAGTCCCGGGGCCGGGCGCGTGGTGACGTGGTCAGGATGCACCGTGGCCGCCGACCCGAACCAGTGCACGGTCTCGATGAGCGGTCCACAGACCGTCGATGTGCAGTTCGATCCGACGCTCACCGTGAACGCGCCCACGCAGCAGGCGGGGGAGACGATCACCTCAAATCCCGGGGGCATCAGCTGTGCGGGAGCCAGCTGCACGGACACTGCGGCCTTCGGCAGCGGCTCCACGATCACCCTGACCGCCAGCCCCGGTGCGGGCCGGGTGGTGGCATGGACGGGCTGCACCGTGGCCGCCAATCCCGACGTTTGTACGCTCACGCTTAACGCACCGACGACGGTGACCGCCATCTATACCACGCAACGTACGTTGACGGTCAGCGCGCCGGCATCTGTGGCGGGGGAGAGCATCACCTCGAGCCCGGTCGGTATCAACTGCGCGGGGGCGGCATGCTCCGACAGCGCTCAGTTCAGCGACGGGACGCTGGTGAGCCTGACCGCAGCGCCGGGCGCGAACCGCACCGTGGCCCAGTGGTCCGGCTGCACGGTCAGCGGCGTCAATGCCTTCGTATGCGATGTGACGTTGAACGCGAATACCGCGGTCACCGCGGACATCGTCGATACCTTCACCCTCAATGTCACCTTCGCCGGGGCCGGCTTGGGGCGGGTAGACTTCTCGTTGGGCGCGCTGGGCGGCGAGACGACTTGCAACGCAAATTGCATCGTGACCTTCATGGATGGCGACGTGGTGACGCTGACGCCTGTGCCCGACGGCGGCAGCACGTTTACAAGCTTCGCTGGGGACTGCACCGGGGGAACCTGTTCGCTCACCATGGACCAAGACCGCGCTCTGACTGCGACCTTCGACTGAGGGGCGATCTGTCTTGTGTGCGCTCCACTGGGTAGAATCCCTGCCCGATTGGCGCCCAGCGCAGTACAACAGACCCATGCCCCGCCTGCCCATTGCTCTGTTCCTCGGGGTCATCGCTGCCGCCTGCAGCGACGGCGCCGGGCCGCTGGGTCCCACCGGGCTCGCCGACGCCGAGCCCTCCCAAGACGTCCTCGACGCGAGCTCGAACCCCCCGCCGGACGCGGGTGCCCCTGAGGCGCCCGTCGACGCAGGTCAGCCGAGCCCTGTGCCCAGCGGGGCCAGCCTAGCTACGGGCAACAGCCACACCTGCGCACGCACCGCCCAGGGCGGGGTGCAGTGTTGGGGCGATAACCGCTTCGGCGCGCTCGGAGATGGCACCACCGAACCGCGCCCCACCGGGGTGACGGTGCCCGGGCTTGAAGGCGTGGTGGAGGTGGCCGCCGGCGTTGGGCACACCTGCGTGCGGCTGCGAGATGCAACCGTGCAGTGTTGGGGGCGCAACGACTTCGGGGCGGTCGGAGATGGCAGCACGGACTTGCGCACCGCACCGGTCCAGGTGGTTGGACTCGCTGGGGCTGAGCAACTCAGCACCGGAGCTTGGCACACTTGCGCCCGCCTGCAGGACGATACGGTGCAGTGCTGGGGCAAGAGCGAGTTCGGCGAAATTGGTGTTGGCACCTCTACCCTGAGCACGACCCCGGTGCGCATCGCCGGCCTCAGCGATGTGGTGGAGGTTGCGGCGGGCGACGGCTTTACCTGTGTGCGCCGCCGGGACGGTTCGGTGTGGTGTTGGGGCTTCATCTTCCCGGACCTGCTCGGAGAGGGCACCGCAATAGCAACCCAGATTGACGGCCTGCAGGATGTCACGGAGCTGAAGGCGGGCTACGGTCACCTGTGCGCGCGGCGCTCAGATGGCACCGTGCTGTGCCTGGGCCCCAATACCAACGGCCAGCTCGGTGACGGCAGCCGCACCCACCGCTCCATGCCGGTTCAGGTGCGAGAGCTGAGCGACGCGGTGCAGATCGCCCTGGGGGGTCACAGCTGCGCGCTTCAGCAGTCGGGCCGGGTGCGCTGTTGGGGCGCCGTACAAGGCGTCGTCGCGACCCGGCCGCAGCCGGTGGAGGGCATCACCGACGCGGTGGAACTCGCGACCGGCGGTGGCCATAGCTGTGTGCGTCTGCGGGACGGCATGCTTCGCTGTTGGGGCTATAACTCGCGCGGGCAGGCGATGGTGGGGGGCTGCTGCCACGATGGCCTGTGTGGTGTGCCCGAGGGCACGGCCTGCGGGGCCGCCATGGAGGGCGGGATCTGCATGGATGGCTGGTGTTCGGGCTGCGGCGGCCTCGGGCAGACCTGCTGCGACCCGGCGCGGGCGGGTGGGCGCTGCAGGAGCGACAACCCGCTTTGCAACGACGACGAGCTCTGCGTGGTCTGCGGCGGGCTCGGTGAGCCGTGTTGTGCCGGCAATAGCTGCGCCGACAGCGGCGCCGTCTGTAGCCGCGAGCTCTGTGTGATGCCCGGCGAACCGGGCGGGCCTTGCCTGCCCAACAATGGCTGCAACGCAGGTTGCTGCGTGGTACTGGACACCGGCCTGCCGGGCTGCGTCAGCGAGGGAACTATGTGTCCAGGGCCCCAAGGTTCGCCCGCTGGGGCCTGCCAAGCCAACGGAGGCTGCGGGGGCTGTGGCAGCGCCGGCCAGGCCTGCTGTCCCACTGACGATAGCTTCCGCATCGTCTCCTACTGTTCCGCGGCAGATACGCAGTGTGTCGGGGAACTATGTGTGGACAGCGAGTAGGTGAATCGTTGCGGCCAGCGTCAGCCCTTACATCTCATCAAATAGGTCCGCGCCGTCCACATCCGCCTGTGAAAAGGGCATGTAGATGCGCGGCCGGCGAGCGTAGGTCTGAGTGTAGATGTTTGAAGCGTCCGAAAAGCGCGTCGGGTAGTAGTTGCGCTCGCTGATGACATGCAAGCCACGTTGCTGCACGTTTGGGATGTCCTGCAGTCGCTGCCTCACATGGGGTGTCTTGCAGGCCTCAATGACCCTCGATAGTACGGCCTCGTCGAAGACGGGCGGCACATAGGCCTCGCGGGGCGCGTTCACCGGCGCGGGCTGGGGATAGTCGTTGATCCACAGGCTGGGCTCGCCGTGGTGCGCAAAGGGGTCCACGGGTTCACCGTTGAACCACACGTTGAAGTGCACATGCGGGATGCCGAAGGGGAAGGTGGTCAGCCCGTCTAGGCCGCTGTAGCCGGACAGGGCGATGGGCTGACCCACCTGCACCTCATCACCCTCCTGAACCAGGGCCCGGGCGAGGTGGGCCGAGCAGGTCAGCAGCCCCTCGCCGTGGTCGATGACGATCTTGAGGCCGCCCCGGTTGAACTCGGCGAAGATGCGCGCAATGCGTCCTGCGGCCGGCGCGACCACGGTGGTGCCGCGCGGGATGGAGAGGTCGGTGCCGTTGTGGCTGTCGTAGGTCAGGCTGCGGCCCCGAAAGTCCTCGACCTGGCGCTTCTTGACCGACCAGCCCTCTTCGATCGGGGTCTGGCGGTGATTGAAGAGGTTGGTCAGCACCACGCGCCGCGGGGTCTTGAAGTGCCCCCTCCACAGCGGGATGGACAAGCGAGGCGCCAAGAGGCGCAGGCTCGACAAGCCAAATTGCGACTTCGGTACGTCCTCGGCACCTGTGAGCGCGATGCGGGCCTGGCGAAGGCGCTCCGGCAGCGGGTGCAGCCCCAAGGACTCGCTCAGTGAGGGCATGCTCGTATCCGCGCTTCGGGCCATGTTTCAGGGATACCCGATCTCACGGTGGCTTGACCAGGGTCAGTCCAAGCTACGGCCCAGGTCTACAAAGAGCTGCCGCCAAGCCTCGGGCAGGGCCGCGGCGTCCCGCTCGATGGTGGCCTCATCGCCACGCACGAAGGGGCCGGTGCGACCGGCAGGGCCGCGGGTCAGGATATTTCGCAGGGTGGCCTCCGCCAGGGGGCCCAGGCCGCGGCCGGGCAGGTTCACGCCGGCATCCTGCAGGATAGATTGCGCGGCCAGCCAAAGGGTCGCGGCGTGCCCTGAGGTCATCACCGCCGCCGCGTGGTACAGGGCCTTGTGCTCCGCGGGCAGCGCGAAGGGCGCAAAACCCAGCGCGGTCAGCGCGTCGACGATGGGCTCGGGGACCGGGCCGGTCAGGGCCAGCGGGGTGCCCGTCCAGTCCTGGGCGGTACCATCGAAGCTGGTCAGGGGGTGCGCGGCGGGCACATCGTCCAGGTGAAGGCTGCCCGACAGGTGGGCGCAGCGGCCTGAAAAGGGCCGACTGGTCGCCGCGACGGCGTGATCGGGCACCGCCAGCAGCACAAAACCGGTCACTTGGGCCTCATGGGGCAGGTTCGGCACGCCCAGGGCCTCGGAGAGGGCCCGGCCGGCTTTGCCTCGGCCGAGCACCGTGATCTGGGGGTTTGCCCGCGAATCGGGCCGAACCGGAGCCACCACGGAACGAGCATGCACCGGACTGGGTTTTCTTGCGGTGTTTTCGCGGCAGATTCGGTACATCCTTGAGATTGTGCGCGGTTGCCCTAGATCGAGTGGCGTCACGATGCGATCTCCGGATTCGAACCGACGAGACCTTAGCCTCGCTTCGGGTAGGCTGTACCCGATGAGCAGGGCTCTCTTTGTCTGTGCCGCTGCGCTGATCCTCAGCGCGGGCTCCACCGCCGCCCATGCGGGACCCAACTTCGAGGCGGTCTCAGTGGTCGCCGCGCCGAACGCGGTGGCCGGGGCCGGCTTGGACCTGATCGTGACCGTGCGCATCGACCCCGGTCAGAGCACCACGTTCACCCCGTACCTCACGAGCCGGGGTGTCATCGCAGGTGCGCTTGCGTTGGCACCCGTGGCCGTGCCCCAGCCGCCCAGCGGACGCACCGTTCGCATCGAGACCTCGGTGCCGGTGCCCAGCAATGTCAGCGGGGTCTTCACCGTCGCTCTCTCCCTCGATGATGCCAATGTTGTCGCCGAGGATAATGAGCTGGATAACGTCGTGGCCGCTACGAGCGTCACGCGCATCCGCGCCCAGCAGGCCGATCTGCAGGTGGCCTCTGTGTTGTCCCAGCAGGCCCGCCGACGCCCCACCGACCCCATCGACGTAGACGTCACCGTGCACAACGCAGGCGAGGTTGCGGCGACGATCGATCTCGCGGCCTTTGTCAGCCGAGGTCCCGAGGTCACCCCAGCCGATGTGGAGCTGGCGCGCCAGTCTGTGACCGTGCCCGCGCAGGGCCAGGTGAGCACGACGCTCTCTGGTTTGGTGCCCGCAGAACTCGCAGCCGGTAGCTATAGCCTGGGCGTGATCGCCGACCCCGCAGGGCAGGTTGCGGACTTCGATCTGGGCAATAACCTCGGACTGGCGGCAGCCCCCTTGGTGGTCTACTTCGACACCCTGAGCCTTGATACTCAGAGCCTGCCTGCGGCTACGCTGACCCAGCTCTTCTTTGTGGCGATGCAGGCCACGGGTGGAGACGGGGCCTATGGTTTCACCGTCTCCGACGGCGAGCTTCCTGAGGGCCTCAGCTTGAGCCCTGATGGCGAGCTATCCGGGGTGCCCTCGCGCTCGGGCAGCTTCGACTTCACAATTCAGGTCGCCAGCGATGGCAAGACGGATGCGCGCGCCTTCTCGGTGGATGTGGTGCGCTCGAACGCCATCCTGACCATCGCCACCGATGAGCTCACGAGCGGCTTTTTGAACATGCCCTACGAGCAGCTGCTGCTCGCTGGCGGCGGGGAGGCGCCCTATAATTGGGACCTCGTCGATGGGGAGGGCTTTTTGCCGCCCGGCTTAGACCTGAGCCCCGCTGGCCTCATCACGGGCGTTCCCAATACGCTCGGCACCTTCAACTTCCAGGTGCGCGTGGACGACCGGCTGGGCAACCGCGACCAGCGGCCACTGCGTATCGTCGTGACCTCTGCGACCAACATCATCATCTTGGTGCAGCAGACGCCGCCGCTGCCGGTGGGCGAGCCCGTGGACCTGCCGGTGGTCGCCGCGGGAGGGGTGCAGCCCTACACTTGGAAGGCGATCAGCCCTACGCCGCCCGGCCTGTCCTTGTCGGAAGTCGGCCAGCTCGTCGGAACGCCCACCCAAGTTGGGCGCTGGCCGGTCTGGGTGCAAGTGACGGACGGCAGCCGCGCTGCGGTCACCGATACCTCACTTGTCCAGGTGGATGTGGTGAATGCGGGTGACTTCGAGATCGACCTCTTGGAGCTGCCGCGGTCCACGGTGCGCAGCAGCTATGAGGTGGTGATCAGCGCCCGGGGCGGTGAGCCGCCGCTCAAGTGGAGCATGGCGACGGGCTCCTTCTTGCCGAACGACTTCTTCCTCGTGCCTGGGGACGGGGTGGATGCGCCCGAGAATACCGCCTTTTTGTACGGCTTTCCGATCATCGATGGGGTGCACGGCTTCACGGTGCGTGTCGAGGATGCCTTTGGGCGTACTCGTGAGATGACCTACGCGCTGAGCGTGGACCCGGTGGTGGTTGATGTGGCGTCGAGCTGCCGCAACCTGATGGGCTCAGACGGAGGCACTGATTGGGCCCTGGCCCTGCTCTTTTTGGGGTTGCTCCGGGTGCGCCGGCGCCGCCCCTGACGCCGCGTCTTTGCACAGTTGACCAGCGACGGAGCCGGTGCACGAAGTCCAGTCGTGCAGCTGCTTGTATTTGGCGCCTCAGGATACTCGGGCCTTGAGTTGCTCCGTCTGCTCGCCCGCCATCCGCACGCGCGCGTGGTCGCCGCCAGCTCTAACCGCTGGGCGAGCCAGCCGGTGCGACAGCATGTTCGGACCTGGCGCGGCGATCTGTGTTTTGAACGCCACGACGCGGTGCTAGAGGCGGCTCAGGCCGGTCAGATTGCGCTGCTGGCCACCCCGGCCCAGACCAGCGCGGAGCTCGCTCCCCAACTCATCGAGCGTGGACTGCGGGTGATCGACCTGTCCGGGGCCTTCCGCCTCAGGGACGCGGCCACCCATAAGCTCTGGTACGGCTTTGAACACCCCCGACCCGATCTGCTGCGGCAGGCCCAATACGGGCTGCCTGAGCTGTTGAGTATTGATGCAGATACCCAACTGGTTGCGAACCCGGGCTGTTATGCCAGCGCCTGCATTCTGGCCGCGGCGCCGCTTGTGCAACACAAATTGCTGGTTGCAGGGGCGCCGATCATGGCCGATGGCAAGAGCGGCGTCACCGGTGCAGGGCGCTCTTTGCAAGATGCCCTGCTGTACTCTGAGGTGGATGAGAGCCTGCGCCCCTATCGGGTCGGGCAACACCAGCATACGCCGGAGATCGAGCAAGCCTTGCAGCGGTTGAGCGGCCAGGAGGTGAAGGTCAGCTTTACGGCCCACCTCATTCCCATGCGGCGCGGTCTGCTGGTCTCTGTCTACGTACCGGTCGTGCCTCACACGAGCCAGGAAATGATCGAGGCCGCCTATGCGCAGGCTTTTGGGGAGCAGACCTTTGTCACTTGGGTTGACCGGCCCCCCGAAACCGGCCGCGTCAAGCACGATAACTTTGCGGAAGTCTATGCGCGCTTGGATCCACGCACCCAGACCGTCTCCGCCTTTTGCGCCATCGATAACTTGGTGAAGGGGGCCGCGGGGCAGGCCGTACAGAACCTGAATACGCTCATGGGGCTGCCGCAGGATACCGCGTTGCTGGCCCCGAATTTCGCTGAGGAGTCCGGCCATGCATACTAAGCGCCTGCCCCAAGGCTTTCTCGCGGCGGGAAAAAACGTCGGCATCAAGAACAGCAAGCCAGACTGCGGGGTGCTGCTCTCCGAGGCGCCGGCTACTTTTGCGGCCTGTGTTACCCAGAACAAGAGCCGGGCCGCGAATACTATTCGTCTTGAGCGCCTGGCCGCCGCGGCGCGCCCGGTGCGCGCCGTACTCACGATCAGCGGCAACGCCAACGCGCTCACCGGCGAAGATGGCATGCAGGACGACTTGCGGGCTGCGGAGGCGGTGGCCGAGCAGCTCGGCGTTCAAACAGATGAGGTGCTCACCGCGTACACGGGGGTCGTGGGGCACCGGCTGCCCCTGCAGCGAATCCATGACGGGCTGCCAGAGCTGCTGGCAGGGCTCAATACGTTCCCGCGAGACTTCGCCAAGAGCGTGCTCACCACGGACAAGGTGACGAAGATAGAGAGCAGGGAACTCTTCATTGGCGGCCAGAGGGTGCAGGTACAGGCTGTGGCCAAGGGCTCGGGCATGATCGCGCCCGCCCTTGCGACGACGCTGGTCTTTTTGACCACTGATTGCGCGATTGCGCAGCCGATGTTGCAGAAGTCGCTGGGCCAGGCTGTAGATGAGACCCTCAACCAGCTGACGGTGGATCAAGAGATGTCCACCAATGACGCGGTGCTGGCATTGGCCAATGGGCAGGCCGATAATCCGTGCATCGAGGATGAGGGGGAGGCCTATGAGGCCTTCGCAGAGGTCGTTCGCGACATCTTCTATGCCGTCGCGCGGGCCATCGCAGATGATGGTGAGGGCGCGACTCGCCGGCTTGAGGTGCAGGTGCGTGGCGCGGCAGATCGGGACTCGGCCCGAGCCCTGGCGCGCGCGGTGGCGGGCTCCATGCTCGTGAAGTCGGCGGTCTTTGGCGCGGATCCCAATATGGCTGGGCGCGTACTGGCGACCATCGGGGCCTCTGCCGCGCGACGCGAGCTGGCCTTTGAGCTTTCGAAGGTTCGCTTGCAGATCGAGGGCTTTAACTTCTTTAGCGAGGGCGCCATGAAGCCGGTGCCGGATGCGGCTCAGATGAGGCACCGGCTCACCCAGCCGGTGATTCACTTCGATATCGACCTTCAACAGGGCGAGGCCCAAGCCAGCGCCTTCGGCTGTGACCTGTCCTACGATTACGTCAAGATCAACGCGGACTATGCCGCGATCACCCAGACCTCGGCGGATGGACGTGTGGCGGTCAAGGAGCGCCTGGCTGAGCTCGGGCCCACGATCAAGCGGCGCATCCTCGTCGAGGCCCTCAAGTACATTGAGCGCTTCAAGGGCATGCGAGCGGTGGTCAAGCTAGGTGGCGCGGTGATGCTGGATCCCAAGCTCGAGGCGCAGCTCGCGGAGGATGTGCTGCTGCTGCAAGCGGTGGGGCTGCGTCCGGTGGTGGTGCACGGCGGTGGTCCGGAGATCAGCCGCACGATGCAGCGGTTGGGTATGGAGCCCGAGTTCGTGGATGGCCTCAGGGTCACCGACCTCGCCTCAATGGGCGTGGTGGAGATGGTGCTGACGGGCAGCGTGAACCAGCGCCTGGTCGCGGCGTTGAACGGGGCGGGCTCGAGGGCGGTGGGGTTGTCCGGCAAGGATGGCGGGCTGATCCGGGCCAAGTCGATGAGCGCAGAGCGCGACATGGGCCAGGTCGGCGAGGTCGAGGCCATCGATCCGCGGCTGGTGGATATGTTGGAGGCCGACGGTTACATCCCGGTCATATCGCCCGTAGGCTTGGGCGCTGATGGCTCCGCCTACAACCTCAACGCGGACGTTGTCGCGGCGGAGCTGGCGGCGGCCTTGAAGGCACCCAAGCTCATCTTCTTATCGGATGTGGCCGGGCTGCTGCAGGGCGAAGAAGTTGTCTCTGAGCTCAACGGAGACCAGCTCAAGCGCCGGCTTGATACGGACCAGATCACGGGCGCCATGCGGCCCAAACTGCAAGCTGCCCTGCGGGCGTTGCGCGGTGGACTGTCCTCGGTGCACCTGGTCGATGGTCGCGTCAAACACAACCTCATCGCTGAACTCTTCACTGACAAGGGTGTAGGGACCTTGATCCGCCACGCCTAACGAAAGGGCCGAATATTATGCCACGCAGCTACCTCACCGAGTTGGACCTGAGCGCCGAAGAATCGCTGCAGGTGCTCGAAGATGCGGACCGCCTCAAGGCGCAGCGCGCCCAAGGGGCTCATCGCAGCGACTTCGCGGGCAAGCATGTGGCCCTGTACTTTGAAAAACCCAGCGTACGCACCCGAACCTCATTTACGGTGGGCGTGCAGGAGCTGGGCGGACAGGTCGTCGAACTGACCGCCGCCAATACCAAGCTGGGGCACGGTGAACATTTCGAAGACTTTGCTCGCGTTATCAGCGGGTACGTACAGCTCTTTGTGGCCCGCGTCTTTTCGCAAGATGCCCTGCGCAGCATGGCGGAGTTTGCGAGCATCCCGGTGATCAACGCGCTATCGGATGAGCGGCACCCCTGTCAGGCCCTGGCGGACGTCATGACCTTGAGAGAGAAGGTGGGGCGTATCGAGGGCACCAAGTGGGTCTACGTGGGGGACGGAAATAACGTCGCCGCGTCGACGGGGCTGCTCGCAGCGGCCCTCGGCGCGGAGGTCATCGTCGCCTCACCCGAAGGTTATGAGCTGCCGGCCGGCATCCTGGCTGAGGCGGAGCCGCTGAAGGGCTCAGTCACCCAGGTTCAGGATGTCGCCTCCGTGATCAAGGGCGCGGACGTTGTCTATACCGACACCTGGATCTCGATGGGCCAGGAGGCTGAGGCCGAGGGGCGGCGCAAGATCTTCAAAGACTACCGCGTCACCGCGCAGCTCATGGCACAGGCGGGGCCCCAGGCCTGGGTCATGCACTGTCTGCCTGCCGTGCGCGGCGAGGAGATCGAGACTGAGGTCATGTACGGTCCTCAGACCGCGATCTGGGACCAGGCCGAAAACCGGCTGCATGCCCAAAAGGCCCTGATGCGCTTCCTGCTGTCTGCGGGAAACTGAACCTGCAAAGCAGGCTCCATAGCTGGTAGAGCCCTTGCATGCGGCGAAGCGCTTGGATTTTCGCGTGTTTGGGTCTGCTGGTTGGACCGCTGGGCTGTGACTGGCTGGGGGAGCGGGACGCGGTGCGTCCGGAAGTGCCCACGGTTTCGGTCCAGGCCTTCTCGCCTCAGGGCCGTGTTCAGGCGACCCAGAACATCCGGGTGGTCTTCTCTGAGCCCGTGGTCCGCCCGGAGCGCATCGGACAGTCCCAGGTGGCAGATGATGTGCTGGTCGTGCAGCCCCAGCTGGGTGGCCGCGGCCGCTGGGTAACGCCCCACATCTTCGAGATGGAGCCCGATCGGGCTCTGGCCGCCAATACACGCTACTCGGTGCGGGTACGTGAGCGCACGGTGGGGCCATCGAGGCGCATGGTGGGCGCGCGACGCTTCAGCTTCCACACACCCCTGTTTCGGGTGATCTCCGCCGATACCGTCCGTGTGGGTCAGAGCCTGCAGGTCGCGGTGGAGCTGAGCCACGCAGTGCGCAGCGATGACGCGGTCGGAGCCATCACCCTGCGCGATGCGGATGGGCGCGTGCTGCCCGCCCGCCTCCTGGGCGAAGGGCTGCAACATATCCTGCGATTTGCTCTGCCCGCAGACGGCTTTGATCCCGAGGAGGGGGTGCAGCTCCGGGTGGAGCCGACGCTGGTGCCGGACTGCGGAGGCATGGCCCTCGACAAAGCGGTCTTGATGTCTTTGTTCTTCGAACCGCCTAGCAGTGTTGAGGCTCGTGGCGCCGACGCCACCTCAAGCCCAGAAGGGGCCTCTATCCGCGTGCGGCTCAATGTGGCCGTGGATCCCAAGATGGCGTCAGGTTTTGTAACCCTGGACCCGCCTTCCAAGCTCACGCTGCACCCTGCCCATCGCGGCCTGTTGCTGAAGGCGGACCTGCAGGCCGGGCAGCTGTACCGAGTGCTGCTTCGCGAGGGCATGCCCACCGCCGTGGGGTCGCTGGATCGTGACATCGAGCTGGAAGCCACGATGCCGGCGATGAAGTCTAGCCTGCGTTTTGAGCCGGAGGGGCCCTTCCTATCGGCCACCGCGGAGGCCCTCAATGTGGCCGCGGTGAACGTGGCTCGCCTTAAAGTTCGAGCGCTGCGTATCCCAGACCGAAACATCGCGCACGTCGACCTGAGTATGCAGAGGGAGTCCTCCAGCCTAGGCACCCTCGTCGCGGCGGTATCGCTCACAGGCTCCAACGTCCCGGACGCGTGGTCGCGCGTCGATATTCCGCTGTCGGCTCTGATGAAGGGCGGCCCTGGCCTGTACCGGATCGAGGTGCAGGATGTTGATCGCGGTTGGGTGCGCACCCGGGGTTGGCTCATGCAACGCGACTTGCTGCTGACCGCGAAGTCGGGCGTAGATTATCTGCGAGCCCGGGTGGTGGGGGCCGGGGGCGAAAAGCCCATCTACGGCGCCCAGGTCAGCGCATACTCTCGAACCGGCCGGCGCCTCTTCGCGGTGCGCAGCGACGCTCAGGGGGTCGCAGAATACCGCGGGCCTTTGGACGCCGAGGATCCCGTCGCATGGTTGGTCGCGCGAAAAGACAAGCGCAGTGCCTACCTACCCATGGCCTCGACCCGTGTGCCCCTGGGCAGCCAGACCCCAGGCGTGGATGCGCCCGCCTTCGTCTGGACGGCGCGAGACTACTTTCGGCCGGGCGAGCGTGTGCACGCATTTGCGGTTGCGGACGCCAGTCTGGCTGGGGCCCGGTGGGAGCTGAGCGGTCCCGAAGGGCCATTGAGCGAGCCCGTGCAGGGAGAGCTTGACGTGCTCGGCCTTGAGCGCGTGCAAGTGGAGTTGCCCGCCTCGGCGGAGCCAGGAGCCTATGTGCTTCGGTTGCTTCAACCCAACGGGGGTGTGCTCGGGGCCGCCGCGCTCCGTGTTGTCGATCTCGAACCCTCGGCGTTACAGGTTGAATTGACGCCTCCGAAGTCGCCCGCGCCCAAGGCGGCTCTGCCCTTCTTGGTGCGCGTGGCCTCGCGGTTTGGCGGCAGCCCCTCGGGCCTTCAGGTCGAGGGGCGCTGTCGCTATACCGCAGTGCCGGTCGTCGCTGCCGATGCGCGCGGTTTCACCTTTGGGGCGCACAGCGAAGCTGCCTTTGCCGGCACCGAGGCTGAGGTAAAGGCGGTTGAATTGGACGCGCAGGGGCGAGCGAGCGTCACCTGCCCGCCGCCCTCGGCCGCGACTCCCGCTGGGCACCGCGTGCAGGTTGAGCTGCGGGCATCGGTCCATGAGCCGGGCGCCAAACCCGTCTCTGCCGTTGCCTACGTGATGGCGGATGTCACCTCAAAGTATGTGGGTTTGAGACATCGTGGCGGTCAGCTGGAGGCGTTGGCGGTATCACCGAGCGGCCGTGCCGTCTCTGATGTGCCCCTGGCAGCCCGAGTCTGGGCGCTGGGCGATCCGGATGCCGAGGGCGCCCAGGCGCCGCAGGGGCTGGTGCGCGTCGAGGCCAAGTCGGAGCCAAAGCCCGTGGTCCTGACATTTCAGGCGCCTCGCCCAGGCCGCTACCGGGCCGAGGTTGAGGCCAACTCAGGTCGCGCAACCAGCCTAGATTTTTGGGTACTCACGGGCACAGCGGCCTCCAGTCTGCCGCACGTAGAGGTGACCCTTCCAGAACAGAGCAGCCCAGTGGGGGCCAAGGTCAGCGCGCAGGTAGACTTGCCCTTCCCCGGACGCCTGAGGGTCACGGTGGAGCGTGACCGTGTGCTCTATACCCAGGTCTTTGAGGGGGCCAGCCGCACCATGCGCCTGCAGATCCCAGTGCTGCCCGCGTTCGCGCCGAACGCGCAGGTGGTGGTGCAGCTGGAGGGTGCCCAAGGCAGGGCCTATGGCGCCGCACCGCTCTACGTCGCGGATGTAGGCCGTAGGCTCAAAGTGCAGGTCGAATTGCCAAAGGGTGTCACGGAGGGGCGCTTTCCCATCGCGATCAAGGCGGTGGGGGTGCGCGGCCCGGCGCGGGCCATCGTCACCGTCGTGCCTCAGGAGCGCTGGGGCGCGCGCGGGGATATGCGCCGGGACCCTGCGGCGCATTTTGAGAAGGTGCGTGGTGTGGCCATGAGCACCCACGATCCGCTCAGGCTCAGCGCAGCCCCCAGCGCGGCCCAGCAGCTTGATCTGCGGGTGCCGGAGCCTACAGCGCCCGATGCACCTCGACGTCGCCCAGCGGCGTCTGAGGCCTTTGTTTCGGAGCCCGTCAAGATCTCCGCGCGTGGTTTTGGGTGGCTGGCGGCCCGCATGCCGGCCGGTGGTGGTCCCAAGCGCATCACGGTCACCGTCTTCGACGGGTACGCGGTGGGCGTGGGGCACCTCGAGCTTGAGCGAGGCGGCGGGCCGCTGCTGAACCTGCGGGCCCCTCAGGCCTTGGTTCCTCAGGACCGGGTGCAAGTACCCTTGACGATCGAAAATCCGGGGCGCAGTGCGCTCACGGTGACGGCCAGCGCGGCGGTCCGGGGCCCTCTGCGCATCGCGGGGGCTCCTCAGGTTCGAGTCACCGTGCCGCCGGGGCAGGCGCGCTCCGTAGACTTTACGGTTGAGGCGCTGCACGCAGGGCAGGGGGCGTTTCGCGCGACAGTGAGCGATCGCTCCGGCTCTTCTGAGACGAGCGCGGAAGTGATGGTGCGTCCCGCGACCGCACCCGATGTGCGGGGCGCGGTCTCTGTGGCCAAACACAATTCCATCGCTCAGCTGGCTCTTCCTGGCAAGATCGCGCCGTCGACGGCGCAGGCTCGCTTGACGGTGGGACCAGGGCGCTTGCATCAGCACCTCGCCGCCTTTGACGCCCTGTACTACTCCGCGATCGAAGCTCCGAGCACGGCCACTGCTCGAGCCCTGGCCTTAATGGCCGCCCCGGAGTTCGCCCCCAAGGGCGGTCCAGGGGCCCGCACGGAGCTGCTACGCGATATCGAGGCTGTGAGCGCCTCGATGGACGCCGAGGGTCGGATCAGCCTGTGGTCCGGGGGCCCGGTAGCGCACGCTGATCAGGCCGTGCAGGTAGGCCTGCTTCTGGCCGAAGGCCGGCGCTCGGGGCTGGTTCCATCCTTGACCTGGAACCGCGCGGAGCGCGCGATGAAAGCAGTCCTGCGGTCCGAGGGCGCCGATGAGGTGCGGGCGATGGCCGCCTACGCGCTCACTCGTGCCGGCATTCGCGGGGTACGCATACCGGCCCGACTGAGCGCGGCGGAGCGCTCGCCAACGACCCGCGCGCTCGTCGCGGCCAGCTTGCTGGGCAGCGGTCGCACCACCGCGGGCCGCGCGCTGCTCTCGGGCGAGTTCGGACCTGGGGCCACGGCCGCACATACCGCGTGGACCCTGCTGGCGCTGGCGTCCACCGCGCCCCGACACGCCAGCGTGGCGCCGCTCCTGCAGGCCCTTCAAGAGGCAGCCCAACATGGACGGTGGCCAACGCTGGAGGCCAACGCGGTCGGTCTGATGGCCCTGCGTTCGCTCGATCGCTCGGCGCCCGCGGGGCGGCCCTATTGGGGCAGCATCGTGGTCAACGGTCAGCGCCTCAAACGCTTCAATAGCACCCGCACTTCGGTGATCGATTCGCCGGCCTCGGACTGGACGGGCGGTGTGCAGTTGAGTGTGACGGGCGCGGGCGTGGCGCAGACCAGCCTGTCGCTGCGCGGGCCCTCCGAGCCCGCGGGTTCGGCCGTGCAACAGGGCCTCGAAGTGCGTCGGCGCCATCTGCAGCCCACCTCGGGCGAAAAGGCCTCTACCAAGACGGCCTTGGGCGCGCTGTGGGCGACGGAGGTTGAGGTTCGAGCCACGCGTCCCGAGGCTCAGGGCGGCACTTTGGTGCGCATCCCGATCCCCTCGGGATTCACATTGGAGCAGGTCTGGCCCACCGAGGTGCCTGGCTTGGTGGTGCCTGCCACCGGAGTGTTGGAGCAGGCCCGGGGCGGCCTTCGATGGTGGGTGGATCTGGGTGACGCACCCGCCCGGCTCACGTTCACGATGCGAGCGGTGCGGCCGGGACGCTTCCAGGGGGCGCCCGTGGAGGCCTGGCACGTCGCTGAGCCCGCGCTGCAGGGTCGCACGGCCCCGCTGCAGTGGACCGTGCAGCCCTGATCCGCCATGAAATCTCGACGGCTCCCTCGAAAGATCCCAGACTAGGATTGTGGCGAGCACCAAGGACGAGCTGGGCGCGATCCCGCAGGAAGGTCTCGGCGGAGGGCCGGATGAGGAGCGTCCGCTATCGGAGACCTTGCAACTTAGCGGTCCGCCCGCGGACGCCGGATTTCAGGATGATCCCTTCAACGAAGACTCCATTGTCTTGGCGCCGGCCGAGATCGGTGAGCTGACCCTCAACTCTGATCTGCCTAAGCCCTCCATCGCGCCGGGGGAGACGCTGCAACTTGTGGGCTACGCGCGCCGAGACAATACCTTGGTCATCTCGGGCCTCACGCCCCACGGGCGCAGGCTGACTTTCGAACAACGTGAGGACCGCGAGGGTTGGTATGTGGTCGTTGCGGGCCGGCGACGGCGCCCCTCGGACCGTGAGCTGTCATTGGTCGTCGCGAGCATCACTCAACAGATGGAAGCCTCGATGGCGGCGGAGGGTGAGGACGTGCGCAACGCCTACCGTTTGGCCGCGACCTCCGATCAGCCAGGCATCGACATCCGCGGGCTGCAGGCCTACCGCGATCTGTTGCTCGACGAAGCTGCCGCCTACGTCGGTGGTCAGCTCGCGCGCTTGGCTGTCGTCGCAGTCGAGTACCAAGCCTTCAAGCGCTTCGCCCTTCGTCACGGTCATCGCATCGGCGCCGCCTTCGTGCGCGCCCTCGGCGAGCGATTGCACCACCTCTATCGCCAGGAAAAGAAGGTGCACATCTGCCACAAGACCGGAAAGTCCTTCCGCATGATCGTCGGTGATCGCTCCGCGGCCGAAGTCCAGGAGTTGGTGGCCCGCCTGACCACGGATGAGACCTCGCAGTGGCTGGTCAACCGGGTGTGGGGCAAGGACCAGCGCACGCATCCGGACGAGGTACACCTCTACGTGGGCATCTCCTTCGCGTCCTCTGCTGAGCGCGAGGCCAACTACGATACCTTGGCGCAGCGTCTCAATGATGATGCCTTTCGTGCCGCCAAACTTGGCCAGCTGCGCGGTCATGACTCCGTACAACAGGCCAAGACCGCCTATCGCACCAGCGTCTATCAGTGGCGCCGCGGCTCGCAGGAGGCCCTCGAAGAGCTGGCCGCCAAGATGGACGATGGCCCCTCCGAGGTGATGGCCGAGATGCAGGACTACCTGCACGAACTCATCCCCGCGGACATCGAGGGCATGGCCGTGCAGGGCGATGTTCACGCGCTGATTCACAAGGCCATCGCGAGGGACGGCTTTTGGCAGGGAACCACCGCGATGCGCATCGCGGGCGAGCGCATCATCTCGCGCTTTCTGGAGCAATTGGACCCGCCTGAGGGCGAGAATGCCTATGTCGGAGGCTTTGATCTCGGCGATGAGTTCTACGGGATCTCAGCGGAGAATGATCGCCTCTACTTTGCTTGGGGGGATCTGAATAGTGCGGGCGCTACACGTCTGAAGGCTGGGTTGCACATGATTCAGCACGGCGTGGGCTGGCGTCGGGCCGACGG
>Ga0193954_1000768_pt1 | contig 17712 bp, 19 predicted proteins | sample BB_5_MG_FD_140340 | JGI IMG/M metagenome (GOLD analysis project Ga0193954, IMG submission 140340) | Microbial mat bacterial communities from the Broadkill River, Lewes, Delaware, United States - BB_5_MG | ecosystem: Environmental > Aquatic > Freshwater > River > Microbial mats | place: USA...
CTCTTTCTCTTTTAAAAGCTTTTTAATAGTGTCATTTGCTGCTTTTCGAATATTTCTGATAGCTACTTTTGCTTTATCAGTCATCACTTTAGCACCTTTTACACTCTCTTTTCTTTGATCTTGTGTCATTGGTGGAAAAAATAATTGAACTGCTTCTCCATTGTTATTTGGATTTACACCAATGTTAGCAGCACTAATAGCTTTTTCAATTGCCCCTACTAAATGTTTTTCCCATGGTGAGATATTGATTGTGGTAGCATCAGGTACTAAAATACTCGCGACTTGAGCCAATGCTGTTTGTGTCCCATAATAGTCAACAGTAATATTGTCTAAGATGCTAGGTTGCACTTTTCCAGTTCTAAGTGTCATATAGTCTCTTTTTAAAGCCTCAAGTGACTTTTCCATGTTTTCTTGTGTTTCTTCATAATTTTCATTTATCATAATTATTCCCCTTTTTTAGATTTGGATTGAGTTTTGTTGATAATATGGTTTGATATAGTAAATACATCAGGACCAATTATCACACGAGTTCTTGCTTTTTTCAAGTAAATATTGAGTGGAATATTTACTAAGCCATCTATAGCTGTAACATCACGCCAACCTTCACTTGTAATGTAAAGTTTTAGTTTTTTATATTTTGGGTTTACTTTTACAACTATATGTTTGAGTATACCATCTTTTGGAAATATTCGAGGTGCAATCCACTCCGCATCAAATGTTTTGTATCTTAGCTTTTGTTTTATATTTACTTCACCTACTAATGCAATTCTAGGAATATCAAAAATATCTGTTTTTGTATTTACAGAACCTGTATTTTGATTGAGTATTGCTCGAAATGAAAACTCTTTTTGAAGTGTTTTTTTTATCTTTTGATTAAATTCACCATATGGATATGCATAGGTAGTAGGTGTTATTCCTGTATTTTTTACAAAAATATCGAATGCTTTTTGAGTATCGTGTATCATCTCTTTTTTTGTAAGGTTTTGAAGCCGTGGATGGCTATAAGAGTGCAATCCAATTTCACCATATTGTGAAGCATCTTTAATCTGTTCCCAATTCATATAATCACCATAGTGTTTTTCAGTTGCTTTGACATATACATATAAACTAAATGGATAGCCATATTTTTTAAATATTTCAAGTCCATTTGTATAAAAACTTTTATACGCATCATCAATAGTTAATGCGATCCATTTAGTAGGTATCTCTTCTTTTTTTTCTAATTTATCTAAAATATCTGAGAGAGGAACGACTGTATAGTTGTTCTTTTTAAAGTAATCAAATTGTTTTGTAAGTTCTTTGAGCGTTGTATTTGCACTTTTATATCTATCATCAGCAAATCTATGATATACAAAAATATGTGCGTTTGCAAAAATAGAGGAAAATGAAATTATTAATAGAAATAAATATTTCATTTCTATTAATTAGTTATTTACTTGGTGCAGCAGGTGCACTTGAAAGAGGTGCAGAAACAGGAGCATTTGGTATTAAAGAGTTTATTTCTACATTGTCAACAACACTTTTTGAATTTTCTTGATTGTAAAGATATCCTAAATAAAGTGTATTTAGAACTATTAATATTCCTAATCCAAAAGTAATTTTGGTAAGAAAATTTGCCGGACCCTTTGCTCCAAATAAAGAATCATTACTTCCACTATATGCGCCAAGTCCCATACTAGAACTTTTTTGTAATAAAATTGCAATTGTAATTAAAATTGCTAAAATAAATTGTACTATTAATAATGTTGAAGTCATATATTAATCCTTAAGCTTAAAATTAGCGGAAGTGTATCTAAAAATGGATTAAAAAAAAGTTATTTGTTTTTTGAAACTTATTTAATGATTAATATGAATATGTATTTATAAGAAATAATATGAATTGTTAGGTAGAAAATTGTATAATATTTAAAAGGAGATAATAATGGATGTAATTACAGATCAATATGAAAATATTTCAATCAATCAATTATATACAAAATTATCTTCAAAATTAGCACAACTAGAAAAAATTGATCAAGTAGAAGCGATAGAAGCAGTTCAAAAAAAAGATTATATTGAAACTTCTACATTCAATAAAAATTATGATGAACAGGATTTGTCACGAGTTTTAGAAAAATTTAGAAAAAAAGATGCAGAGGTCCGATCACACGAACAAGCACATGCAACAATAGGATTTACTACTACACCAATATCTTATAACTATCAAAAAGGACCTGATGGGAAAATGTATGCAGTTGGTGGGCGTGTAAAATTGGATACATCTTTGCCTGATGATCCTAAAGATGTTTCTTTCAAATTAGATTTAATAAAAAAGGCAGCATCTGCACCAGCAAATACAAGTGGTGCTGATAATATGATAGCAGCACAAGCTAATCTAAATAAAATATTACTTCAATCACAAGGAGAAGATAATGCAAGTTATGAATAATATAAATACGATGAATCAACTTGAAAAAAAGTTGGATGAAAGTGCTCAATCTATTGCTAAACTTAGCGTAACAAATAATAATCCTGTTACAGGTGTAGATACAGAAAGTGAGTCTGTTGACTTGGTACAAGAGATGACAGAACAAGTTGGAATACCTCTATCTTATACTGCTAATGCACAAGTGATTACTACTCAAGACTCTATGTCCAGAACAATTTTAGATATTCTTGTATAAAATTTTATAAGGTAAAGATAAAAATGAACATAATTCGTACAATTGAAGAGTTAAAAGAGATGTTACAAAATAAAAATAGATCGGTGGGTTTTGTACCAACCATGGGTTCTTTGCATGAAGGACATATATCTTTACTTAAAAAAGCTAGACTTGAAAATGATACAGTGGTAGCTTCAATTTTTCTAAATCCTACTCAATTTCTTGTTGGTGAAGATCTTGATAAATATCCTAAAAAAGATGATTCTGACAAAAAGATATGTGAATTATGTGGAGTTGATTATCTTTTTATGCCAGATATTACTACGATGTATAGCAAAGATGAAGTTTTGGTAAAAGCACCAAAAATAAGTAGCTATATACTTGAGGGTGAGACAAGACCTGGTCATTTTGATGGTGTTTTACAAGTTGTATTAAAATTATTTCATATAGTCAATCCCACAAATGCTTATTTTGGTAAAAAAGATGCTCAGCAATTGAGTCTTATAACTCAAATGGTAAAAAACTTTTATTTGGATATTAATATTATTGAATGTGAAATTGTACGAGAATCTGATGGTATGGCTTTTAGCAGTCGAAATGTTTATTTATCTCAAAATGAAAGAATAGAGGCTCTTAAAATTTCACAATCAATTCAACTCGCCGCTAAATCTATAGGGAATGGTGAATTAGAGTGTAAGAGTATTATCTCTAAAATGGATAAAATTTTATATTCAAATGAAATTGAGATAGAATATATCGCTATAGTAGACAGAAATTTTCAAATTTTAGAAAAAGTAGAGTTAGAAAATACTATTGTGTTAGTTGCTGTAAAAATAGGAACAACTAGACTGATTGATAATATTTGGGTGTAGTAGATGTTTGGAATCACTCTGTCTAAAAAAGAGAAACTTATTTGAAGGAAAAATAATGAAATTAAGATATTTGTTTTTATTATGTATAGTGTTTTTATCTTTTGTAAAAGCACAAGATGAAAATGCCGATTGTATAATACTTGAAGATGAAAATTCAATAATTTGTAAATATACTCATGAACGAGTTTCGGAAGATAAGAATATTACAATTCAGTGGATTGAACCTGATAATAGAATATCAAGGGAAAGAGAGATGAAAATACCTGCTTTTCATGGTTCTGTATATGATTATCGGTATATTAATGGTCGAGCTAAAGGTGAGTGGACTTTTAAAGTTATAGATGAACAAAAAGAATATACAACTACATTTGTAATAGAATAGTTTAGTGAGTAAAAATATCAAAATAGCTATCATAGGTGCTGGTGCATCTGGTTTATTCTCTTCGATAGTATTAGCATCAAAAGGTTTTGATGTTACTATATATGAAAAGAGTAATAAAGTAGGAAAAAAATTACTTGCTACTGGAAATGGTAGATGTAATATAACCAATCAAAATATACAGTTAGAAAACTTCTATTCTAATTCTCAAATATCTCTTATTCATGAAAATATCCAAGCTTTTAATTTTATAAAATGTAAAGAATTTTTTAATGAGATAGGAATTGAATTTAAACTTGGACAGAATGGTAGAATGTATCCTTTATCGTTAACATCATCAACTGTAGTAGATGTCCTACAATATGAAGCATTGAAATCTGGTGTAAAAATAGAACTTAATAGTGAAATAACAGATATAAAGTATATAAATAATAAGTTTAATTTAAATAAAATATTATCATTTGATAAGTTAATCATTGCTTCTGGAAGTATAGCTATGCCAAAACTTGGTAGTAGCGAAAGTGGATACATTTTTGCAAAAAAGTTTGGTCATAAAATAGTAGAACCAGTAGCTTCTTTAGTTCAATTAGTAAGTGATAATAAACATTTAGAAGTGGTTAGTGGTGTTAAAATTGATGCACTTATTGATGGAAAAAGAGGTGATTTTTTATTTACAAAATACGGAGTCTCTGGCTCACTTATTTTAGATATTAGTAGAGATATATCTAAAAAACTTCAAAAAAATAAAAGTATCAAAATGAGTGTGGATACTATGCCTGATTTTACCTACAATGAGTTAATTAATTTACTTGAAAAAAGAATGATTACATTAAAAGAGAAAGAGATTACTATCTGGTTAGATGGAATTATGAATAAAAAATTGGCAAAATATATAATTTTAAATTCCAATATTCCTAATCATGTAAAATATGCTAAATTTTTAACACAAAAAGATATCAAAAGTATTGTACGAACTATTAAGAATTTAGAATTTAATATCATAGATACGAAAGGTTTTGAGACTTGTGAAGTATGTGCTGGTGGAGTTGTTTTATCTGAAATAGATTTAAAAACTATGGAATCTAAATATCAAAAAGATCTTTTCTTTATAGGGGAAGTTTTGGATGTCGATGGAGATTGTGGGGGCTATAATCTCCATTGGGCTTGGAGCAGTGCGTATACTCTTGCTATGGAGATGAAGGATTGATCTATCTGTATCTAAGAATGAAATTATAAACAATATATTAACGGAGTAAACATATGCAACTTACTATAGAAAACATTGGTATTATTAAAAAAGCAAACATTATTCTTGATGGATTAACCGTAATTGCTGGACATAATGATACAGGTAAGAGTACAATTGGAAAAACATTATTTTCTATTATTAAGTCAATTAGTAGATATAAAGAAGATTTGGAAGAAGATAAAGAAAAGAATATAAAACAGTTAGTGGATAGAATATATTTTATTCTTAGAAGAAGAATAAATTTTAATGAAAAGATTAAAGTTAAAGAGATGTTCTATCCAGTTTCATTTATGGAAGATATTAGTAAAAATAGTATTGAAGCTGTTCACATAAGAATGAACTTTATTGATAATGAAAATGTAGGAGAAATAATACATGATACACTTCAAGATTTAAAAAGATTAGTTGAACAAGATGACAATAAAGCTGAAACTATAAAAAGAGCCTTCAAAAAGATATTGTACTCTGAGTTTTCAGATGAAGTCACTAATAAACATAGTAAAGAAAATGAAGCATCATATATAAATATAAAAGAGTTTGAAAACGAAATTTTAAATATTGATATGTCAAATACAAATGAGATAGATTTTCAATTAAATGATGAACTATATTTTAATGATAGTACTTTGATTGAAACTCCTATGATTTTAAACTTTAATGAATCTATTGAAAATTCAAAATCTTATTTTGAAATAAGAGATAAAAAAGATAGACTCAATTTTTTAGGTATGCCAAATATAGCCTTTCATATCAAAGATATTGATTCAAAATTAAAGGAATCTACTTACAATGATGAAAGATTATCTAAAGATAATGAATTGTCTCAAAAGATATCAGATATAGTTAATGGAGAGATGAAATTTATATCTAAAGAGAAAGAGTTTATTTATATTCAAAAAGATGGTACAAGATATAAAAGTATAAATACAGCTAGTGGTATTAAATCATTTGGTATACTACAAATGCTTTTTAATAGTGGTTTTATTGATGAAAGAAGTATTATCATTATAGATGAGCCAGAAGTGCATCTTCATCCTCAATGGCAACTAAAATATGCAGAATTAATAGTATTACTTGTAAAGAATAATATAAATATATTAGTAACAACACATAGTCCATATATGATTGAAGCTTTGGAATTATTTAGTCAAAAAGAAGAAATATCATCAAATTTTTATATTGCAGAAAAAGATGAAAACAACACTACAATTACAGATGTTAATCATAACTTAGAAGAGATATACAAAGCATTATCAGAACCATTTAGTACTCTTGAAGAGATTTCATTAAAAGATACTTTTAAATGGTAGATTATTTAGAGGAACATTTCAATCAACATGCAGAGTTTGTAGATTTAAAAACAGTTAGTGATGGTATTTGTAATAATAATTCAAATAAATATATAAATTTTGATGAATTTATTAAGTCATTATTTCAAAAAGGCTATTTTTCAGGTGATACTTTTTCTTCTCCTGATACTATTTTATTGAATAGTACTGAAAAACATATACTATTTGTTGAGTTTAAAGATATGAGTTCTTTACAATCACCAGAAGATATCAATGAATGGTGGAAAGATAAAAATAGAAGTGTTTATTTAAAAATTACAGATACAATTTTAGGGCTTGGTTATTATTTAAAAAATGATTGTGATAAAAATTATGATGACTTTATGGATACTTCAAAAAGTTTTTTTTATGTTTATAAAGCAGATACTTATAAAAAGAAAATTAAAAACCATTTACAATGTAAATTTTCAAGATATAATTTTTTGTTTAAAAATATTAGAACAGCAGAAGCTAAAAAATTTGAAGCTTTTTTGAGTACGCATAATTTATAATAGAATGGGATAATTATTTAGATTTAGTTCCTATACAGCTTTCAAAGTTCATCATAAATAAAGATTTATCTATAATGAAACGAATTTACCAAATTAAAACTACTTAACAGCAATAAAAGTAGCAAAATTCACCCACTTAAAAATACAATCAAAATGAGTGAATCCTGCATCTAAAATCATCTTTTTATTTTCTTCATAACTGTAAGGAATGAGTACATTTTCTAAGGCTTCTCTTTTTTGTGATATCTCAAATTCACTATAACCCTGTGTTTTTTTGAAACTATAGTATTCATCTATAAATTGTTTATTTAATATTTTATTATCAGTAATCACTTTTTCACTAAATATAAAAATAGAACCAACTTCTAAAGAGTCATAAATTTTTTGTATTAATTTTTCTCTTTGCAGTGGTCGTATAAATTGTAATGTGTAATTAGAAATAATTACATTTGATAATGCAAAATCTACATTAAAGATATCATCTTCTATAAATTGTATATCTATTCCATATGCTTTAGATTTTTGCAAAGCACGCTTAAGCATAGCATTTGAAGTATCTATCCCTATTAAGTTTAATGAATGTTCTGTGTGCTTACCAATATTTATGAGTGTTGTTGCTGTAGAACAGCCTAAATCATAAACAGTACTTCTTTCTTTTGTATATTTAAGTGCAAAAGATGTGGTAAGATTGAGCATATCTTCATAATGGGGAACTGAGCGTGAGAGCATATCATCAAAAACAGATGCAACATCTTCATCAAATTCAAATTGTTTAGTAATTGGTTTTTTAAATAGTTTATCTTTCATTAAAAGTATTGTATAATAATAAATATTTTAAAGTATTGAAAGGGAAATTATGGCTTTTATGGAAAAATTACTTCAAAAGGTTACGAATGCTGCTCCTCGATTAAAAAAAAGAACTTTTGATCCAGAAGCCATGTCTATTGAAGATATAGTTTTACCTAATTCTTTAATGAATTTGGATATTGAAGAGATTAAACCTATGATAGCGAATGAAGTCTCTACATATAAATCACTTGGTTATAAAAATAAAACATTAGAGCAGTTAAAAGTGAGTGAGTATCACTCTTTTGAAATAGGAATAATGTTACGATTTATAAAAGAGGAAAGGGTATTTTTGATACCTGATATGGATAATATCATACCTAGTTTCATAACTGGTGCTATAAAAAGTCATTTACATAAAAAAGTATTTGATATTGTACATAGATATGATTTGGCTGTAAATAAAAATCAAAGTTTAGAGGACTTAGAAAAAGAGATAAAATGGACACCGCAAGAAGCTGGTTATTTACTCCGTTATTTAAATTTAGAAGATAGAACAATTACTTCAGTGTAATAAAAAAGGAAAAAATTTGACAAAAACAAAATGTGGATTTGTAGCAACGGTAGGACGACCAAATGCAGGGAAAAGTTCGTTGTTAAACTGGCTTGTGGGTGAAAAAATTACTATGGTTTCTCACAAAGCAAATGCAACAAGAAAGAGATCTAATGTAATAGTTATGAATGGAGAGGATCAAGTAGTATTTATAGATACTCCAGGTATTCATGAAAATGAAAAGTTGATCAATCAATTTATGCTTGAAGAGGCATTGAAAGCTATAGGTGATTGTGATTTAATTTTGTATTTGGCACCTGTTACTGATAAAATCAAACATTATGAAGATTTTTTAATTAAAAATAAAAAGAATACAAAACATATATTACTTTTAACAAAAACTGATTTTGTAACTGAAGCTGAAGTTTTCGATAAGATAGAAGAATATAAAATATATGATGAAAAATATGAATCACTTATCCCTGTTTCAATTAAGAAAGGGACAAAAGAGGTAGATATTTTAGATGCTATAGTAAAACATCTTCCTGATTCACCACCATTATATGACACAGAAATCATGACAACTTCTCATTTAAGAGAAATATATCGTGAATTTATTAGAGAATCAATTTTTGATAATATTAGTGATGAGATTCCTTATGAAGCAGATGTAGTTATCGATAGAGTTGAAGAAAAAGATAATGTAGATGTGATAAAAGCAACAATAGTTGTAGAAAAATCAACTCAAAAAGGGATGATTATTGGTAAAGGTGCTGTGGCTATAAAAAGAATAGGATACAACGCTAGAAAGAAAATTGAAAGACTAACTCAGAAAAAAGTTTATCTTGAGCTTTTTGTTTCCGTCAAAAAAGGGTGGACAAAAAATAAAACCTCGTTAAGTGAAATGGGATATAATTTTGACTAAGAGTATATCTTAAAATGAAAATCCTTGATGCTAAAGATATTTTTTCTTTTAGTATTAAGGTCAGTGAAGAGATCACTCCAAAAAATCTTTTAAATTTTATACGAACTTCTATACAAAATAGCGAATTACCTTTCTCTAAACAAACTTTTTTTTCATTTTATTTTAATAAAAGTATGCAATCATATGATATTATATTTTATAATAAAGTAATAGTAAAAACTCTTATTGAACCACTTATTTACTTATATACTAATGATAGTTTATCTACAAAGATTCAGGTATATTATACAAAAAACTATTTTACGGTTATAGAAAAAGGAAATATTATATTTTATAAAAAATTCAATGTTACAGTCAAAGAAGATATAGAAATTTATATAAAACAGAAATATAAGATTGAAAATTTTGAACTATTTTATAGAAGTAATCATGAGATACAACATTTGAAAAAGAGTATACTTGATAAAAATATTTTGAGTGTAAATTATAAAGAATATCCTTTATTTCAACAAAATTCTTTTTATTATTTTATCTTTTTTGTAGCATTATCTTTTCTTCTCTTTGTTAGTTTTATTTATTTTCAATCATCTACTACAAGTAGTATTCCACAAAAGAGCATTTCTAAAGTACACCTAGTAAAAATTAAACCACATATAAAACCAATTAGTAAAACACTAGAACTTTTTAAATATATTCATATTAATAAAATTTACATTAAAGAAATAGTATATGTAAAAAAGAAAATATATACTACTATTATGAGTACAAATAAACAAAATATTCTAAATTTTATCAATGTATATAAAAAAAATATGATTATAAAATCATTGAAATATAATAAAGAGAAAAATATTTATACATTAGAAGTTACAGTTGTTATATAAAAAAAATTATGATTTTTTATCATTTGTACAAAAAGCTGAACTCTATGGTATTGTAATGTTGTGTTATATTTTTTTTGCTATTTTTTACGATAAATTCTATTTTAACCAAGAGAATAAAGTGGAGAAAAGTACACCAATTATAAGCAATACAGTAGTACAAAAAAAAGCAAAACATTTAAGTGATATTGAGTTGGTTTCATATTTCGAAAATAGAAGTATCCAGTTTACTTTAGAGATTCTGGATATGAAGTTTACAAAAAAAACAATTATTCTTGAGGTAATGGGTTCCTTTATAAATGTGATACATTTTTTGGAACATATTCAAGAGAATTTTGTAATTTCAAAGTGTGAAATAGAAAAAGGGAAAAAAGAGCTTGTATTAAATCTTATTATAAATACACAAAAATATTTTGAGGAGGAAGAGCTAGTCTTTTCAAATATTCCAAATCCCTTTCTTGAGACAAAAAAAAGGAAAAAAAAAGATACTTCCATAAAAATTGAGGCAATTATTGCAGGTGAAGTTTTGATAGAAGGTGATTGGTATAAAAAAGGTGATCACATAAAAGGTTTTATAGTATCTAAAATTTCTGATTCAGAAGTACTTTTTGTACAAAAATACACACATATTCATTTAAAAAAGGAGATAACTAATGAATAAATCAGTGCTGGATTATACCATTGACTATTCACTATCATATACTATTGAGCATATATTTTTACTCAAACATCAAATTCTTCCTTTGAAAGATGAAGAATTATGTTTGATAATTGCGACATGTAAAGAGCATAAAAATAGTGAATATTTGATGGAATATTTTCAAAAACCTATCAAATTTATTTTTGTAGATGAATTGTCTTTAAATTCTGAATTACAATATTATGCATTAAAACTTGATTTGCATAAATTAGCACTTAAATCAATAAAAAATGCGTATGCAAATGATGAAAATTTTCATATAATAAATTTTTTAGATCTGTTATTTGAATTTTGTATTTTGAAGAATGTAAGTGATGTTCATTTTGAGTCATTAGATAAGAGTCTTATTATTCGTATACGAATAGATGGTGAACTCAATCAAATATTTCGCTTTGAGAGTAAGCTTTTTTTGGCGATTAGTTCTGTTATTAAATATTTTGGTAATTTAGATATCTCCCAAAGAAGACATCCCCTCAATGGTCGTATCACAAGAAAGATTGATCAAAAGACTTATGACATGAGAATCTCCACAATGCCAACTATTCACGGTGAATCAATAGTATTACGAATATTAGATAATGATAACATTCAAAAGAATCTTGATAGTATAGGATTTGATGCAGATACTTTGACTATCATCCAAAAAACTATTCGACTCAATCAAGGATTGATTTTGGTAACAGGACCCACAGGAAGTGGAAAAACAACTTCTTTGTATTCTATGATAAGTAGTCTTAATACGAAAAATAAAAAAATCATTACCATTGAAGATCCTGTTGAATATAAACTTGATGGTGTGATGCAAATAAGTATAAATAATGAGATAGGACTCAATTATCAAACGGTCTTAAAAAATGTACTACGACAAGATCCTGACATACTATTAATAGGCGAAATACGAGATATAGAGTCCTTACAGATTGCGATTCAAGCATCTTTGACAGGACATCTTGTATTGGCTACTTTACATACCAACAGCTCTTTAGAAACTATCACACGACTTTTAGATCTTGATGCAAAAGCATACTTAATTGCTAGTACATTAAAAATGGTACTTTCTCAAAGATTAGTAAGAGTGTTATGCCCTATTTGTAAACAAAAAGAGAAAGATTTGAAGAGTTACATACATAAAGGGTGTCAAGAGTGTAATTTTACAGGCTATAAAAGTAGAATGGTTGTATCTGAAGTTTTATCTATTGATAAGGCTGTTTCTAAAATGATAACACAAAGTAAAAATTTACATAAAATTGAATCTTATGTGAAAAATAATGGATTTTTTTGTTTAAAAGAAAAAGCTTTACAATTAGTCAAGGCTGGTGTAACATCATTGGAAGAATTTTACAGTAAAATATGAAAAAATTCACAATTTATTATCAGAAGAACCAAGAGATACAAGAGTGTATCCTTGAAGCAAAAAGTGTTATCGAATTAAAAAATTTAAATGATTATCCATTAAATGTTTTATATATAAAAGAGATCAAAAAGTTTGAATTTAACTTACCAACATTCAGAAATCACAAAAAAGATATCTATGAATTTTTTTCTCAACTTGATATTATGTTACATTCTCATCTTACATTTAGTGAATCAGTTGATCTCTTACTCGATTTAGAACAAGAAAAAATGATCTATGAAATTTTAGATATTATGCAACAATCATTAAGCTCCTCTATTAGTATTGATGAAGCACTTAAAAAATATAAAAAATATTTGGGAGAAACAAGTTTACTATTTTTAAAACTTGGTTTTGAAAATGGAAATATTAAAGAATCAATACATTCTCTAGTAGAAATTTTAACACAAGATATACAAAGTAGCGAAAAACTACACGATATTTTACGGTATCCGATGGTACTTATCTTTTCTTTAATAGTTTCAATATGTATGATATTTATCTATGTTTTACCAAATTTTGATTTTGTATTTACTCTTTTAGAAGACGATTTACCCTACCCTACACAGGTACTTTTATGGATAAAAACTATGTTAGAAAATTATAGTTTTTTTATTTTACTTGCAATTATAATAGGTACAATTTGTATTTTTTATATTGTAAAAAAGTACAAATATTTTTTTGATAAAATACTACTATTAAATATTCCTCTATTGAGTAATGTAATGAAAGAGTATTACTTTTATAGATTATTTCTCTCTATCTCTATTATTGTAACATCAAAATACCAGTTTCAATTGGCTATATCAAATAGCAAAAATATAGTGAATAATTTGTATGTACAAAAAACAATGCAAAAGATACTTCGTAGTATAAAAAATGGTTCCTCTGTATCCGATGCTTTTGATCAAAGTAAAATATTTGATAGTTTGACCATAAAATTACTTCATACTGCTGATTATACCAATGAATATGAATCAATTTTATTAGATATAGCTATTCAATATAAAAAAAGATTTTTAAAAAGCCTTAAAAATTTTTCTAGTATTATGGAACCTTTACTAATATTGCTTATTTCACTAGTAGTATTGTGGTTAATCTTAGCAATTATGTTACCTATTTGGAATTTGGGTTCGGCCATAAATTAGGATACAAAGAGATATAATTATTAAATAATCTCTTTTGTATCTTTTTTACAAACGAATACAAACTGCTCTTTTACAAAATCTATTTTTACAGTTCCCCCATTTTTGAGCTCTCCAAATAAAATCTCATCTGTAAGTGGTACTTTAATTTTTTCGGTGATAACTCTTTGTAAAGGTCTAGCACCCATAAGTTTATCATACCCTAGTCGTGCTAGCTCTTTTTTTGCTTTTATGGTCAATGTAATGGTTATCGCTTTGTCACTCAAACTATTTTCTAAATCTTTGATAAATTTACTTACAATCTTCATCAATATAGAGTGACTTAAATGATCAAATTTTACAGTCGCATCAAGTCTATTTCGAAACTCTGGAGCAAAGAATTTTTTGACTGCTTTATCTTCATTAAGTCCATCATCTTTGGCAAATCCCATGATATTGGCTTGAGTTGCCCCTAAATTTGAGGTCATAATGAGTATGACATTTTGAAAATCTACTTTGGTACCATTGTTATCTGTAAGCGTTGCATTATCCATCACTTGTAGAAGTAAACTCATCAAATCAGGATGGGCTTTCTCTATCTCGTCAAGTAAAAGAACGGTATGAGGATGTTTCTTGATAGCCTCTGTTAACAGACCCCCTTTTTCATACCCTACATATCCAGCAGGTGCTCCTATAAGACGACTCACTGTGTGTGCTTCACCATACTCACTCATATCAAATCTCTCAAAATGGACACCCATCACATGTGACAACTCTTTTGCTACTTCTGTTTTTCCTACCCCTGTACTTCCTGTAAATAAAAAACTTCCAACGGGTTTATTGTCAAGTCCCATACCCGCACGATTTATCTTAATTGCTTTTACGATTGTTTCTATAGCACTATCTTGTCCAAAAACTCTTTTTTGTAGGTTTTTTTGTAGATTTTTGAGTAAAGAAAGATCCGAAGAGGTAGCCGTTTTTGGTGGTATCTGTGCTATATTAGAGATAGTTTTTTCTACATCTTTGGCTGTAATTTTGATATTTCTTTTGGAACTCTTTTCAAGTTTTATTGTAGCCCCTACTTCATCAATCACATCAATTGCACTATCGGGTAAAAATCTATCAGTAATAAATTTTTTACTTAATTCAACAGCCAATTTGAGACTCTCATCCGTATAAATAACTCCATGAAATTCTTCATATTTATTTTTAAGACCATTTAAAATAGTGACACAATCATCAATAGAGGGTTCTTTTATCTCTACTTTAGCAAATCTTCTACTAAAAGCTTTATCTTTCCCAAAATCATTTCTAAACTCTTCATAAGTTGTAGCACCTATGATACGAAGTTTTCCTGAACTCAGCATTGGTTTGAGTATATTTGAAGCATCCATAGTACTTCCACCAACAGCTCCTGCACCTACAACCGTATGGATCTCATCAATAAACAAAATAGCATTTTTCTTTTTACTTACCTCTTTTAAAACAGCTTTGAGTTTTTTTTCAAAATCTCCTCTGTATTTTGTCCCTGCAAGCATAGAACCCATGTCGAGTGAATATACTTTTGCATCCTCTAAAAATGTAGGTACATTTTTATTCGCAATAGCTAGAGCCAAACCCTCAGCAATGGCTGTTTTTCCAACACCAGTTTCTCCTAATAAGATAGGATTATTTTTTTTTCTTCTAGCGAGTATTTCTACTACTCGATGTATCTCTTTTTCTCTATTGATAACAGGATCAATGTTCCCCTCTAATGCAATGGTTACTAATTCAACACTATTTTGTTCTAAAGGTGTTTCCTCTTTTTCTTTCTTTTTTTGAGTACTTTTCCCTTCAAATTCCTCTTCAATTTTGTCATCTATGGAAGATTCGCCATGACTTATCTCTTCTAATATATCAATTCTCTCAAGTCCTTGTTGGTGTAAAAGATAAGTACAGTATGCTGTTTCATCTTTTAGAATATAAACGAACATATCTTCTACAGTTGATTCTTTTTTACCTGAAAGTGAAGCGTGCGAAATCATCTGTTCTATTGTATTTGTAAGTGTAATAGTTTCTATTGGATCTACATTGACTATATCTTCTGGATATTTTGGAGTATTTTTAAGTATATATTCTTTGAGTGTAGTAAATAAAAATTTTGTATCCATCTCCATTTGACTCAAAAGGCTTAAAATTGATTTTGATTGTAAAAGGTAGATAAATACATGTTCTACAGTGATATATTCATGATTATTTGCTCGTGCATAATTGACAGCATCTGTAAATACTTTTTGTAAGTTTTTGTGAATCATATGTTATTCCTCTTGGGCAATTGCTTTTAATGGAAAGTTTGCCTTTCTTGCCATTGTTTTTACTTGAGAAACTTTTGTGAGTGCTATCTCTTGGGTATAGATTCCACATACTGCTTTGCCATTGTTATGAACATCAAGCATTATTTGTTCTGATTCTTCTGTTGATTTTCTAAAGACAATGCTAAGAATATCTATCACGAAATCCATGGTTGAAAAATCATCATTAAGTAATAATACTTTATATTTTTTTGGTTCTTCTAAATCTAACTCTTCATCTAACTCATATTTGTAACTTGGCATCTATAAACCTCTTTTTTATTTTTATTTTAAATTACATTTTGTAGCTTTTTCAATAAGTCTTCTAGCTACCAACTCATATTCATGTACAAATGCATCTATGTTTAAATCTTCAAAATCTTTATATTGCGATTCATGAGAGATTTTGACTGTAACTTTGATATTGGGATCAATATTTTTAATTGTTTGTGTAATAAGTCGAATCTTTTCATCATTGTCAATTGCTATAATTACCCCAATACAATTCTTGATATATAAAGAGTTAAGCATAGTTTGCGAAGCAGCATTTCCAAAGAATACAATATCTCCATTTTGATGCCCCTCTTTTACATGCTGTCTTTCATGCTCTACAGCTACATAATTGATACCTACTTTTTTTAATTTTTTGACAATCTTTTGACCCAATAATGAGTAACCACACACTATGATATGATCTTTTATCCCTGCATTTTCCATCACAGGTTCTTCAATAATATCATTACCTTCTTGATGAAAATATTTTACAAATATCCGAACATGGCGTATTACTAAAGAGGTAAAAAGCAAAGATAATATAACTACAGAGATCATAATTTGATTTATACTATCACTAAGTAGATGATTTGTGCTTGCCAATGCTAAAACTGCAAATGAAAATTCTCCAACTTGTGCCAATGTAAGTGCAGTTTTGAACGATCTACTTCTACTATTAAAAAATCTTAAAATAGCAAAAATAATAATCACTTTAATAGATAAAATAGCTACTGTCAATCCAATAATAGTAAAAAAATTATCTATAACTGCAGAAAAATTTACTTGCATCCCTACAGATATAAAAAATATACCGAGCAAAATATCTCGAAAAGGGATAAGATCAGCTTCTATTTGGTATTTATATTTTGTTTCAGCAATAAGCATTCCCGCTAAAAATGCTCCTAATGAGTATGAAAATCCAAAAGTATGTGCCAAGAGTGCAGCACCTAAAACGATCAGAATAATAGACATGATGAAAAGCTCTTCCACTTTACTATCTACTACATAAGATAAAAATAACTCAACTAAATATTTACCAATAATAAATAAAATTATCCCCACTATAATCGCTGAATATAAAGTATTTAATAACATATCTCCAAGAGATACAGAGGAATCAGACAAAATAGTAATCATTAAAAGTATAGGGATAACTGCCAAATCTTGAAATATCAAAATACCAACACTATTTCTCCCATATGGTCGATGAATATCTCCATTTTCATTGAGTGTTTTAAGGACTATTGCTGTAGAAGATAAAGCTAAAGCAGCTCCTATAATAAGAGATGTTTTCATATCAAGAGCAAAACCTAATTTTGCAATATAGGTAAAAATAATTGTGGTAACCATCACTTGAAGTGTTCCAAAAACAAATACCTCTTTTTTCATCTGTTTGAGATGTGTAAGAGAAAATTCAAGACCAATAGTAAACATCAAAAATACTATACCAAACTCTGCAATATGAGCTACGATATTTTGGTCAATATCTACACGATCTAAAAAAAGTGTAACAATCATCCCTGTAAAAATATATCCAACTATTGGGGATATTTTTATTTTCTTTAACACTAAATTAAGTAGTAAAGATAAAAATAAAATTGCTACAATTATTGTCAAAATATCCATCAATGAGCCTCTCTAATTATAATTATTAGAATTTAACATAATTTTTTGTATAATGAACTTAAAAGTAGATATTAAAGGGAATAATGTATGAAATATGGTGAAAAAGAGATCTTAGAATTTGATATAGATGCGAGTGAAC
>Ga0193954_1000769_pt1 | contig 17710 bp, 14 predicted proteins | sample BB_5_MG_FD_140340 | JGI IMG/M metagenome (GOLD analysis project Ga0193954, IMG submission 140340) | Microbial mat bacterial communities from the Broadkill River, Lewes, Delaware, United States - BB_5_MG | ecosystem: Environmental > Aquatic > Freshwater > River > Microbial mats | place: USA...
CTGGAAGAGCCACATCGCAAAATGCACCTTTCTGGAAAAAAGATAAAAGAGGTTTTCCACGAAGCCGACCCTACTCTGCCAGAAACTTTGGCCAACCTGGAAAAGGACAATATTGTCTGGGTATCAGCGATACAGAATTCGATCCTTTCTGAACATAAAAAAATCAACGCCCAAACGGACCATACACAGTGCTCACTTGGCCTTTTTTTGGATAGCCCCAAAGCAAAAAAAGCAGCATCCATCAGCTCCACGTTCGCCGAATTTCTCAACGATATCAGAGAACCACATCAAGAAATGCATCAACTTGTGATAACCATGAACAAAGCGCTTGAGAACAATAATCAAGACAAACTACAAGAATTGTACAGCGAACTCATCCCATCACTGGCAGGCGTTCGCTACAACCTCAAAGCATTACAAAAAGAAGCGAACTTGATGCTGAAGGGGCAAACTGATGCTAAAAGAATTTATACATCTGAAACACTCCCCAACCTGAAAAAATTAAAATCACATTTATCCAGGATTTCTGAAATCTCAAAAGAACATCTCATCTCAGATCAGGAAATGATTAAATCAGCGGGCCAGACACGCAATGCCATCATCATTATCGGCATTGTCGCTCTACTCATCGGGATGGCGTTAGCTTTTCGCATCAGCCGATCAATGACAAAACCGATGGAACAAGCAGCCTTCATGCTGAAAGATCTGGAAAACGGTCATTTAGACACACGCCTTAATATGACCCGAAAAGATGAAATTGGCCAGATGGCCCAAACCATGGATAGCTTTGCTGATTCGTTGCAGAATGAGGTCATTGGTTCTCTACAAAAACTGGCGAATGGAGATCTGACATTTGACATTACTCCACGCGATCAACAGGACCAGATCCGTGGGAGCCTGCAAAAGCTGGGAGAAGATCTGAATCAAATTATTGCACAGCTTCAGACTGCCAGCGTCCATATTGACTCTGGAAGCTCCCAAGTTAGCGAATCAGCTCAATCTCTATCTGATGGAGCAGCACAATCCGCGGCATCAGTTGAAGAAATCAGCAGCTCTCTCAATGAAATTGGGAGTCAGACTCAAACAAGTACCGAATATGCACAGCAAGCCAACCAACTGGCGTCATCTGCTCGTCATTCAGCTGATACAGGAAGCGAGAGAATGGCCGAAATGATCAACGCCATGGGCGAAATCAACGAAGCCGGTCAGGACATCAATAAAATCATCAAAGTCATTGACGAAATCGCCTTTCAAACAAACCTTCTCGCCCTCAACGCTGCAGTCGAAGCAGCTCGTGCCGGACAGCACGGTAAAGGCTTCGCTGTTGTCGCCGAAGAAGTTCGCAATCTGGCCGCTCGCAGTGCAAAAGCCGCTTCGGAAACGGCCGAGCTGATTGAGGGGTCGGCTCAAAAAGCAATCAATGGAACGCAAATTGCCGAACGCACAGCAGAGGCCCTTGAAGAAATTGTTGGATCAATCAGCAAAGTCACAGACCTCGTTGGTGAAATCTCAGTGTCCAGTAATCAGCAATCCCAAGGAATCGGTCAAATTAATCTTGGCATGCAACAAATTGATCAGGTCATTCAACAAAACACGGCAAGTGCCGAAGAAAGTGCTGCAACCAGCGAAGAGCTCTCGAGCCAGGCAGCAGAACTGAAACATCAGCTCAGCCGCTTTAAATTGAAGGACTCAAATCAACACAGCCACATACCAATGACAACGATTGCACCTCAGCAAAGACCAGCATCTTCCCCGGAAGCCACTGATCACTGGGGTGAAATAAGTGCACCTCAAAAACCAGCACCGCGACATGGCGCAATTCTACAGTGGAACGATTCTTTTAACACCGGGATTCCATTGATGGACAAACAACATCAGCGTCTTGTTGAACTCATTAATCAATTGTTCCAGTGTATGAAAGATGGTGGTGATCGAATGTTACTGGCCAGCGTTGTCGATGAACTCGTTAACTATACAGTTACACATTTCAGAGCTGAAGAAGATTTCATGAAAAAGCACAATTACTCAGATTTCGATGAGCACAAAGCCATCCATCAAGGCTTTATTGAGAATGTCACCATCTATGCTGAGAAACTTAAATCAGGTGAGCGTTTGCCCCCAGCTGACATTTATAATTTCCTCAAGGATTGGCTGATTAGCCATATTGAAAAACAGGATCGTGACGGTTATGGCCGTCGACTTTCCGGCAGAGGCTAAAGCAATCAACATTTCTGAAAAAAGGGCGACAAGTATTTGTCGCCCTTTTTTATTAAGAAGCTTTATTTTTCTCTTTGTTTTTATTTAAATATTTTATATAATTATTTTTAATCACTAGATTCATCAAGAATATCAAATAAATTTTCCGTTGAGGATTAGCAATGAGTATGCACATTGACGAAGACCAGCTTGAAATTATACAGGAATTCGTAACTGAAAGCCGCGATATGATCGAGCAGCTAGAACCAGCAATCATTGAGCTGGGCCAGAATAGCGATTCAGAGATCATGAATGCAATTTTCCGCCTTTTCCATTCAATGAAGGGAAGTGCCGGATTTCTCGAATTTGACCACCTCACCCGAGTCGCTCATGCAGCGGAAAACCTGTTAGATCTCATCAGAAATGGCGAAATCAGTCTGGTCCCTAACCATGTCACTCTTCTTTGCGGTGCCTGTGATTTTGCTAAAGAAGCACTTGATATGGTTGAAAGCGACTATACCGACGACTCCATGGTCTCTTCTGCAGATGAAATTTCTGAAAACCTCCATCAAGCGATTGAACTTGCTAAAAATGAAGGTGGCGCCGACACGGAAGAAGTAGATCAGCCAGAAGAAGAGAGTGTCGCTGCTGTCATAGAAGAACAACTCGACACTTTTCCTGAAATTGAAATTACCGACGAAATGCGCCTGAGCTTTGTACAGGAAGGGAACGAACTCCTCCAAAATGCAGAGCAAGGACTCCTCGCATGGGGAGAAAACCCTGAAGATACGGAATCAATTGGTGACATTTTCCGACAAATTCATAGTTTCAAAGGGAACTGCGGATTTTTCGGTTTCGCACAGATTGAAAAGCTCAGTCACCAAATGGAAAATATTCTCGACCGCGTTAAATCAGGTTCGCAACTTGCTGTTGAAAACCCAGCAGATCAGCTACTTGCGACTCTGGATGTCCTCCAACAGGGAGTAAACAGTATCGCCGACGGGAAGGGAGATGAGATCCCGGATCTCGATAAACATCTCTCAGACCTGAACACCTTGGTTGCTCCTCTGCTGGGCGATTTTCTAGTTGAAGAAGGTGTTAAGCAAGAAGCAATTACCCAAGCGGTTGAAACCCAGAAAAAACCGGTTGGTGAAATTCTGGTTCAACAAGGATCAGCATCGCCTAGTCAGATTGACAGTGCACTGAAAAAGCAGCAACAGAAAATCAGTCAATCAAAGGCTGAAAGTAAGCCGGCCTCTCGGTCAAAAACACCAGCAAAGCGCCAAGATATCAGAGTTGAGCTTGGAAAGCTTGACAACTTGATCAACCTGATTGGCGAGCTTGTTATCGCTGAGAATATGATGATTCACAATCCGGATCTTGTCGGCCTGGAGTTGGAAAACTTCAACAAAGCCGGTCAACATATGTCCAAACTGGTGCGTGAATTACAAGAAATGGCTATGACCATTCGCATGATTCCTGTTTCAGGATTATTCAGACGGATGATCAGACTGGTCCATGATATCTCGGTAAAAGCGGGAAAAAAGGTTGATCTCGAGTTAATCGGCGAAGATACCGAGATGGACAAAACAGTCATTGAGACCATTACCGATCCTCTGGTTCACCTCCTCCGTAATTCACTTGACCATGGGCTAGAGCCGCCAGATGAACGTCTTGCTGCTGGTAAAAATGAAAAAGGGACTGTCAAGCTGACTGCCAGCCACGAAGAGGGCGAAGTCTGGGTCACCATCGAAGATAATGGCCGCGGTCTCAATAAAGAACGTATCCTGGCCAAAGCGATCGAAAAAGGAATCGTTGAGGGAGACGGTTCAGATATGACGGATAAGCAGATTTGTAACCTTATCTTTGCTCCGGGATTCTCAACAGCAGCTCAAATCACAGACATTTCGGGCCGTGGCGTTGGTATGGATGTGGTTAAGAAAAACCTGGAAAAGATCAAAGGGAAAATCGATGTGACCAGTGAGCCAGGTCAAGGGACAAAGATTATTCTACGTATCCCTCTGACCTTGGCCATTATTGACGGTATGATCGTTCGTGTCGGCACAACAACCTGTATCGTTCCAACTCTGTCAATTCTCGAGGCCTTCCGGCCCGAAATGGATCAAATCACCATCACACCTGACGGAGATGAACTCGCCCGGGTCAGGGAGAATTTTTTCCCGATTATTCGTTTACATAACATTCTGGATAAAGAACCGGATTCACGTGAACTACCTAACGGCATCCTGATCGTTCTTGAATACCAAGAAAGCCGCTTCTGCCTGTTTATCGATGAAATCCTTGGTCAACAGCAGACGGTTATTAAAGGCCTTTCTGACTTTATTGGCACTGTTCCCGGAGTTTCCGGCTGTACAATTCTGGGGGATGGCGGCGTAAGCTTGATCCTGGATGTCGGAACACTGGTTGAATCGGCCAACAACAAACAATACGATATTCCAAACGAAGAACAATTATAGCAGGAGGATTCCATGGCTGAAGAAACAACTATTACTGGTATCGATAATGAAGATACCCAAAAAGATAAGTACCTGACTTTCCACCTTGCCGGCGAAGACTACGGTATAGAGATTCGCTTTGTTATCGAAATCATCGGGATTCAATCGATTACAGATGTTCCCGACATGCCATCCTTCATTCGCGGGGTTATCAACCTTCGTGGTAAGGTTATTCCTGTCATGGACGTCCGCGCCCGTTTCAGCATTGATGCTCGCGATTACGATGATCGAACATGTATCATTGTCGTCAACATAGATGGCACCGAGGTCGGACTTGTCGTTGATGAAGTCAGCGAGGTCGCAGACATACCTGAAACCAATGTTGAGCCACCGCCAAAAACCAGCAAAAACAATGATAACAGCTACATTCAAGGCATGGGGAAAATTAATAACGATGTGAAAATTCTGCTCGATGTACAAAAACTGCTGTTTAGTGCTGAGATGCAGGAACTTGTCGCAACGGTCGACGAACAATAAACAATAAAGTTTAATTGGTATAAATATGGACGCACCACAAAAAACTCAAGTCAACAGCATGATGGCAATTTCAAATGACGAATTCGCTCGTCTGCGTGACTTGATCCAAAAACGTTTCGGCATCAACCTGACGGAGCAGAAACGCTCTCTACTGGTAGGTCGCCTGCAGAAATTGATGCGCAAACTCAATCTGCCGACCTTTGCGTCTTACTATGACTACCTCAGTAACGACAAAACAGAAGGGTCGCTCAGTGAACTGGTCGACCTGATATCGACAAACCACACCTATTTCAATCGTGAGAAGGATCATTTTGATTTTTTCTCACGCACGGCCCTCCCTACAGTGATTGAAAAGCTAAAAAGAGAAAACCGCAAAGACCTGCGGATATGGTGTGCAGGATGTTCATCAGGGGAAGAACCTTACACCTTACTGATGCTGATGAAAGAATACCTCGGATCGGAGTACAACAGTTGGGATGCTGGAATCCTTGCGACCGACATCTCTGACCGCGCTCTGACTCTTGCCCGTCGAGGTTGCTACTCAACTGACCGGGTGATGCAACTTCCAGAGCAACTACGTCGAAAGTATTTCACCCCGGCAGGATCTGATGAAATGGCTGTTGTTGAGCAGATTAAGAAAGAAGCAACCTTCAGACGCTTCAATCTCATGAACACAACCTTCCCTTTTAAGAAACCATTTCAAATGATTTTCTGTCGCAATGTCATGATCTATTTTGATCAACCGACTCGTGAAGCACTTGTTAACCGCTATCACCAGTGCACGGAACCAGGAGGCTACCTGTTCATCGGCCATTCAGAAACCTTGGGACGAAGTCAAACACTCTACCGTTATCTTCAGCCCGCTCTATATCAGAAAGGTGAAATGTAATGGCGCGCATTATCCGTGTTCTGATTGTTGACGATTCTGCTCTGGTAAGGAATATTTTAAACCAGGGGCTCTCAATGGATCCCAATATTGAAGTGGTCGGAACAGCCTCCGACCCCTATATTGCACGCGACAAAATTGTCCAATTACAACCCGATGTATTAACCCTCGATGTTGAGATGCCACGTATGGACGGGGTGGCCTTTCTACGTAAGCTCATGCCCCAGTACCCCATTCCAGTTGTGATGGTCAGTTCACTCACCCAACGTGGCAAACAGATTACGATGGAAGCCCTGGATGCTGGAGCCGTTGACTTTGTTGCAAAACCAACCAGCAATGTCGCGGCAGGACTCAATGCCATGCTGATGGAGCTCCGGTCGAAGGTTAAAATAGCCTCAACCGCCAATGTGTCTCACTGGAAAGGGAAACGCCCCATTCAAGCAAGCAAGAGTTCACTTTCAGCATCAACAGCACTCGCTGAATCAACGGATAAAGTTATCGCCATTGGTGCATCAACAGGCGGAACAGAAGCAATTAGACGAGTTATCGAAAAGTTTCCTGCAACGACAGCAGGGACCATCATTGTCCAGCACATGCCAGGTGGTTTTACCAAAATGTTTTCTGACCGGCTCAACCAACTCTGCCAAATGCAAGTCAAAGAAGCTGAGCACGGTGATCGCATCAGAGCAGGTTTAATTTTGATTGCTCCTGGAGGTAAACAGCTGGAAGTCGTTCGTACGGGCGGATTTTATGAAGTCCGTCTTGGCGGTGAAGAAAAGGTCAGCGGACACTGTCCTTCCGTGGATGTTATGATGGACTCAGTTGCAAAGCATGTTGGAGCCAATGCCGTTGGTGCGATGTTGACAGGAATGGGACAGGATGGGGCGAACGGAATGCTGGCAATGAAACAGGCTGGTGCTCGCTGTATTGCACAGGATCAAGCATCGTCAGTTGTTTTTGGCATGCCAAAAGTTGCTTTTGAAAAAGGTGGCGCTGAGCGCTTGGTGCCTTTAGAAAATATCGCTCAGTCTCTGTTAAATCTGATCACGGAGAAAAAATAAATGGGCCAAATTGTTTTAGGGGTTGGTGATTATGGAGCTTCAAATACCCCAGGAGAAGATGTCAAAACATTTGCCCTGGGGTCCTGTGTCTCTGTGATTTTTCTTGATCCGAAAACCAGAACGGTTGGAATGGCACATATTGCCTTACCAGATTCCTCAATTAATAAAGCCAAAGCAACAGAAAAACCTGGATACTTTGCAGATACAGCAATACCGGCATTATTGGATATGATGGCAAAATTTGGTTGCAACAAACGTGGGAAAGGGATGGTCGTCAAACTCTGTGGTGGCGCAAACGTCATGGACACCAACGACACTTTTCAAATTGGTAAGCGTAATGCCCTGGCAATAAAGAAAATTCTTTGGTCTTACGGCATGGGTGCCGTTGCGGAAGATCTTGGTGGTAATTTCAGTCGGACTGTAACGATTTCTGTTTCAGCAGGACAGATTACACTCAGTTCCCCCGGCAAACCAAACTGGCAGCTTTAGGAGGTTAACCATGGTCTCACAAATGAACCAGGATGAGCTGCACAAAATCATCAAGTCGATACCGATGCTTTCACCAAGTGCCAGTCGTCTGTTGCAAATATCAGCTGATCCCGAACATGACCTGGGCGATATTGTTGAATTAGTGCGAACCGATGCTAATTTGACCGCTCGTGTACTCAAAATCGTCAATTCTGCAGCCTTCGGCCTGATTAATCAGGTCACGTCTATTGATAGAGCTATTTCGTACCTCGGCGAACGGATTGTCGTCAGTATTGCTGTTGGTGATTGTGCCGGTCAACTCTTTGATAAAGAGCTTTCAGGCTATGAAGCGTCCGGAGGTGCTTTATGGAAGCATGATCTGAGAACAGCCCTGGCATCACGAGAGATCGTTGTGCAAAGTGGCCTCGATATCAGCGCAGAACTTGCTTTCACTGCCGGTCTCCTCCATGACATCGGTAAAGCTCTCATATCCGACTACTTGTCCGGTCGTGTAGAAGAAACAGTTGAACTGCTCTCCGTCGAGGATGACTTGGATTATCTTGAGGCCGAAAACCGAATGATCGGTTTCGACCATACTCGTGCTGGATATGAGCTGGCAAAAGCCTGGCAACTGCCGGGGGAATTGGTGGAGTCAATTCTCTACCACCACGAGCCATCTAAAGCGAGTGAAGAATACCGCCCCTTGGTATACGCTGTACACTTAGGAGACAATATTGCCATGATGGGTGGATTCGGAACCGGGGCTGACAGCATGCGTCATAAACTGGATCAAGGCTACACTGATTACATTAAACTCAGCCCTAACATGTTAGCGAATGTCATGCTAACCGTCGATATGGAATTTGAAAAGCTGGAAGAGTCCTTTTCAGGCTCAGGAGAAGAAAACGGATGAAACGGATAATAATTGCCGATGACTCGGAAACCGCACGAATGTTTATTAAGCGCTGCCTGCAGATCATAGGTCTGGGAGACGTGGAAATCATTGAAGCGGAGCACGGGAAAGAAGCCTTAGCAGCGGCAAAGAGTCAACCTACCGATTTACTGCTAACCGACCTCAACATGCCGGTTATGGATGGCGAGACACTGGTAAAATGGGTCAAAGCCAGTCCTAAACTCTGCGACCTTCCGGTCATAGTCATCACGAGTGCAGGCAATCCGGCCAAGGAAGCTCACCTGCTTGAACTCGGTGCCCACCGTGTTCTCAACAAACCGGTGTCACCACCAGTTATGATGGACGCCCTCGCCGATTTTATTGAAGACTGATACAGGACTGGGAGACAATCTATGGTTGAACATAATGCCATCTATCAGGCCATGATCAATGCGGCCTGCCAAACCCTCGAGAATATGGCCTTCACCGAGGTCTTGGAACATTTTGATCCAAGCTACGAAATCCCAACGGACGACCTGGGTTGGACCAGCATGTTGATTCATGACCCGGTTCAAGCTGAACTCCGTCTCGCTATGCCTCTTTCATTGATGAAGAGTTTAGCCAGTAGCATGTTTGCTCTTGATGAAGAAGAAGTCACAGAAGGGCAGATGCAAGACATTCTTAATGAATTGCTCAACACCATCGCAGGACTGTTTATGACAAACCTGCTTGCAGACGATCAGGAGTATCAATTAGGCCTGCCAGAACTTGGCACAGACGAACTCCCGAAGGTTGACGCTGATACCATTGTCTGGAAACTGATGACCAGCGATGAAGCTCCAATGCAGATTTTCGCAGTTGGGGCTTCACTCCTCGCGTTGAGCGAAAAAAAATTATAATTTAAAAGTCTATTTACTAACAAAGGAGTACACCCATGGGTAAAACAGTTTTGATTGTTGATGATTCTAATACTATGCGCAAAATTGTCTCACGCGCTCTGCGTCAGGCCGGCATTGATTTTGACACCATTCTCGAAGCAGGTGATGGACAAGAAGCTTTGGACGTTCTTTCTTCAAATCAGGTGGACGTTGTCCTGAGTGATATCAATATGCCAAATATGACAGGCCTCGAATTTCTCAAGGCAAAATCAGAAGATGACGCCATAAAAGATATCCCGGTCGTCATGATTTCAACTGAAACCGGTGCAGACATCATTGAAGAAGCAAAGTCATATGGCGCAAAGGGAGCAATTAAAAAGCCATTTACTCCTGACTTAATCAATGAAACCCTGGGAGCTCTTCTTTAGGGCATTTTCAAGAAACAATCTCTCCGGAAGAACAGCTGAATTGTTCTTCCGGGTCTTTAAGGAGACCGCTGTGGAACACGCACAACATATTATTGAATCAACACAGGAAATATTTTCCAGCATGATTATGCTGGAAGTCGCAGCAGGGGAACCATTTATTCGTAACAATGAAATGTTACAAAACAGCATCTCCGGAATTATCGGTCTCGCTGGGGCAACCAAAGGCCTACTAGCCATCCACCTGTCAAACGATGCCGCACTCGCGGTTACAACGGCATTTCTAGGGATGGATGTTGACGAAATTGACGAAGATGTCCGTGATGCAGTAGGCGAACTTGCCAATATGCTTGGCGGTAGTCTGAAGGCAGTTCTTGATCCCAACGGCAGCGAAGTTCAATTGTCAATGCCTTCTGCTGTTCATGGTGAAGAATATTCTGTTGATTGCCTCGCTAATGCCGCAACCGTATCTGTCCCATTTAGCTTTGAGAATCACAATTTCACAGTTGAACTTCAATTACGGCAGGAAAAGTAGTCAATTATACCTATAAGTCAGTTTTTTAAGGATATATTGTGGAATTTGCTAAAAAAATCACCGCGTCAACCGAAGAGATATTTAATACAATGATTTTTATGGCCATCTCGCCTGAAGATCCTCTAACCGAGGAGAAGCAGGTTTTGGGTTGTCATATTTCTGCTATGATCGGATTGACGGGTGATTTTTCTGCCATGCTTGGGATTCATTGCCCTGAAGCAGTAGGTTTGGCAATTACCGGCGCAATGCTTGGAATCGAACTTGATGAAATCGATGCCGATGTCAAAGATGCTCTCGGCGAAATTACCAACATGATTGCCGGTGGATTGAAAGAAAGATTTAGTGAAGAGGATATGAACCTGGAATTGGCAATTCCAACAGCTATCGCAGGAAAATCATATACTATTTCTTCACCAACCCGCAGTAATCGGATAGTTATTCCATTTGTGGTCGAACAGGGTCAATTTTTTGTCGAGATAAAATATAATCTCAACTAGCCCATCCGACACCGCTGCGACATTAAGAGGTTATTTTGGATCAACGGGCTATAATAGATGTCATCTGTAAAGCAGGACTGGAAAACCTTTCCGGTGAGATAGGAGCCCTGCTGGGACAGGATCTAGTCTGTAGCGACATCCAGCTAAAAGTCACCTCTAAAGCACACCTTTTCAATTCCCCAGAACGCGAAAAATCAGCCTTCACTCGTATGACGATTGGCGGAGACCAAGAAGGAAACAGCTATCTTCTAACCCGTCTGTCAACAGCTGCTGTCTTGGCTGGAACATTGATCATGCTGCCTGAAGACATGATCGAAGAAAACGTTCAAAGCGGCACACTTGATGGGGAACTCAATGATGCTTTCGGTGAAGTTGCCAATATCATAGCCGGAGTGTTTACCCAGGCCTTCGTTGACAAATACTCAAAAACTCTCAGATTCATTAAGCAAACGGTAGAAGAACTGGTTCCGACAAAAATCGATCTCGCAAGCGATGATCCTTTTCCGCCCGGTAACTATTACGTCGCCGGCTGTCAGTTGGCTATCGGTGATAAAGATCTGGGCCCCCTTGAGCTTGTCGTTCCTGCGTCGATCTTTGAGTTGGACACTGAGGAGATAGAAACATCCGCAAGCGATTCACCCCAAACGGCACCAGAAGTCGCTTCCCAATCAACTGAGCAGTCATCCGTTTCAACTCCACAATCACCCGAAGATCAACCGCCTGCGAAACCAGAACAAGCGCCCGCTCCAAAGCCTGCTTTCGCTGATGCGAAAAAACTGACAGATGTTGTTTTCAATGCGACCATAACGCAGGCTAGCGAGGAAATGGGAGCTCTCCTCGGCCAAACTCTGAACTGTGATGACATCAAACTGGTCATGACCAGCAAAGCTGAATTCTTCTCGAATCACTGCATTGACAAATCAATTCTGGCTCACATGAAGGTCACAGGAGACAAAGAGGGCCTTGGTTTCATGCTGGTTCAAGTCCCAGATGCTGTTGTCATGGGCGGAACGCTCATTATGCTGCCAGAAGATCAGATTGAAGAATTGAAAAATTCTGGGAGCTATGAAGGAGAAGTTGCTGATGCTTTCGGTGAAATTGCCAATATCCTGGCAGGGAGTCTGACCCAAGTCTTTCTTGATCGTTATCCAAAGCAACTACGCTTCATCAAAACCGATATAGAAACGGTTGTCCCAACAAAAATAGATCCAACATCTGATGAGCCCTTTGCTGAAGGAAGCTACTATCTCGTCTCCTTTGCCCTTCAGATGGAAGGGTACGAGCTCAATTGCATCCAACTTATCTTCCCAGCGGAGATCTTTGATCTGGATCATGTTGAGCCACAAGCAGCTCAACAACATCAAACGACAGATCAAGTCCAGGGAACCAGTCAACCTGAAACGGCTGCAATAAACACAGAAGAGCCAGCTCCAGGGCAATGGGGTGGCCCCCCATTGCCGGTGGAAGAAGAGCCAGTCACTGAAAGCTCATCCAATACAACAGGATCGACTGGCCACACAACCAGTGCGGCAGCAACTCCGCCTACAGGACCACCGGTCGTTCTCGTCATAAGTGACCAGGAACAGAATCCAAATCCCTTTGCCGAAATCCTCTCAAACGCTGGCTATGATTGCCATTCATTATCCTATCAGGATGAGATTAAAGACCTGTTCCAAAAACACCAGATTCTTGGTATTTTTCTTGTCATGGCGCAGGTCGGTGAACGGGGTTTTGCGACTGCAATAAAACTGCAGGCGGCTGGCCGTCCACTCCCTCCAATCATTTTCGCAGGGCCAGAGTGGACAAAATCAGCCGTTTTAAGAGCGGTTAAGTATGGCGCCAAGGATATTTTGGTGATGCCGGCAAGTAATGATGAAATCCAGGATAAGGTTTCTCAACACATCAAAAAGGCAAGTTGATAAAACAGATAAAGATCTGATCAAACTTCGAGATTCTTCTTTTTTATCTTTTCAATCAGAGTGGTACGCTTAAGATTCAGCAGACGTGCAGCTTCCTTCTTATTCCCTCCAGCCTTACTCAGTGCCATAAGGATTAACTTATCCTCGAATTCACTAATCAGACCGTTAAAGTCTAGACCGTCCGTTGACCATTCAATCTCAGGAGGAACAATATCACCCGAGGCAATAGTCACACCGGCTTCGGACAATACTTTTGATGATTCAACAATAAAACAATCATCACATCGATATTTTTCAGGCAATTCCTTCATGGAAATTCTCTTACCCCGATGCAAGATCACCATCCGCTGCATCAAGTTTTCCAATTCTCTGACATTACCTGGCCATGCGTAATTATTTAAACTCTGCATGGCAAGGGCATCAAATGTAGTTTTCTTATCCGTCTTACGCCGACTGAAACGGTCTACAAAACGTTCAACCAGTAAAGCAATATCATCCTGACGCTCTCTCAGAGCTGGTGCATTCAAGGGGATAACAGCAAGGCGATAGTACAAATCCTCACGAAAACGACCTTCAGAAACCAACCCTTCGAGATGCTGATGTGTCGCAGCGATCACCCGCACATCAACTTTGGTGGCTCTCACTCCCCCAACCTGCTCCACTTCACGCTCTTGCAGAACACGCAATAATTTTGCCTGCAGGGTCGGCTTCATGTCTCCAATTTCATCTAGAAACAGAGTTCCACCGTCAGCAAATTGAACTCGACCAATTTTAGATTGCTGGGCACCAGTAAATGCCCCTTTCACGTACCCAAAAAGTTCACTTTCCAACAGATCATCTGGAATTGCAGCACAGTTAACCGGAACAAAATTTGAAGACTTGCGTGGACTATTTTCATGGATCGCTCGGGCAATCAATTCTTTACCAGTACCACTTTCGCCTTGAATCAGAACGGTACTGTCACCCTCTTCAGCAACACAGGAGATTAAATCAAACAGCTCAAGCATCTGCGATGATTGGCCGATCATCCCACCGAAGCCATGAATTCCAGACATAATTATTTATTCCGATCCACTAAAATAAAATTTTGACACAAACCATACAAGATGAAACGACAATAATCTTTTTTCTATAATGTGTCAATATTTGGACACAAATCAAAATTTAGAATCAATAAATAATTGGCAGACTAAATAGCTATCCGCTATGATGCATAGTTTCATTGCAAAGTAACCCAAATGTCACTTTCAACATCAAAACATACAGTTTATAAATTGCATACATTTGAACTTCATAGCCTCCTAGAGCAGAAATTTCTAGAAATCAGCGACAGTCCTGACTGGCAGATCTCTGGCCCTAAAATAAAATCACGCGAATGTGACATTTATCAAGCCAGTTCAACTCGTGCCGGAATCAAGCTTGCGGTTAAATATTACTTTCAGAATACAAGCGTAAATGCCGCACAACAGCAGTTTAATGCCCTTAGAAACAGCTATACAGGCATGGTTGATCAATCTGATAATTTTCGTGTTCCAGAGGTATTTTACTACGATAAGACACACCGAATTCTAATTATGGAATGGATCAAAGGTAAAAATTTGCATTCCCATCTCTGGAACCCATTGTCTTATACGAGCCAGATACAATCTTTACTCGCCAGGACTGGGCGATGGTTAAGATTATTCCACAACGTTTCTTCAATCACAATAGATGACTCTTCTTATACAAATCTCATAAACGCTATCAATAAGAAAAAAGAGAAGAACGAAACTGACCTGGAGAAAGATGGAGCCATTGACATTGTTTTTAAAAATGCATATGCGCTTTTACAGGAAAAGCTTACAAACCAAAAACAATTTCAGGATTATCATGCCTTGCCTCATGGTGACTTTACTCCGGCAAACCTGATGATAGACGATAAACAAACCTCTGCTCTTGATATTTGGGGCAGCACACGTCGACCGATTCACATCGATATGGTCCGAATGATCACATATCTAACCATTGCCTACCCTCTGCTCAACCAGCGCCCCTTATTTGACGCTCAGGGCAATATCCAACAAAAATTATTTTCACTTTTCGCTGGTTATGGCACAGACATTCTTAATCCAACATCATTTAATTTCAAAATTACCTTATTGGCTGAGTATTTAAGACGTTGGCTGGTAATCGAAAATCGGTTGTTTTCATACAAAGGAATCGTTACTGATCGTTATCAGATCTTACAGATAAAAAAACAGGTCAGAGCTTTGATAGCCTGCCTCTAAAAAAATGGCTGAGCTCACCCCCTGCGGTAGACCCGCTCTGGTCCAAGAGCTTGCAACAAAGCCTGCTCCAATTTTTCCCGATCGATATCACCCTGCTGAGAAAAGATAGGTTGGATCTTCCCCTTTGCTTGTGGAAAGGTTCGATAAATTGCTGGCGTGATCACCTCTCCCATAGAAGACACCATACACCCCTCAGGTGCAATATTCAGAACCAGATCATAACCTTTTTCCAATTTCAATGCTGCTTCACCAACATAAGGAATCAGTTCGCCACCTGGTCTTCGAGTGGGAATAATACGTTTCGCCATTGCTAAAACTTTTGTCAGCGATTCAGGCATGCAAATCCCCGCAGAGCGATAAAGGGGAGTCGCCAAAATTTTACGGAGGAAGAAATGGGTTGCAGAAACGACAACATAACGCTTTTGCTTTTTGCGTAAAAACTTCCGTCGTTTTTGAATAAAGATCGCTTCTCCACCTCGGGAAATCTCAGCCCGGCTTTCCGCTATCCCTTCTTTGGCCCGCATCATCATTCCAGCCAATTTATATTCGAGGAATCCCCAAAGTGGCGTATAGGTCAGATGAAAGCGACCAACACCTAACAACTCCAACAGAGCTTGGTGTAAATCTTCAAATTGGGCCGTGCGCATATAAGCTTCGCCATCAATATGGATTCTGATCTGCCCAGAAGGTAATGCGGCACGACACCAATGTTTACGGAATTTTGATAATGTGCCAGATAAATAATTTCGATGAAAACCCCAGGCAAAAAAAGTGACAAATTGGCATAAGCCTGGAATTGGCTGAAGAATTTCAACAAGTTTCTGGCGCCAAGGTCCTGGTGCAGATCGCGTTTCTATCTGTTCAAACAGGTTTTGCTTCAGCTTTTCATATGCAGTCATAAAGTTCAGATAATCATGATTGTTACGACAGCGAGAAGATCCATCAGCGAGTAATTGGTGCAGAACTCCCTGCAAAATTGTTGCTTGGACACCTCGCAGGTAAACCCAACCTGGAAATCCGGTTTTGAATCCTTCATTTTCATGAGCAACTAAAAATTGGACAAATTGATCGATCTCTTCCTCGGGAAAAGCGTTATCCCGCTGCTTCTTACTCTGTGCTAAAAAAAGCTTGTGCGCTTCAACATATTGCCCCTGACGGCAGGGCCCAAGCCCCTTGTTATTAAAAATGAGCAGACGTTTTTTATTCCGATATTGAGGATCAGTAACTCTCAAATCTTGAAACGAACTGATTGCATTGAGCACATCACCATAAACAGCTGCTAAAGGAGCACAGACACTATCTCCTGCTGCAGCTCGTCCCCGTTCAATCAGGCTCTGCAAACGATAATGATCGGTATAATTTTCCAGACAGTCAAACCCGGCGCTTCGCAGAACTGCCAATAAAGCCCGATTATCTGATAGGGTCGGAAAACTGATCAGATCGGTTTCAGGATCCAGTGTTTGCTGATTTTCCAATGCCGTGAGAAGCTCGACTTCGAAGTTATCTCCATCGGTCATCACTATTTTTTGATGACCTTTTGCTGCTAATTGATGCACATAGGTATTCATCCTATTTTCAAGATGAGCCAATTCTTTGATCGCTGCATCGGACTGAATCCGCAAAAACGGACGATTTTTAGTAATGCTACTGATCAATGGGTTCGTCACGCTATCCGGTCCGCATAAAAATGTCGAGACTTGAACGATCGGCAGATGCTCTTCAAACTGTTCGTAGGCTTCAATCACCTCTTTCAAGGCTCTATGCGAAACAATTTTATGCAATCTTTTGCGAGTCACGGCATCAACAATACTGGTGATCAATTGAGCATTGCGCCAATATAAATGAGCATACCGATCACTACATTCTGCACCGAGGACATAGCTTGGAATCCCCACCAATCCCTTGTCACGCAAAAGGCGCCCGATATGGCTGTCATAGACACCGGGGTTAAGGATATATTCACGACCGACAACAATAGCAATCTTATTCCCAGCCTGAAGAGCTTCACGAGCCAGATCTGAAGCAAACCGAGCAGTCCTAGAGCGGAAAGACTTCTGTGCCGCCATCCCTTGACGAACCAATACAACAAAGTCATCAAAAGCCATATCAACATTGTAATGACGGTAAACTGGCAGCAAGCGTGTATAAAGCTTGTGTGCCAACATTTCCAATCCGGCTTTCAAATCAACATGAAAAAGCACAAATTGGCTCTCTGGGAACTGGGTCTGAGCAACTCCTTGAGCTGTCGCAAACCCGCCCTGATTCACAGTACAGGTCCGTCCCAGTGCTTTACCTTTTCCTGGGATAAATTCAATCTGCGGGGAAAGAATGATTCCATGAGGCTGTTCGGCCAACCTCAACATCTGGCCAACCAAGCCAATATGAGGAGCACAGGTATCGATCCTAAAATGCGATTGACCTCTCAGAATATCTTCTGTTATGGGCAAATCAACATGCACCGGTATCTGACAAGGCTCAAATAATGAGACAAAAAACTGAGACCATTCAGAAACGGCAAAAGAGCGTGGGATCACCAGTCGATTCGGTGATTGAGAGGTCGGCAACTGAGACGCTTGAAACTGCCAGATATCGCGACAACTATCCCGAACCATTTTGCGGCCTGAAGATCGTTCAGTGACCGTTTCGTTGATGGCAGCGCAGCCACCAAGATAAATTGAAAAAGGGTTTCCAAG
>Ga0193954_1000771_pt1 | contig 17703 bp, 14 predicted proteins | sample BB_5_MG_FD_140340 | JGI IMG/M metagenome (GOLD analysis project Ga0193954, IMG submission 140340) | Microbial mat bacterial communities from the Broadkill River, Lewes, Delaware, United States - BB_5_MG | ecosystem: Environmental > Aquatic > Freshwater > River > Microbial mats | place: USA...
AATTGCGGAGCACAAAGATGTATTGACTCCAATGATGGTGAATTTGGATGGTTTTATCCTAACTCACACTTATGAGTTGGTAGACATTCCAGAGCAGGAAATGGTAGATGAGTTCTTACCTCCTTTCCAAACACCTAATAAAATGTCGTTCGAGGAGCCAAAAAATTTAGGTTTCAGTTCTCGTCCTGATGATAACACAGAATTCAAATATCAGCAGAACGAAGCAATGTTCAATTCCATTGATGTAATCCATAAAACCGATAAAGATTTTGCTGACATGTTCGGTAGAAAATATCACGGAATGGTTGAGGAATACATGTGCGAGGATGCTGATGTTGTTTTGGTTGCTTTGGGTAGTGTTTGCGGTACCGTTCGTGTTGTGGTAGATAAAATGCGTGCAGAAGGTAAAAAAGTTGGATTGTTAAAAATCCGATACATGCGTCCATTCCCGGTTGAGGAAGTGAAAGACTTGGCAAAGAGAGTGAAGGCAATTGGTGTTATTGATAAAGATATCTCTTTCGGATACGAAGGAACAGTTTATACCAATGTAAACTCAGCCATTTCGCAGATTGACAAGTATGTGTACAAGAGCAATTTCGTTGGCGGATTAGGTGGTCGCGATATCACCAAAGACGAAATTGAAGACATGTATAACAAGTTATTTGCAGGACTTGAAAACAAGAGTGAAGAGACAGTAGAATTTTTCAGCTTAAATGTAGAAGGCAATGACTAAAGTATTAGATATCCCAAAAGTGAATGCGAAAAACATGACAGAGAAGGAATTTTTCTATGGTCATAAAGCATGTGCCGGATGTGGTGGTAGTATCGCTGTTCGTTTGGCTTTAAAAGTATTGGGCGAGCGCACTTATACCGCTTTACCAGCAGGTTGTATGTCGGCAGTAGGATTCATTTATCCACAAATGGCATTCAATTCAAATGCAATTATTACAACTTTTCCAGGTTCGGCAAGTATGGCAGCAGGTATTGCAGCTGGAGCCAAAGCTTTGGGACAGAAAGATTTCAAAACCGTAGTTTTTGCCGGCGACGGAGGAACTGCTGATATCGGATTCCAGGCTTTATCAGGAATGATCGATCGTAACGATGATGTTTTGTATATCTGTTACGATAATGAAGCTTATATGAATACCGGTATTCAGAAGAGTGGTTTGACTCCTTACGGAACCAAGACTACGACTACGCCAGCAGGTAAAAATATCCCGGGAACGGTAACTCACAAGAAGAACTTGTTTGAGATTATTGCAGCTCATGATATCGCTTATGCAGCAACAGCTAGTATTGGTTATCCTCAGGATTTCTTGAATAAAGTAAACAAAGCGAAGCACATTAAAGGGGCAACTTTTATTCATGTGTATGCATCTTGTCCAACAGGATGGGGAACTCCAACTGAAACATCGGTAGAGATTGCGAAGGATGCTGTTGATGCAGGTTTGATTTTCCTTGCTGAATATGAGGATGGAGAGTATAGATTGAATCGTAATCCAAAGGAATTCAAATCAGTTACAGAATACCTGAAGAAACAAGGTCGTTTCAAGCACATGAGCGAAGCAGATATTGATTGCGTGATTGAAAATCGCGACAAGAAATGGTCTCGCATGCGTAAACAATGGTTATAAAAAATACCGTAGGGACACGCCACGGCGTGTCCTAAATAATATACCCAAACAACAAACAATAAACAAAAACAATCATGATCAGCGATTTAAAAGGAACTTTTTCCCAAATCAGCAATAATAATAAACGATCAGCAATTCGTGAAATTTTGAAATTGACTCAAAACCCTGAGATCATTTCATTTGCCGGTGGACTGCCAGCTCCAGAATCATTTCCTGTAGATGCTTTGGATAGCATTGTTTCGGATATGTTGCGAGAAGAAGGTGCTGCAGTATTACAGTACGATGCAACCGAAGGGGTTACAGAGTTGAGAGAATTGCTTGTCAAAAAGTATCAGAACGAAGGTGTTCAATGTTCTTTGGATAATATGATTGTAACAACAGGATCTCAACAAGGACTTGACCTGGTAGGTAAAGTTTTTGTGAATCAGGGTGATGTTGTGATTTGTGGTTTACCTTCGTACCTAGGCGGTATTAGTGCTTTTCAGGCTTATGGAGCTAAAATGGAAGGTGTGCCAATGGATGAGCAGGGAATGAGTGCTGAGCTATTGGAAGCGAAGTTGATTGAATTGGCTGAAGAAGGAATCAAACCAAAGTTCATTTATGTGATTCCTGATTTCCAAAATCCAACAGGTATTACCATGCCTGAATCTCGTCGATTAGAGATTATCGCATTGGCTCACAAATATGATGTGCTGATTGTTGAGGATTGTCCGTACAGAGAAGTACGTTTTGATGGTGAGCCTCAACGTATGATGTACGATTTGGATAATGATGATCATGTAATCACCTTGGGAACTTTCTCGAAGATTTTTGCTCCTGGATTTCGCATTGGATGGATTTTAGGTCCTAAAGATGTGAATGAAAAGATTGTTGTTGCCAAACAATCGGCTGATTTGTGTACGCCAACTTTTGTTCAGAAAATCGCCATTCGTTATATGAATTCAGGTGTTTTTGAATCGAACTTGCAAAAGACTATCGATTTGTATCACCAGCGAAGAGATGTGATGTTGGCTGAGATGGAGAAGTGCATGCCTGATTGCGTGAAATGGACTCGTCCTGAAGGAGGAATGTTCCTATTCATCACCTTACCGGAACATATGGATGCATTGGAATTGTTCCACAAAGCAATTGAGAAGAAGGTGGCTTTCGTTACCGGAAATGTATTCTACTGCGATGGTGGTGGAACCAACACAATTCGCTTGAATTTCTCATACGTAAACAACGAAAAAGCAATCGCTGGTATTCAACGATTAGCTGAGATCATTGAAGCTGAAGTAATGGCAGAGGCTTAAAAATACATAGCTAAAGCAGGGGATAAAAGATATGTAAATCATTTAATTATTAATATGAATGTTTTTCATCCTTTGCCTCGGGTTTTAAACCGAGGATATTAAAAGAATAAAATTTATTGAGGGAGCGCGTACATGATTTTGCTTATGTATTCACTCCCTTTTGTTTTTTTTTGAGTAATTTTTCCAAAAATTTACCCAACCAATCATGAAGGAATTCTCAACAGCTTGTCCGCGTAACTGCTACAGTACTTGTAGTATTAAAGTACGATTAGAAGATGACAAAGTAATTGGAATTGATCCACATTCCGAAAATAGAGCAACACCTGAAGGTCCCTGTATTAAGGGTTTGGCTTATGTGGAACGTGCCAATTCTAAGGATAGAATTCTGCATCCATTAAAGAGAATATCAGAAGGGAACTATGAGCGAATTTCCTGGGATGAGGCTCTGGATACAATTGTTGAAAAACTGAATTTCTGCAAGGAAAACTACGGTGCACATTCTGTTTTGTTCTTTGCAGCAAGCGGTATGTCGGGTTTATTGAATGGTGTTAGTTCAAACTTCTGGAAACTATTTGGTGGAGCAACAACTACTTATGGCAATCTTTGTTGGCCTGCGGGTTTGGAGGCAACACGTTTGACCTTAGGAGCCAACAAACACAATGCTCCATGGGATTTAGAGAATGCCAAATTGATTTTGCTCTGGGGGAAAAATTCTGCTGAGACAAATATTCAGGAGATGATGCCTTTGGAGAAAGCACAGGAAAAAGGAGCAAAACTATTGGTGATTGACCCACGAAGAACACCTTCTAGTGAGCGAGCCAATTCTCTGTTTCAGATTAAATCGGGAACCGATGGAGCTCTGGCATTAGGTATTGCTCGAGAATTGATTCAAAATGATTGGATTGATAAGGAATATATAGAAAATTATGTAATCGGCTTTGAGCAATTCAAAGAGCGAGTTGAAGAGTACAGCTTAGATAAAGTATCAGATATTTGTAGAATTTCGGTTGATGCCATTAAAGATTTGGCTAAACAAATTGGAACAACCGATGGGATGACTTTGATTCCGGGATATGGTTTGCAACGATATGAAAATGGTGGACAGACCACACGTTGTATTCTTGCACTATCGGTGATTACAGGAAATATTGGGAAACCAGGTGCTTGTTTTCATTATGCAAATCTTCAAAGCTACGTGTTCGACGATTTGAAAGAGCCGGAATCTTATTTCCCGGGATGCGAACATCCAAGTTTCAGAAGAAAAATATCGGTTGCCAAACTGGGTGAAGATTTGTTGAATATTAAAGATCCGGAAGTAAAATTTATCTGGGTGGAGAGAGGAAATCCTTTATCTCAAAATCCGGATACAAATAAAATACGAAAGGCTTTTCGAAAGGCTGATTTTAGAGTGGTGGTAGATCAGTTCATGACGGATACTACATTAGAGGCAGACATTATTTTACCAGCCAAGAATATGTTTGAGCAATCAGATATCATTGGTTCGTATTGGAATCCTTATGTACAGCTAAAGCAAAAAGTAATGGAACCTGCTGGTGAAGTTAAGCCTGAGACAGAGATCTATTATCTATTGGCAAAGAAAATGGGATTCACCAATGAGGAGATCAAAGAAAATATTCCAGAACCGACAGATGAGGCAATTGAAGAATACTTGAATGGATTTTTGAAAGATTTTCCAGAATTAAGCTTGGAAGAATTGAAGCAGGGACCGCAATTAGCGAATTCATTCGAAGAAATTCCATTTTCAGATCATAAATTTCCTACATCATCAGGCAAAATAGAACTGTACAACGAACAAGCAAAAGAAATGTGGGGAGTTGATGCCTTACCGGATTATGTGCCATTGTCTGAGCAAAACGAGTTTTCTTTGCAGTTGATCTCACCCAATTCGAAGAACAGAATTCATTCACAGTTTGGGAATTTGAATGTGATTCAGCAATTTGAACCCGAAGCATATCTTTTTGTACATCCATTGGATGCTGAAGATAAAACAATGAAGAATGGTGAAAAGGTGGTGATTTACAATCATCAGGGAAGAGCTGAGGTAAAACTACAATACGATTTGGGATTGCGAAGAGGGAATGTAGTATTGACTAATGGTCATCAATCACATCTGGGAGCTGCGCCAAACTTGTTTACCAAAGGATGCGAAACAGATATGGGACACGGAACCGCCTTTCACAATACTTGGGTTGACATTAAAAAGCTGTAATCATGGAAAAGAACTCATTCATATTCAACACCAACAGATGCGTTGGCTGTAATGCTTGCGCAGCAGGTTGCAGCATTGAAAATGGTACTGATTTAATGATCAATTGGCGCGAGGTAAACACCGGAAACAAAATTAAACATCCAGGATTGCCAGTCTTTCATTTCTCATTGGCTTGTAATCATTGTGAGGATGCTCCTTGTATGAAACATTGCCCTGCTTTGGCTTACACTCGTGATGAAAAAACGGGAGCTATCATCCATCATGCCGAGGCTTGCATCGGATGCACCTATTGTACCTGGGCGTGTCCTTACGATGCACCAAAGTTTAATCCTGCAACGAATATTGTAGAGAAATGTAATTTTTGTGTCGATAGAATATCTGATGGGAAAAAGCCAGCTTGTGTTGAAGCCTGTCCGGTAGGAGCATTGGATTTTGGACAATTAGCTTTGAGAAATGAGGATAGAGTAACACCCGGTTTTGTGGATATGGGAATCAAACCATCCATTCAATTGATTCCTTTACGGGAAGAAAATACTGCACCCAAAATTGAGAATACGGACCAGATAGATATTGATGAGAAAAAGATAGAGGAGTGGTCACCTAAGCCAAAAGATAAGGTAGCACTGGATAAAGAGTGGACATTAGTTTTGTTTACATTGGCAGTTGCCGGATTGGTAAGCTGGCAGGCGGCATATTTAATGGGAGCCATAGAAATGAAATTGATTCCTTTTGCCATAGTATCTGTTATATCCATTGCATTAACATCACTTCATATTGGAAAAAAGCTGCGAATGTGGCGATTCATTCTTAATCTAAAAGGCTCCTGGTTAAGTCGAGAAATATTTTCTTTTTCTGTTTTCCTAGGATGTACAGGGTTGCAGTTGATTACCGAAAATCAGCTATTTGGCTATGTAGCTTTGGCTTTTGGAATCTTTAGCTTGATCTCTGTTGATATGATTTACAAATTATTGCAGCGAAAAGATGGTATTCCAGTGCATTCAGGAATGGTAAGTCTTACAGGAATTTTGTTTTTTGTTTGGCTGATCGAAGTCCCAATTGTTATCGAACTAATAATTATATTAAAAGGAAGTTTATACATTGCGAGGAAAGTATCATTACGACAATTAAGAGTGAACTATTTTCCTGCTCTTTCGTTGGTAAGAATCCTCTGTTTATTACTTCCATATATTTTATTGGATATGCAATGGGAATTGAGCTTGCCAATTTCCTTAGCAATTATATATGCAGGAGAATTAATCGATAGGGCAGAATTTTATTATGAATCGGATGTGATTACACCAGAGAAACAGTTACGAATTACGAATTAAAATTACGATTAATAAGGAGTACAGACGCAAGGCATTGCGTCTCTACCAAAAAATATTATCATGAAAAAAATAAACGCTAACCACACACCGCTTTACCGTGAAGCGGGATTCAACCTAAAAGATTCAATAACTACAAAAGAAGCTTTTGCGGCAGAATTGGATCATCCGCACGAGCCAGAAAACTATATCTATTCTCGATACAGAAATCCAACCACAGTTGCAGTTGAGCAACAGATTATGGAATTGGAAGGTTGCAAATGGGCTTTATTGGTAGAAACAGGTATGGCTGCTATCGATGTGGCAGTATCTGTTTTTCAGAAAGGAAAAGATACGCGACCATGGCTGTTCTTTCATGAGATATATGGTGGTACCAATTCGTTTATTGATACGGTTTTAATTAAGCGACGTAATTTGGATGTACACCGTTTTTATGCCAATGATGGTTTGTATGATTTCGAGGAGTTGGAACGCATGCTAAAGGAAATTCAACCGGAATTCCTTTATTTTGAAGCCGTTTCGAATCCAATGTTGATTGTGGCTGATGTGAAGCGAATCATGGAATTGGCGAAGAAATACGACTGTAAAATTATTGTTGACAATACATTTGGAACACCATATTTGTGGAAACCATTGCTAGATGGTGCTGATTTGGTAATCCACTCTGCAACTAAATACATGAGCGGACATGGAAATATAACAGCAGGTGTAATTTGTGGTAACGATGAGGAATTGATGAAAGAAGCCATTGAGTATCGCAAATGGGCTGGTCATTTCTTGAGTCCTGATGATGCTTACCGTTTGGGATCACAATTGAAAAGTTTTGATTTGCGTTTCAAGCAGCATTGTGATAATGCACTTGCTTTGGCAGAATATTTAGAAAAACATCCACAAATTGAAGAGGTTTTGTATCCGGGATTAGAATCACACCCAACTCGTAAGGAAGCTGTTGCTTTATTTGGCAACAAAGGCTTTGGCGGTATGGTCACTTTCGATATCAAAGGAGAATCGGATGAAGACAAACGTGAAAAATGCAATCGCTTTATAGCTGCCCTGGAAGAAACAATTCCACTAGTGCCAACACTTGGCGAAGTAGATACTATTCTGTTACCTGTAGAACCTGTTTGGGGAGCAAAATATCCACTACCAGGAACCATTCGTCTTTCGGTGGGAATTGAGAATATTGAAAAATTAAAAGGGTGGATTGGAAATGCTTTGGAGGAAATGTAAAATAGTAGGGTCACGACATTTCGTGACCCTACAGAATATTATTTATGAACAGACACACCATGGCATGTCCCTACATTTATTGCAATGCATCGGTATCGTTCATTCTATCGATTAAGGTTTGTGGTAACTTCTTTTTTACTTTGGCACCCAGTTCTCTAATGTTTTCAGCTCTACGTACCAAGTTTCCACTGCCATCATACAGTTTTTTCATGGCATCCTGATAGCTATTTTTCGAAGTATCCATTTGTTTGCCTAGTTTTATCATATCTTCAACAAAACCAACAAATTTGTCATATAGCAATCCTCCTTGTTTGGCAATTTCCAATACATTTCGGTTCTGATGTTCCTGCTTCCAAATAGATGCAATGGTTCGTAGAGTTGCCAACAAAGTAGAAGGACTCACAATTACAATCTTGTTGTCCCAGGCATATCCAAATAATTCCTGATCGTATTGCACCGCCATAGCAAAAGATGATTCGATAGGCATGAACATTAAAACAAAATCAGGAGAATTCAATGCATCCGAACTTTGATAATGTTTCTCTGCCAACTCTTTCACATGTGCTTTCATCGAGATGATATGTTCTTTCTGAAATTTCTCAGCATCGGCTTCTCCATTCGCATTTACAAATCGTTCGTAAGCAATCAAAGAAACCTTTGAATCAACAATTACATGCTTCTCTTCTGGTAGGCGGATGATTACATCAGGACGAATGGTTTGCCCTTCGCTGTTTTGCATTACCACTTCACGATCGTACTCTTCTCCTTTGGTTAAACCCGAACGTTCTAAAATACGTTCCAGAACAACTTCACCCCAGTTTCCTTGTTTTTTCACATCACCTTTTAAAGCTTTGGTTAGGTTATTGGCTTCGTCGCTGATTTTAGAATTTAAATCGTAAAGTTTTTTCACTTCTTCTTTCAAGCTGATCTTATCGCGTAGCTCACGATCGTAAGTTTCCTCTACTTTCTTCTCGAATGACAGCAGTTTTTCCTTAATCGGTCCCATGATATCACTCATGTTTTTCTGATTTGAGGTGGTAAACTCTTTGGTGTTTTCTTTTAAGATTTTAGTGGCAATATTTTCAAATTCGGTAGTGAATTTTTTCTGAAGTTCTTCTAGTTCCTGTTTTTGATTTTCTAAACGTTCTTCCAGATTTTTACGCTCGGTGGCTGATATGGAAACCGAACGAGTCAACTTTTCATTCTTTTCTCTCTCGAAAATAAGCACATCATTTAAATCATCCTTCTCTCGTTGAAGATTTATGGCTCTCTCTTCTAAAACAGATTGTTTGTGCGATAGCTCACTTTTTTCTTTGATAAAGGTGTTTTCTTGTTTCAACAACTCTTCACGTTTCAAAGTAGCTTGTTGGTTTACCTTTTTTCTCATAACCAACCATCCAATAATGAAGCCTTTAAGAATTCCTATTCCGATATATAAATATTCCATTGATTTTTCTTTAACCACAAAGGATAACGAAGTAACATAAAGTATAATGTCTTTTAAGCTTACTTGTTGTGTTTTGTGTTTGTTAATATCTAAAAATAAGATTTTATAAAACTTATTCCTTCGTGATACTTTGTGAAAACCTTTTATTGTACTTAGTAGTTAATTTTAGGTTTTTCAAATTCTTTCAATTCCATTTTCTCACCATCAAATACCGCATAGGTAAAGTGAGTAACCCAATCACCAGTATTAATGTATCTGCTATTTCCATTCAAATCGATATTGCAAGGCCAATGTCGATGACCAAATACAAAATAATCGAAATGCTCTTTCGCCAATTCATCCTTTGCAAAAAGAACCAACCATTCTTTGTCTTCACCGCGGTAATCGTCAGCCTCTATTTTTCCATCTCTCAATCTGCTGTGACCAGACCATTTGTGAGCCAGCCAAATAGAAAAATTGGGATGGATACGAGCAAATGACCATTGTAGAAAAGGACTGGTGAAAATTTTCTTCAAAAGTTTGTAATTTTTGTCAAAAGGTCCCAAGCCATCGCCATGCCCAAGGAAAAATTTCTTTCCATTGATCTCTTTTTTTACGATATCTCTATGAACGATGACACCAATCTCCGTAGGAAGATAATCAAATACCCAAATGTCGTGATTTCCAGTAAAAAAATGTACCGGAATTCCTGAGTCTGTAATTTCGGCAATTTTGCCTAAAACACGAGTAAAACCTCTTGGAACAGCTCGTTTGTATTCGAACCAGAAATCAAAAATATCACCCATCAGGTAAATTTCACTTGCATCTTTTTTAACCAAATCAAGCCATTTTACAAACAACTTTTCGCGTTCACTATTGTTTTTTAATGCAGGCGCTCCTAAATGTACATCGGATGCAAAATATATTTTTTTATTGTCGTTCATTTTATTGGTACAAATGATTACTTACATAAAGATCTCATTCTTTTCTAAAAGAGAAAAATGAGATCCTTATTAAATGATGTCGTTGAATTTATTTTACGTACTCAGCAACTTTCTCTTCCAATCTACTACCTAAAAGATCTTTTCCTACTATTTCTCCTCTTTGATCGATTAAATAGTTTGCAGGAACTCTTTGTATGTTATAAAGACGGACTGCCGAAGAACTTGCTGTTTCCGGATCACAAACATTTATCCAGTTCAACTGATCTTCCTGAATTGCTTTCTTCCACAATTTCTCATCATCATCAACCGAAACCTGGTAAATTGTTAATCCTCTGTTTTTATATTTTTTATAAATTTTCTTTAAAGTTTCATTTTGTTTTCTTGATACTGCATCTTGTGAAGCCCAGTAACTTAAAATAATGAATTTTCCTTTCAATGAGCTTAGCTTTCTATTTTTACCATTTGTATCTGGGAGATTAATTTCAGGGAAATCACTGCCTTTTTCCTGAATTAATTGCTGAACTTTAATATTGTCCATGCGTTTTTGTAATTCCTTAAGATTGGCTAAAATAGCTTTGGTATACTCATGTTCAGGATAAAGTGCTTTCATCGAAGAGGCAACAATTCTTACAAACTGAATGTCTTTGTTTTCGTTTAGAGTAAAAGTGTTCTTGTCAATTTTCTGATATAAAGCCATATAACTTGATAAAGATGTGGCATTTTTCATGATAAAATCAATAGAGAACTCTCTTTGTTCTTGTAGAGCTTTTACGTAATCAGCTACTAAATTTTGCGATACAGTAGAGAAATCTGCATCATTTTTCTTCTCTTCCATTTCTTTACGAATAGAAGCTAATTTTTCCTTGGTATCGTTTAATTTATCGTTGATCTCTTTTACTAATTTAGATCCCTTCGAACCTTCAACGATATATTTTTTACCCATATCTTCACTACTACTGTGTAGTAATATGGTTTCATTTGCTTCAGCAAGAAGTGTGATCAATTTGCCATTTGAAAGGCGCAATAAATAAAATTCAGGCTTTGTATTTTCAACTTTAAATTTAAATTTCCCTTCATCATCAAGAGTTGCCGAGTCAAGCACTTGAGTGCTACCAATATTTAATTTATCCAGATATAAAATTTTACCATCGGCATTATCTATTTTACCTTCAAATTTAACGGTGTCTTTCTGATTGCAGGCCCAAAACAAAAGTAGGGGAAGGGCAAATAATAGTTTTCTCATTCTATGATTAGTTTGCGTTATTAAGCTTTATTGTTCTCAGTTTTACTTTAAAATAGTCGTAACATCTTTGTTATCAGATGTGATTTTAACGAATATTTAAAATTTGAATTATTGCAATTGAATACACTTTAAGTATTCTAGAATAGCGAGGCGGAAATTTACTAATAATTTCCTGTTTTATCATTATGAACTTATTGACATGGATAATTTTGTTTGGAAACTCAAGCATCATTTCGTAGAACTGAAAATGGCAATTATCAGAATGTTCCCGAAATTTTCATATTTTTGCCACGAAAGATAGCTGGTAGAATAACAATACCGAACTGGAAATTAATATTCTTTGTCTTGATTTGGTACAGTTGCTTTCTATTCAAATTAAATATCAGGAATGAAAATATATACGGATCTTAAAGATTTCTCTGCCCTTAACCCTGTAGTTACTATTGGTACTTTTGATGGTGTTCATTTGGGACATCGTAAGGTAATTCGTCGCCTGCAAGAATTGGCTCATAAAGTAAAAGGAGAAACCGTAATCTTCACTTTTTATCCTCACCCAAGATTGGTTTTAAGTGAGGAGAATAATGGGCTTCGTTTGATTAATACATTAGAGGAGAAGAAAGTTTTATTGGAAGCAGCAGGAATTGATCATTTGGTAATCTATCCGTTTACTAAAGAATTTTCAAAATTATCTTACGTTGAGTTTGTTGAGCAGATATTGGTAAAACAATTAGGTATGAAATATCTGGTTGTGGGCTATGATCATAGATTTGGTCACAACAGAGAGGGAAAATACGAAGATTTAAAGGTATTTGCCGATCAGTTGAATTTTAAGATTGAACGCCAGGATGTGTTGAATATGGATAAGATAAATGTAAGTTCAACCAAGGTTCGCAAAGCAATTTCTGAAGGTGATATCAAAACTGCCAATAAATATTTGGGCTATCGATTTTTTATCAAAGGTGATGTAATTGATGGTAAGAAATTAGGTCATAAAATTGGATTTCCTACAGCAAATATCGACCCCCAGGAAAGCTACAAACTAGTTCCTAAAGATGGTGTTTACGCTGTTAAAGTTGATGTGGATGATAAACGGTATTTAGGAATGTTGAATATTGGAGTTCGTCCTACAGTTAACAATCAATTGGATAATCGTTCAATTGAAGTGCATATTTTGGATTTCGATCAGGACATTTACTACAGGAACATTACCATTCATTTTTACCAACGCATTAGAAACGAGCAATTCTTTAATTCCATTGATGAATTAAAAGCGCAATTGTCAAAAGATAAGGATGCGGTTCTTGAATTATTGGGATAAAAAATAACCCCGAAGAAGATTCTCCGGGGCTCTTTTTTATGATTCAAATTTAATTTTTATTAGCTGCAATTGGAGCGTTTTGTTGATGATTTGAACTTATTTCATCATTTTTTGCTTCTGGTTTTGAATTAGATTCGTTAATAAGTTTATGTGGAATTCTCATTCCATAGAAAGATCGATATACAAAGAATAAGCCTATAATCAAGAATAATGTTCCAATGTAAGGTGCAATATTTGTTGCTCCTGTTTTATCAGCTTTAACAATTAATTCTATGGCAATTTCTGCAGCTAACAATCCAAATAAGGTCGAGAATTTAATAATTGGATTTAACGCAACGGAAGTAGTATCCTTGTATGGGTCACCAACTGTATCTCCAATAATTGTAGCATCGTGAAGAGGCGTGTTTTTCTCTTTTAAATCTACCTCAACTACTTTTTTGGCATTATCCCAAGCACCACCGGCATTTGCCATATACATTGCCTGGAACAGACCAAAAATTGCAATTGAAATTAGGTAGGCAACAAAGAAGTTAGGGCTGAAGAATGCGAATGCCAAAGTTAAACTTAGAATTACGGCAAAAATATTCCACATTCCTGTTTGGGCATACTGTGTACAAATTTTCACTACATTTTTAGAATCCTCAATATCGGCTTCAGTTTTATCTAAATTGATATTTTTCTTGATGTATTCAACCGCACGATAAGCTCCTGTAGTAACTGCTTGCATAGATGCACCGGAGAACCAGAAAATTACTGCACCACCTGTAATTAAACCTAGAATAACAGAAGGATCGGTTAATTGAATTTGTAATAATGATTCTCCTGTAGAAAGAACAGTTCCTTTCAAAAGTAAGATAATGGCGAAAATCATGGTTGTAGCACCAATTACGGCAGTACCAATTAATACAGGCTTAGCCGTAGCTTTAAATGTGTTACCGGCAGAATCATTTTCTTCCAAATTGTGCTTACCAGTTTCAAAATTAGGCTCGAAACCAAAGTCTTTGTTAATTTCTTCTTTAATATTTGGAATTTTTTCGATTTGCGATAATTCAAAAACAGATTGTGCGTTATCGGTTACCGGACCATAACTATCAACAGCAATGGTTACAGGTCCCATACCTAAGAAACCAAAGGCAACCAAACCAAAGGCAAAAATTCCCGGATACTCACCAAAAATTGCAATATCTTGAACGGTGTAGAATGCAATAGCCATTAAAGCCATCATAACCATTCCTTTCCAGAAAGCAGAAAAGTTACCAGCTACCATACCTGAGAGTATAGTAAGAGATGCTCCACCTTCACGAGAAGCAGTTACAACTTCCTGTACATGGCGTGAACCCGAACTGGTAAAAGCTTTGGTTAATTCAGGAATAACAGCTGCTGCGAGTGTACCACAAGAAATAATAGTAGATAATTTCCACCACAATCCTTCCGGAAGATCAGAAATCAGTACATAACTTAAAGCATATGTAACTACAATTGAAATAATTGAAGTAATCCATACCAAAGCAGTTAAAGGAGCTTCAAAATTGAATTTATCTAGTTTGCTGTATTTAGCTTTTGCGATAGCTTGATTAACCAGATATGCAAATACCGATGTGAATATCATTAAGACACGCATGGCAAAAATCCATACAATTAAAGTTGATGCAAAACCAACATTTGGCATTAAACCAGTTTCACCAAACATCAAAATAATGAAAGTAATTAAGGCAACACCGGTTACACCATAGGTTTCAAAACCATCAGCCGTAGGTCCAACACTATCACCAGCATTATCACCAGTACAGTCGGCAATTACACCCGGATTACGAGGATCATCTTCACCAATTTTAAAGACAATTTTCATTAAATCGGCTCCAATATCAGCAATCTTTGTAAAGATACCACCAGCAATTCTTAATGCTGATGCACCCAATGATTCTCCAATTGCAAATCCAACAAAACATGCTCCGGCACTTTCACCAGGAATGAAAAGAAGGATGGCAATCATCATGATTAATTCTACACAAATTAAAAGAAGACCAACACTCATACCTGCCTGTAAAGGAATAGACATTACATCGAAAGGTTTCTTCTTAAGTGCAGCAAATGAAGTACGACTGTTTGCGTAAGTATTAATTCTGATTCCAAACCAGGCCACACCATAGGATCCTAGTATACCAAGTACTGTCCAAAGAAGAATCAGCATGGTTTTAGGTACTGATACATGTGCCAATGCTATAAAGTAATAGGCTATGGCAACACCTATAATAACGAAAAGAATAATCAAAAATTTTCCTTGCTGTAGCAAGTAGGTTTTACAGGTTTCGTAAATAATATTTGAAACCTTGGCCATTGAGTGATGTACTGGAAGTTTTTTGATACGATTGAATTGTATCATACCAAATAACAGTCCTAATGCAATTACAATGATGCCGTAAAATAGCAAGTCCCAGCCATTTATTCCGAACAAACCTTCAAAAATACTTTGTTTAAGATCCGGAACAACTAAATCGGCTTCACTTGCAAAACTTGTGAAGGGAGCCAATAATACCCCGAACACTAGTAGTAATAATGTTTTTTTCATAGGATAAAAATTAATTTGAATAGGTGAATTTCCTTTCAAATTATACATTATTGTTTACCGTGTCAAGGTTTTTTAACTATAAAATCTTAAAAAGTAAAATTTTGTGGATTTTGATTGTATCCTGATTTTGTTATATTTAAGGTGTGAAAATTAGTTCTTTACGAAAAGGACTAATTTTTTTATGCTTAAAATTAATTGTAGATACGGAGTGTGTTGCTTGATGACGAATAGCTGGTAGAAAATTCTTTTAGTGGATATCTCGCCACAGATCCTTCGAAAGGATAACCACCATCGAGAAGATTGAATTTACTATTACATATTGGGCATTCAGCAAAAGTTCCATCCAACTCAACATGAGCTTCATCTTCTATATCGTGTGAACATGTGGCATCAAAGGCAGAAAAACCATTATTCACTTTTACTACAATTACTCCATGTCCAAGATATCCAACGCTACTTCCATTAATTGTTTCAAAGTAAATGGCATTACCCACAGAACCTAATTCGCTATAATAATCTAAATAAATAGTTGCATTTATATAGGTGTTGGGAATTATTTCATCCTCTTCTGAATTGGAACTACATGAACAAAAAAGAGAGCTTAAAGTAAGTAAAAGAAAAAAATATAGTAAATTTGATTTGTTGACATTCATAGTTTAAAGTTTTGCGATTATAACGAGTATACATGAGATTTAGTATTTCGTTGCGGTAAAACTAGAAATAAAAATCACATTATTAGTATACTCATGGACGAAGGTTGGGGAAATATAATTTATCTGTTATTACTAGCACTTTTTGGTGTGTTTGGAGCACTTAAGAAGAAGAAACCTGTGGCTGTAAGTCCACCTGATGAAGAGGAATATGAACAGCCAATTCAGCCAGTAAGACCAAAACAATCTGAAGATAATAGTTTCGATTCTGTTTTTGAAGCCTTGTTGGGACAGGAAATTCCAAAACCTTATGAACAGACTTATGATGAAATAGAAGAGTTACCTATTAAAGAAGAAATTGTTGAAACAACTCCTGAAGTAAAGGAAGTGAGTATTGAGTATTCGGATCAACCTAAGAAAAGTGTTTTTGATGATTTGAGAAAGAATTATGAAGAAGAAGATGAGGCTGAGGAAGCTGAAGAAGTAGATTGGCGCCAAGCAATTATTTACAAGGAAATTTTAGATAGAAAGTATCAATAGTATAATTTTTTTGTACTTTTATAAGTCCCAGTTAAACACTATTTGAGAAAGGGCTTATTGATATAATTAATATATTTGCGCCTTGAAGAGTTCCGTATTATCGGGATTCTTTTTGTTTTTATAGATTCTTAAAGATCTGGGTATTAAAAAATCAAGAAAAAATAAATAGGAGGATATTATGTCTGGTTATTCTTATATAACAGCAGAAGGTTTAAAAAAATTAAGAGAAGAGCTTGAACAATTAGAGACGATTGAACGTCCTAAAATTTCAAAGCAAATCGGAGAAGCAATTGATAAGGGAGATTTATCAGAAAATGCTGAGTACGATGCAGCAAAAGAAGCTCAAGGATTATTGGAAGCTAAAATTGCACAGTTGAGAGGCGTGGTTGCCAATAGTCGTGTAATTGATGAAACTAAAATTGATACATCAAAAGTTCAGATGATGAACAAGGTTACCATTAAAAATCAAAAGAATGGTGCTGTGATGACATATACATTGGTTTCTGAATCAGAGGCAGATTTCAAAAAAGGAAAATTGTCTATCAACACACCAATTGCTAAAGGTTTAATTGGCAAAAAAGTTGGTGATGTTGTAGAAATTCAGGTTCCAAATGGAATTATTCCTTTCGAGATTGTTGAGATTTCTATTTAATCAACTATTGTAAAAAGATTCAAAACAAAAGATATGGCTTCAATTTTCACAAAAATAATTCAAGGAGATATTCCTTGCCATAAAATTGCAGAAACCGACAAATATTTTGCTTTTTTGGATATAAGCCCATTGGCAAAAGGACATACCTTAGTTGTTCCAAAGCAGGAGGTTGATTATATTTTCGATTTGGAAGATGATGTATTAAGCGGATTAAATTTGTTTGCCAAGAAAATTGCCAAAGCAGTCGAAAAAAGTGTAGAATGCAAGAGAATTGGTATAGCAGTTATCGGATTAGAAGTTCCTCATACACACATTCACTTGGTTCCAATTAATAATATTAGTGATTTGAATTTTGCCAATCCAAAATTGAGTTTTTCTCAGGAAGAAATGGCTGAAGTTGCTGAAGCAATACGTAAAAATTTAGAGTAAGATTATTCTTTATATAAATCAAGCCGCTAATTTTTAGCGGCTTTTTTATTTTTTAAATTTAACTCTTTACTCTTCCTGGGTTTTTCTTTACAAAATCAGACCAGGAAGATGATTTCCCTTTGGCAATAGGATTATTACTTTGGAAAAAGTGACACATGGCAATTGCGATAGCATCCGATTCATCAGGGTTTTGAGGAAATTCTTTCATTTTAAAATAGCGC
>Ga0193954_1000772_pt1 | contig 17684 bp, 15 predicted proteins | sample BB_5_MG_FD_140340 | JGI IMG/M metagenome (GOLD analysis project Ga0193954, IMG submission 140340) | Microbial mat bacterial communities from the Broadkill River, Lewes, Delaware, United States - BB_5_MG | ecosystem: Environmental > Aquatic > Freshwater > River > Microbial mats | place: USA...
ACAATTATTGCAGATGAATTATATGATGCATATATTCTAAATAATCAAAACAAAGAAGCTTTTGATTTAGTTGAAAAGGTTTTAAATAAAAATATTGATTATTATGCTAATGATAGTTATAAAGCATTGAAGAAAGTAAATAAATTGATTGAAGCAGATATGACTAAATTTGCTATTGATATATTACGTAAATTATTAGAAAATGCTAGCGAAGCTAGTAGCATTGATAATTTTAAATTTATACTTGCAAATACTTATATGTTAATAGCAGGTTTTGAAAAAGAATATATGCCCATGGCCAAAGAATTATATGAAGAACTAATTATAAAAAAAGAGAATAATCCATATTTAAAAAGATCTAAAATGTATTTGGATGAAATTATAATGAGAGAAGGAAAATTTGAACCTGTGATGATGGCTGCTAAATATAGTGATTCTGATCCAATGCAATACAAAGCTATGATGCAAGAGTTATTAAATGCTATTGAAGATGAAGAATATGAGCAAATAATAAGGATGAAAAAAGTATATGCAGGAATTTATCCAAAAATAGTTAATAGATTTGGATATGAAAGTATTGATCAGATTTATAATGAAGTTAATGCAAAGATGATCAAATTTTATTTACAAACTAAACAATGTATCCAATTAAATACTATTATTAAAGATGTATCTGATGAAGTATTATTATTGTTAATTGAAGATGAAAGAACTGTTGACAATTTGTTTTCGTGTCTAATTGAACAGCCAGAGATTAGAGCATATACTGTCGCTAAAAATGTTTATAATAAAGCAAGAAATAGTATGGTCTATTTTTATTTGGAACAAGTTGCAATTTCCTTAAATAAATTTGATGATGCTTTTAAATTTTCTCAAAAACTAGATATGCTAAGTAACTCGGAGATCTTATCGGATGAATTTCTATATAGATTTCTAATCTATGTAAATAAAAATGATCCAAAAAGTATGCAAAAGTTCTTTGCATATGCAAGAGACAATCAAGAGTTTATTAATAATAATCAAAATAATCCTTTAATAATAGATTTTTATTATAAATATTATTTGTATTTACTTAAAGAGAATGAAGAAGAGGAAGCTTTAGTTATCTTAACTGACCTATATAAAAAGCAAAATGAAATGAAAGCTCGAATATATTCCCCTTTTGTAGAGATAGAACTAGCAAAAAATGCAAAACTTGATGATAATTATGATTTAGCTTTAAAGTACTTAAAAGCTGGTTTAAATATTAAAAGAATGAAAGATGGAAGAAGTATCGATAGGAAGATTAAAAAAGAAGATTTAGCTCGTATATATTATGATATGTCAAAAATCTATGAATTTCAGAATAAAAAGAATAGATATAAAGCTATTATAAAAAAATGTCAAAAATTAGAAAATGTTGATAGCTTTTATAAAAAAATGTGCGATAAGTTATAAGAGAATTAGATATGGAAATAGAAAATTTATTAAATAGTATTGATTCTGAGAAACTTTATATCGCTTTTGGTAGAATTGTTCAAATCAATGGTACAAGTATTATTGCAAATGGACTAGATGTTGCTATTGGGGATATTGTTAAAATTGAATCTACTCAAAGAATGTATAGTGTATTAGGGATGGTTGCTGCAATTAATGATAAAACATTTACAATAGTTCCTTTTTCATTTATTGATGGCTTTAAAATTGATGATAAAGTATTTTTGCAAAAAGAGGGATTAAGTGTTAAGTGTGGGTATGGTTTATTAGGACGTGTAGTAAATGCTTTAGGTGATCCTATTGATGATGCTGGAAAATTGACTAATATTGAATATAATTCTTCTATTAACAAAGATACTATTTCTCCTCTTGATAGAGGAATTATAGATCAAAGATTTGCAACGGGTGTCAAATCAATTGATTCAATGCTAACTTGTGGTAAGGGACAAAAGGTTGGTATATTTGCAGGTTCTGGTGTTGGTAAATCAACTTTAATGGGAATGATTGTAAAAGGCTGTGAAGCCCAGATAAAAGTAATTGCTCTTGTTGGAGAAAGGGGTCGTGAGATTCCTGAATTTATACATTATAATTTAAATAATAATCTTGAAAATACTGTAATAATAACAGCTACAAGTGATGAATCATCTTTGATGAGAAAATATGCTGCTTTTACTGCTATGGCCATAGCAGAGTTTTTTAGAGATCAAGGACATGATGTATTGCTCATGATGGATTCAGTTACTAGATTTGCTATGGCACAAAGGGAGATTGGATTGAGCACTGGTGAACCGCCAACACAAAGAGGTTATCCACCTTCTGTTTTTGCTCTTTTGCCTCAATTAATGGAAAGAGCTGGTTCAAATAAACTTGGTACTATTACTGCTTTTTTTACAGTCTTAGTGGATGGTGATGATTTAAGTGATCCTATTGCTGATCAAAGTAGATCGATTTTAGATGGACATATTGTTTTAACAAGAAAACTAACAGAAGAGGGATTTTACCCTCCTATTGATATATTACAAAGCGCATCAAGGGTCATAGATAAGGTTATTCCTAAAGAACAGTATAATAGGTTTTTAAAGTTAAAAAGGGTATTATCTCTTATAAATGAGAATGAGGTACTTTTAAGAATTGGTGCTTATAAGAAAGGTATGGATAAAGAACTCGATAATGCTTTATATAAAAAAGATAAAATAAAATCTTTTTTATCTCAAGGAGTAGAAGAACTTTATACTTATGAATCAATAATCAATGGACTTATGGAGGTGACAAATGATTGATATGAGTACAAATATGTTATATCATATAAGAAATCTAGATAGTGAAAATGTTAGAATTTCTAGACAAATGGCAACAAAAAAAGAAATTGACAATGGTAGTGAAAATTCTTTACTTCACTCTAATTTAATTAATTTAGAAGATAAATTAAGAATTTCAACAAATTTACAATTACAACTATCAAAAACAAAAGTTGTAAATACTACAGCGGATACAAGTTTAGCTGATATGAAAAAAGCCTTAGATAAAATTAAAGTAGATTTACTAAAAGGTCTAAATGCAGGGATGGACAGAAGTGATAAATTAGCACTAGCTACAAATCTTCGTGGAATTAGAGAAAATATGTTTGATCTAGCAAATGCAAATGTTGATGGTGAATATGTGTTTACTGGATCAGAAACAACAAAACAAACGTTAACAAAAGATGCTAATTTTGAACTTAATGGTAAATTAAATTTTGGCGGAGATGGATTCTTAAGAAGAGTTGCTGTTCAGCCAGGAAGTTATAGAGAACGAGGTGTTACTGCTTATGATGTTTCCTTTTATAATAGTACAAAAGCTGGAGCAGGAGAATCTTTTACTTTTGAATCTGGAGAAAGAATTATTGATGAGAATGGACATGAGTGGAAACTAAACTCTGCAATGGACAAATTACAACAATACGATCATAATGGTTTATTGTATGACCCCCCTGTTGAACTTGCAGTAAATCTTGTTGCTGGAACTGGTGCTTTAGGAGTTGGAGTTGAAGCTACTGGTGAAAATCAAGCGATTAAAAATCAGTTTACTATTACTAATATAAGTACTGCAACATTAGGTGGTGTGGCTAACTCAAGTGTGAATCCAGATGGAAGAGTATTTGAAGCAAAACGTAATTATTTTGATGATTTAAATATTACTATAAATGCCTTAGAAGGGCATTCTACAAAACTTGATGGTACAAAAGGTGGTATAATTAATGATGAAAGTGTACGAGATACTGTTAGTAAGGGATTAGAACAGAGTAAAAAACAATATGACGCCACAAATATTGGACATGGAGAACTTGGTGGTAGAAATGCTGTATTTAATGTTGCCCATGATCAATTATCAGCGCAAATTACACATTATAATATACTAATTGAAGAAACTGGATCTGCTGATTTAGCAAAGCTAGCTATGGAATCAAAAGCATTAGAAATTACTTATCAATCACTTTATTCAACGATTGCAAAAATGAATAACTTGTCGTTAGTTAATTATATAAAATAGAGATAACTAATTAATAAAATGAATATTAAAGATATATTATTTAGAAAAGAGTATGTTCTTGTAGCATTTATCTTTTCTATGTTAACAATTATTCTTGTCCCTTTACCAAAAGGGATGCTTGATTTTTTCCTGATTATATCTTTAACATCTGCCCTTTTAATATTATTAATTTCATTATTTATTGAAAGACCTACTGATTTATCAACTTTTCCTACCTTGCTTTTAATTTTAGTTCTTTTTAGACTCTCCTTGAATATAGCGACAACAAGATCCATACTGGGAGAGGGACATAACGGCCCTGATGCTGTTAGTTCTATAATTGCAGCGTTTGGAGAATTTGTTGTTGGTGGAAATATGGTAATTGGTGTTATTATATTTATCATACTTGTTCTTATAAATTTTATGGTTGTTACAAAAGGTGCAGGAAGAGTTGCCGAAGTGCAAGCTAGATTTTCACTAGATTCTTTACCTGGTAAGCAAATGGCAATTGATGCAGATTTAAATGCAGGATTTATTGATGATGTACAGGCAAAAGAAAGACGTGAAGAGTTAGCAAGTGAAGTAAGCTTTTATGGTACTATGGATGGTTCTGCAAAGTTTGTAAAAGGTGATGCTGTTGCTGGTATTATAATTACTATTGTTAATTTAATTGGTGGATTGATGATAGGTGTTTTTCAACATGATTTAAGTGCAGCTGATAGTGCTGAAATCTATACTATCTTAACTATTGGAGATGGATTGGTTGCTCAAATTCCTGCTCTTATTATCTCAACTGCTACAGCTATTATTATCACCAGATCAAATAGTGATGATGAAAAATTTGCTAGTGGAACAATTTCACAGTTAGTTAATGATAGTAAAACGCTTATTATTACAGGATTGGCACTTGTTTTATTTGGTTTAATTCCTGGTTTCCCTACTGGAATACTTTTTGCAATGGGATTATTACTTTCTGGTATTGGATATGTTATTTATATGGTGGAAGCAGAACAAGATAATGCATTTACACGATTTGTTAAAGGCAATCAACCTACTAAAATAAAAACTAAAAAACAAATTCAAGAAGAAGTAGAGTTAGCTAAAAAGAAAAAAGAATCTCCTAATGCTTTAACTGAAGATCAAGCTATTGATAAAACGATGAAGTTAGAAGTTCTTGAACTTAAATTAGGAGCACAATTATTAAGACTTGTTCAAGGAGATAGTGAATTACTTGATAAAATTAAAGGTATAAGAAATAAAATTGCGGCAGATTTAGGATTTGTTATTCCTCAAATACGAATTAGTGATGATACTATGCTAAATATGAATGAATATTCTTTTAATCTAAAAAGGATTCCTATAGCAAAAGGAAATGTAGAACTAAATCAGTTATTAGCAATGGGTGGTATTGCAGGTGCTAAGATTCCAGGAAAAAGAGTAAAAGAACCTGTTTTTAATCTTGATGCAATATGGATTACTCCTGATAATAAAGATGAAGCTTTAAATAGGGGATTTACTGTTGTTGATGCTCCCACAATTATTTCGACTCATCTTTCAGAATTAATTAAAAAACATTCAGAAGATATTTTAACTAGACAGGATTTAGTAGATTTAACAGATAGATTAAAAAAAGATTTTCCAATTATTGTTGAAGAAGCGCTGAAAGTTACTACTCATGGTGCTTTATTGAAAGTTTGTAAAGACTTATTACATGAAGGTATTCCTTTAGTTGATATGATCACAATACTTGAAGCAGTTTCAGATATAGCAGAATTGACTAAATCACCAGATATTTTATTGGAACATGTACGATCTAAATTGTTTAGATTAATTACAAATAAATATACCTCTAATGATGGTTCTTTACATATTATTACAATTAAGTCAGAATTAGAACAAGATTTTATGAATAAGCTTCAAGAACAACATGGTGTTAGCCAATTGTTATTAAGTATTGGTGAGATTAATGCTCTTGTAACAAAAACAAGAGACTTACTAATGGCAATAGAAGAGAAAGGAGTTTCAACAGTATCTATGATTGTTGATCCTAGCTTAAGAAGAAGAATTGCTGAAATATTTGAAAAATTTGGTTTAAATGTTGCAGTACTAAGTCATGCTGAACTTGACTCTAAAGCAGAATTTACAATTGAAGGGACTTTAGAGTTTTAAGTATCCTTTAGATAAAATGTCAGATATTTTAATCTAAAGGACAAACAAATGAATAGTGATTTACTAGGATCGTTACTACCTCTTATCGTACTTTTTGCGATATTTTATTTTCTTATTATCAAGCCACAACAAAAACAACAAAAACAACATGCATCAATGATGGAAGCACTTGTAAAAGGTGACAAAATAGTTATTAACGGTGGGTTAATTGTTGAAATTACAAAAGTTGAAGAGAAGTTTTTTACTGTAAAAAGTATAGATGACAGTACTTTAAGAGTGGCAAGAGATTACGTAGCTGCTAAATGGGAAGACTAATAGTATACAAATAGCAAAAGGATATAAATCTTGCAATATTTAAATTATAGACTAGTGATTTTTACACTAGTTACAGTATTTGGTATAGTATTTTCTATACCATCTTTCCTTCAAACAAATGATGGAAAGAAAATTTCTTTAGGCCTTGATCTACAAGGTGGTTTACATATGCTACTTGGAGTTGAAACACAAAAAGCGGTTGAAGGTAAAATCAAAACACTAGCAGCGACAGTAAAATACTTTACTGATAATGAAGATATATTAATTGAAGACTTAACAATAAAAAAAGACAATTTGAGCTTTATACTACTAGATAGTGATGAAGTTTCGAAACTTGACACTATGTTAGCTGAGATTAAAGGACTTGATATATCTAAAGGTGCTGATTTTTATTATACAATTAAATTAACACCTATAGAGATTGAAGTAGTAAAAGATATGGCAGTTGGACAAGCTGTTGAGACAATTAGAAATAGACTTGACCAGTTTGGATTAGCAGAACCTTCTGTTACTAGACAGGGGAACAATGATATTGTAGTTGAATTACCAGGTATTAAAACAGCACAAGAGGAACAGCATGCTCGTGAGTTAATTGCAAAACCAGCAAATTTAGAACTTATGGAAGTTGATGAATTAAAATCAGACCAAGTTTATAATTTAAGTGATGATGATGCTCAAGATATGGGTGATATTATACTTGAAGATACAAATAGTGCTGAAATCAAGTATCTACTAAAACAGATTCCTATTTTAACTGGTTCTGAAGTTGTAGATGCAAAGGTTGCATTTGATCAACAAACAAATCAACCTATTATTAACTTTACTCTTAGTAGTTTTGGTGCGAAAGTTTTTGGTGATTTTACTGCTAAAAGTGTTGGAAAAAGGCTTGCTGTTGTTTTAGATGGAAAAGTATTTTCAGCTCCAGTTATTCGAGAAAGAATTGGTGGCGGAAGCGGACAAATTTCGGGTAACTTTACAGTAAATGAAGCTGGTAATGTTGCAATTGCTCTACGAAGTGGTGCTTTACCTGCTCCTGTAATTATGTTAGAAAAAAGAAGTGTAGGACCAAGTCTAGGTGCTGATAGTATTAATGCATCTATGTTTGCTTTGGTTTCTGGATTTGTTCTTGTAGTTATTTTTATGATTGTTTATTATGGTTTAGGTGGTGTTATTGCTAATATTGCTTTGATTACTAATATTTTTATTATTATTGCAGTTATGGCGATGTTTGGAGCAACTTTAACGCTTCCTGGTATGGCAGGTATTGTGCTAACAGTTGGTATGGCTGTTGATGCAAATGTAATTATTAGTGAGAGGATTAGAGAACTCTTAAAATCTGGTGCGAGTATTCCAAAAGCAATTGAAGATGGATACAGTAATGCCATGAGTGCAATTTTGGATGCAAATATAACAACTCTTTTAGTTGCTGTAATTTTATATGCATATGGTACAGGGCCTATTAAAGGATTTGCTATTACTATTAGTATTGGTATTTTGGCATCAATGTTAACAGCTATTTTAGGAACACATGGTATATATGAAGCATTAATGCCAAAAATGGTAAAAGACAAAAACTTAAAAAAATGGTTTGGAGTTAAATAATGGAGATTTTTAAATCAGATAAAACTTATGATTTCATGGGTAAAAGATTGCCTTTTTTAGGGTTCTCTGCAATTTTAGTTATAGCTGCTTTTGTTTTGCTTTTTACTAAGGGATTAAATTTAGGTATTGATTTTTCTGGTGGTACATTAATTCAGGTTCAATATACTCAACCTGCACCAGTTCAAAAAATTAGAGACTTGTTAGTACAAGACGAAAGATTTGAAAAAGCTGTTGTTACAAAATTTGGTACACCTAAAGAGATAATTATCAAAATACCAACAACAACAACAATGTTAGGAAAAGATATTGGTGATGATATACGAAGTATTTTAACTCCAACTGGTGAGTATCAAATTAGAAGAGTTGATATGGTAGGTCCAAAAGTTGGTGACGCTTTAAGAGAAAAAGGTGTTATGGCTTTAAGTCTAGCATTAATTATTATTCTTATTTATGTGTCATTTAGATGTGAATGGCGATTTTCTGTAGCTTCTATCCTTGCTCTTGTACATGATATATCTATAGCTCTTGGAGCAATTGTTTTATTTAATGTAGATGTAAATTTAGATATTTTGGCTGCTATTTTGACCATATTAGGATATTCTTTAAATGATACAATTATTGTATTTGATAGAATTAGAGAGGGTGTAAATACTTCTAAAGAAAGTGATTTAAATAGTGTTGTTAATGATTCTGTATCTAGAACTTTAAGTAGAACAACGCTTACTTCTTTAACAACATTTTTTGTTGTATTAACTTTATACCTTTTTGGTGGAGAGATAATCAATGGATTTAGTTTTACTTTACTAGTTGGTGTTATAGTAGGAACTTACAGTTCTATTTTTGTAGCGGCTTCATTTTTAGTGCAATTAAATTTTTCAATCATTAACTACCGAGCTGTTGAAGCAGAAAAAGAAAAAAGAAAAAAAGAGAAAGATCGATTACGATCTCAGTTTGAGCAAGGTACGGTATAGTTAAAATGACTAAATTATTTGGAACAGATGGAGTACGAGGAGAAGCGGGTAAATTTTTAGATGCAATAACAGCTTTAAAATTAGCTCAAGCAGTTGGGATTTATTTTCAAAAACACTCAAAAACAAAAAAAATACTTTTAGGAAAAGATACTCGTAAAAGTGGATATATGATTGAAAATGCTCTTGTGAGTGGCCTTACTTCGGTTGGTTATGATGTAATCCAAATAGGTCCAATGCCTACGCCTGCTATTGCATATCTAACAGAATCTATGAGATGTGATGCAGGTATTATGTTAAGTGCTTCTCATAACTCATATGAAGATAATGGAGTTAAGTTTTTCAATTGTAAGGGTGATAAATTATCAGTATCAGTAGAAAAAGAGATAGAAGATATATTTTATAATGAAGATTTGTTGCGTAGTTCTCAATGTACTCATAAAAATATAGGAAGTGCAAAAAGAATAAATGACGTAATAGGGCGATATATAGTGTCTATTAAAAGTTCTTTTCCATCTGATTTATCATTGAGTGGTATGAGAATTGTTCTAGATTGTGCAAATGGAGCTGGTTATAAAGTAGCTCCAACAATTTTGGAAGAGTTAGATGCTGATGTAATTGTTGTTAATAACAATCCAAATGGATTTAATATTAATGATGGTTGTGGTGCGCTTCATCCTAAAAGTTTAGGAAAATTAGTTACTGAATATAGAGCTGATATTGGGATTGCTTTAGATGGTGATGCTGATAGGCTTGTAGTCGTTGATGAAAATGGTGATGTGATTGATGGTGATAAACTTATTGGTGCTTTGGCTGTATACTTGAAAAAGAATAATACTTTGCAAGGGGGTTGTGTTGCAACAGTGATGAGCAACAAAGCACTTGAAGTTTATTTATCTTCTCATAATATTAACTTACTTCGTTCATCTGTTGGGGATAAACATGTTCTTGATATAATGAAAAAAGAGAAATATAATTTTGGTGGAGAACAAAGTGGTCATGTTATTTTTGCTGATGTTGCTAAGACAGGAGACGGATTAGCTTCTGCATTACAAGTTTTGGCTTTACTGATATCTTCAAAACAAAAGGCAAGTGTAGCTCTAAATCCATTTAAACTGTATCCTCAAATATTAAAAAATATTATAGTTGAAGAAAAAATACCATTAGAAAATATTAAAGGTCTTAGTGAACTTTTAGAAAAGTATACAAAAAATGGTTTAAGAGAGCTTATTCGATATTCTGGAACTGAAAATAAGATTAGACTATTATTAGAAGGAGAAGATTCTTTGGTAGTTGAGCAAAGTATGGAAGAATTGCAACAATTTATTAAAAGTAAACTTTGTTAAGATAACTGGGTAATGTTGAAAAGATTATTAATAACAACTGCTATTTTTATAGTGTCATTTTTACTTGATCAATATATAAAATTCTTGTTTGTAGATGGTTTTGAATTAAAAGGTGATTGTATATCTTTAGTTTTGGCTTATAATTATGGTGTTGCTTTTTCTATGCTGTCTTTTCTAGAGGGCAATTTAAAATATCTACAATTAGTAATGATATCAATTGGTATCATATATCTTTTATTGAATCGTGAAACTTTTAAATTGTATTATATTCCCATTGGACTACTTATTGCAGGTGGATTGAGTAATATTTATGATAGATTTATTCATGGTGGTGTTGTTGATTATGTTTACTGGCATTGTGGATTTGATTTTGCAATATTTAATTTAGCAGATGTTTTAATTGATATTGCAGTGGTTTTAATATTATATATTAATTATACCTCAAATAAAGAACATGTATAAAGAACTAGCTTTAATAGCGCCTACAGCATCTGGTAAAACAGCTGTTTCTATAAATTTAGCACATAAGTTAAATGCAGTGATACTATCGCTTGATAGTTTAGCTGTTTATAAATATATTGATATTGCTTCTGCTAAACCCTCACTAGAAGAAAGAGATGGAATAATACATTTTGGAGTAGATAATGTTCTTCCAAATCAGCAATTTGATGTAATTGAATTTATTGATGAATATAAAAGAGCAAAAGAATATGCGATACAACATGATAAAAACTTAATAATTGTAGGTGGAACAGGCTTTTATTTAAAAGCACTTGTTGATGGATTATCTGTAACACCTAAAATATCAATTGATACTGTAAATAAAGTTCAACAAAAACTGTTAAATTTAGATGATGCTTATCAAGAACTAAATCAAGTTGATTCTAATTATATGAAAAATATCTCTAAAAATGATAAGTATAGAATTGAAAAAGCATTGAGTATTTATACCCAAACAGGAATGAGTCCAACAGATTTTTTTAATTTTAATCAACCTAAACCTATTATTATTAATAATATAAATATTTATGAAATTAAAACAGAAGTTGATGTTTTAAGAAAAAGAATAGAAAAAAGAACTATCCAGATGATAAACAATGGAATAATAGATGAAGTTATTTATTTGGAAAAAGAATTTACTCGTGAACCTAGTTGTATGGGATCAATTGGTATATATGAAACACTTGATTATCTTGATGGGAAGATCAATAAGGATCAGTTAAAAGAACAAATTTTTATCCATACTTCACAATTAGCAAAAAGACAAAGAACATTTAACAAGTCTCAATTTAAAAATATTTATGCATATAGTTTAGAAAATATTGAAAAAAAAATATTATCTATGGTATAATTAAAGTATAAAATAAAAGAATAATAAGCTAGGACGTTTTATGACAAAAGAAGAGTTAGAACAAAGAGTGGTTGAACTTGAAAATAGGTACTATCATGATGATTTAACTGGACTACCAAATAGAGTTAAACTTTTAGAAGATATACAAAAAATAGAGCTAAATGGTTTATTGCTTTTGGATATAAAAGGGTTCTCTACTATCAATGATTTTTATGGTGCAGTTGTAGGCGATAAAGTTTTAATTGCAATTACAAAGTTTTTAGAAACATTGATTGAAAAAGATCAAAGTTTTTATAAAATTTCTGCTGACCAGTTTATCTATTTAGAAACTGATCCAAATAATTCTCAACATCAATTTAGCGAAAAAAAAGTTAAAGTGCTTATGTCAACTATTGAGCACACTCCAATAAGAGTGAATGTTTCAAATGATAATAGTATAGATATTAATATATATGTTAGTGCTATTATCGTAAACAATGTTAATTCTAATAAAATCTTAGAATTAGCAGATATGACACTTCATTATGCAAAAGATACAAGACAAGCTTTTTTACAATATAGTCCTGAACTTAAATTAACAGAAAAATTTGAAAAAGATTTAGCTGGTGTAAAGATGGTAAAGGACGCATTGGAAGAAGATAGGTTAGTTGCTTTTTATCAGCCTATTATTAAGTCATATGGTGACTCTTATGAGTGTCTAGTAAGAATTAAAGATGGTGATAGAGTTATATCTCCTTTCTTCTTCTTGGATGCAGTTACAAAAACAAAATATTATTCTCAATTGACGCAAAGAATGATTGAAAAGTCATTTCAGTACTTTCAAGGAAAAGAGGTGAGTTTTTCTATAAATTTATCTTTTGATGATATTGAGGATGCTCAATTAGTGGCTTTTATAAAAGAAAAAATGAAAGAATACGATGTTGCTAACCACTTAATATTAGAAATTTTAGAAAGTGAAAATATTGTTGACTTTACTTTGATTAGAAATTTTATCCACAGTATGCAAGATTTGGGTGTACAAATTGCAATAGATGACTTTGGAAGTGGTTACTCTAATTTTACTTATTTACTTGAATTAAGACCAGATTATATAAAAATTGATGGTAGTTTAATTAAAGAGATACATACTAATGATGATTCTTATATCCTTGTGCGTACTATTACTAACCTTGCTCATGAATTGGGAATAAAAGTAATAGCTGAGTATATTGAAAATGAAGAGATATACAAGAAAGCAAAAAGGCTTTATATCGATGGTTACCAAGGCTACTTTTTAGGCGCACCTAACAGTACTATGGAGATTATACCAGGTTAGTATTTGTTACTTTTTCCTCTTTTTCTTTATATCCAACTGTTTCTTTTTGTTACATCTATACCCTCTCTTAACTACCTTAAACCTATCTTCATAAGTTAATATTTAATTAGAATTAGGTATTATTTGTCTAATTATTGTCAGCTATTTCTAATAGCATTTGACTTAAAGGGGAAAAAATGGAACATATGGATTTTGCACATCCTTATTTTGGCGCTTTTATAATGTTTGTATTAACTTTTGGTGCTTTTATTGCAACAACAGTATTATCAAGATTGGTTGGTGGTAAACTAGCACGAAAAAATACAGAAAAACTGAAATGTACACTCTATGAATGTGGACCAGAAGTTACAAAACAACCAAATACTATTTCTGCTCAGTTTTATCTGATGGCACTTCTATTTATACTATTTGATGTGGAGATTATTTTTATGTTTCCATGGGCAGTTGACTATAAAGTATTGGGATGGTTTGGTTTTATTGAGATGATTTTATTTATTGTTCTTTTAACAATTGGATTTATCTACGCATGGAAAAAAGGAGCGCTTGAATGGCACAGCATAAAGTAAATTATTTAGCAGATGGCGGAACGCCAATTAAATTAACTACTGTTGATAAAATAGTAAATTTTGGACGAAGTAATTCTCTTTGGCCTATGACATATGGATTGGCCTGTTGTGCTATTGAGATGATGGCAAGTGGTGGTTCAAGATTTGATTTTGATAGGTTTGGTACAATTTTTAGAGCAAGTCCAAGACAATCTGATGTTATTGTTGTAGCAGGTACATTAACAAAAAAACATGCAGAATTTATGAGAAGACTATATGATCAAATGCCAGATCCAAAGTGGGTTATCTCTATGGGTTCTTGTGCAAATACGGGTGGTATGTTTAATACATATGCAACAGTGCAAGGTGTGGATAGGGTAGTACCAGTAGATATCTATTTACCAGGTTGTGCCCCACGACCTGAGACACTACAATATGCCTTAATGATGTTACAAAGAAAAATAAGAAGAGAGCCAGCTGGAATGGCTCAAAGAGCAAAGAGGTTAATATAAAATGAGAGCATATAAACCAAAAGACGATGTACAAAAAAAATCTTATTATAGTGATAGATTTTATGTAACTCCGACATTAGCGAAGAAGTCTATTTATTCAGATTCTATTTTTAGTGAAGATACATTAAGTTTAGGTAATAAAGTTGAAGTATTAGAATCATATATACAAGCAGATCATTTAGTAATCTATATTAAACATGAAGATAATATTAATACAATCAAACATCTTAAAGAGATAAGAGCATATGATTTTTTAATGGAATTAACTGCTGTTGATTATATATCGACAAGAGATGGTTTTGAAGTAATATATGAAATGTTATCTACTTCAAAACACAAAAGAATAAGAGTTAAGACATTTATAAAAAATAAAGAGTCTATTGCAAGTGTAGAGTCTTTGTTTAGAATGGCAGATTGGTCAGAACGTGAAATGTATGATATGTATGGAATAGTTGCAAATAATCATCCAAATATGAAAAGAATACTTATGCCTAATGACTGGTATGGTCATCCATTATTAAAAACGTATCCTTTACAAGGTGATGAAATTGGTTCTTGGTATGAAGTAGATAAAATCTTTGGAATTGAAGCAAGACAGACTGTTGGACCTGAATTAAGAGATGCTGCTTGTGTTGATAGATATGATACAAATAGATTTGCAAGACTTGGACATGAGGTACTTAAAGGTGTAGATATATCTGAAAATGAACCAGATACTCCAATAAGATATCAAGAAGAGGGTGGAGTTCAGCTGTTTGGAAAAAAACTAGTAACTCCATTTGATGAGATGGAAAAAATTACATTGAAAGAGAGAAAATAGATGCAACATGTAAATAAACTAAAACCTTTCTTTGAAAATATTGCCTTTGAAAGAGAAGATAATACAATGGTGGTTAACTTTGGACCACAGCATCCATCTGCACATGGTCAATTAAGATTGATGCTAGAATTACAAGGTGAAGAGGTTGTTAAAGCCTATCCTGATGTTGGATATCTTCACAGAGGTATTGAAAAAATGGGTGAGAATATGATTTATAATGAATTTTTACCTACAACAGATAGAATGGATTATATCGCATCATCTTCAAATAATTATGGATACGCTTTGGCTGTTGAAAAGTTAATTGGAGTAGAAGTTCCAAGACGTGCAGAAGTAATAAGAACAATGCTTTTAGAATTAAATAGAATTATCTCACATCTATTTTGGTTGGCAACACATGCTCTTGATGTTGGGGCAATGTCTATTTTTCTTTATGCATTTAGAGAAAGAGAATTTGCAATGGATCTTATGGAAGATTATTGTGGAGCTAGACTTACTCATAGTGCAATAAGAATTGGTGGAGTTCCTTTGGACTTACCTAACAATTGGATTTCTGATTTAGAAAATTTTATGACAACACTTGAAACTCAAATTCCTATTTATGAGGGTTTATTAACTAAAAATAGAATTTGGAGAATGCGACTTGAAAATGTTGGTGTTATTCCTGAAAAACTTGCTAAACAATGGGCTGTTTCAGGTGTTGCATTAAGAGGAAGTGGCGTTAAGTGGGATTTGAGAAAAGAGATGCCTTATGGATTATATCCTGAATTAGATTTTAATATACCTGTTTCAGATAAGTGTGATTCTTATGGAAGATATAAATGCACAATGGCAGAGATGTATGAGTGTACAAAGATATTAAGACAACTTATCCCTATGTATAATGAGTCTGATACTCAACTAATGGCTCATGCACCAGAATATATCTCAGCTACTAAAGAAGATATAATGACACAAAATTATTCTTTAATGCAACATTTTGTTCTTGTAACTCAAGGTATGAGACCACCTGTAGGTGAAGTGTATGTAGCTACTGAGTCACCAAAAGGTGAACTTGGTTTTTACATTGTTTCTGATGGTACTCCTTATGCTTATAAACTAAAATGTAGAGCACCAAGTTTTTGGCATACTGGATTATTAAATGACCTTTTACCTGGACATCAATTAGCTGATGTTGTTACAATAATAGGTAATTTAAATATTGTATTTGGGGAGATTGATAGATAATGAAACGATATGACCTAAGAGACCATAAAGAAAACTTTTTACCAAGAATGGTAGAGATTATGAATACTAATATAAAAGATGGTGAAAATGGAATTTTCCTTTTTGAAATAGGAGATTTTTCTGCTATTCAAGCATCTGCAGATTGCGTTAAAGAAAACAACTGGACATTGATGAATTCTTTAAAATTTAATGAAGTAGATTGGACAATAGTTGTAAAAAAAGAACAATCTGTTGAGCAAGTTCAAGTAGGATAAACTTTGAGCAAAGTATATTTTTCTAATTGGCAAGGTGAAATAGTAGATAATAGGGCTAAAGATCAAAGTGATTGGCTTGAAATATCTGCAAAATTACCAGTTAACTACAATGAAGAACTAGCAACAAAAGCATTTGTAGGATGGGATGGTTTTGCCATTTTTAGTAAAGATGTAGATGTTGTGAAGCTTGCTTTAAATTATGCTAGACAATATCAAGAGTATAGTGAAGCTTGTGGTAGATGTACTCCTGGACGTTGGGGTGGACAAATTCTTTATGATATGTTAGACAAAATAGCACGTGGAGAAGGTGAATTAAGTGATCTTACTCATTTAAAAGAAGTTAGTTCAACTATGACTACTACTAGTAAATGTGAAATTGGGAAAACAGTACCTGTTCCAATTTTAGGAATGATTGAATATTTTGAAGATCAGTTTCTTGATTTAGTTAAAAATAAGAAAAAATCACCTTGGTATGATGTTGATGATGAAAAATATATTGCAAATGTTACTGCTCCTTGTACAGATATGTGTCCATCTCATGTTGATATTCCTGGCTATATAGAAGGGGTTCGGGATGTAGATTTTGAAAACTCATTAAAGTCTACTAGACAAACTATGCCATTAGCACATGTGTGTGGAAGAGTTTGTCCTCATCCATGTGAAGATGCATGTAGACGTACTAACTTGGATGAATCAATCTCTATTATGGAGCTAAAAAGAGTTGGTGCTGATTATGAAACTGATCATGAGCTAGAATGGTTTCACCCTCAAAAACCAAAAAAACCAAAAAAAGATGGTAAAAAAATTGCAATAATTGGTGCTGGACCTGCTGGGTTGACAGCTGCTTATTATCTTGGTTTAGATGGTATTGCTTGTACTATTTTCGAAGAATTGCCAGTTTTAGGTGGAGAGGTTGCTGTTGGGGTTCCTGAATATAGAATGCCAATAGAAAAATATAATAAAGATATTCAACTAGTATCAGACCTTCCTAGTGTCGAAATAATTACTAATCATAGAGTAGATGCTTCAAGACTTAAAGAAATTGTTGAAGAGTATGATGCCACTATGTTAGGATTTGGAGCAAGACTTTCAAAAGCTATAAGATGCCAAAATGAAAATCCTGATATTGATGGATATTGGGGTGCTATTGATATGCTTGATAAAGTGAATTTATGGCATAAATATAAGATAGGAAGTCCTGCTAGTGAAGATTTAAAAGGTAAAACTGTAGTTTGTGTTGGTGGTGGATTTACATCTATGGATGTTGTTCGTTGTA
>Ga0193954_1000773_pt1 | contig 17679 bp, 19 predicted proteins | sample BB_5_MG_FD_140340 | JGI IMG/M metagenome (GOLD analysis project Ga0193954, IMG submission 140340) | Microbial mat bacterial communities from the Broadkill River, Lewes, Delaware, United States - BB_5_MG | ecosystem: Environmental > Aquatic > Freshwater > River > Microbial mats | place: USA...
AGAAGCGGGTATAAACTTAGAGATTATCCAGCCAGAGGAGCATTATGATGGATTTGAGGATCTTAAAAGAGGAGCAATAGATATACACTGCAACGAGCCACTGCATCTTTTTGAACACCACTTTGATGGTCTTAAGTCTTTAGGATGTTTTTTTGAGACGCGTGGAGGTGTGATGATTAGAGCAGATAGAGTAGCCAAACTCAAAGCAAATGAGAAGATCAAGATCACAACACCAGCAGCAAACCCAGTCACAGACAAAATAGGATTTGAGATACTCAAAAGATATGCAGACAAAGAGGGATTTGAATTGAGTCCTGAGAGTGTAGAGTTTGTAGAGACGGATTTTTGGCATATTAATAATATGAAAAATGATGAGAGTTTTGATGGGGCATGGCTCTGTTTTTATAACTTTGAAGGGGTAGAGGCGGAGTTTGAACAGTTTGATAATCTCTTTATTGACCAGTATAAATCCCCTTATCCAAACTTTTCTGCATTAGAGTTTATGACAACTGAAGCGATAATAGAAGAGAAATCAGAGGCACTTAGTAAGTTTATAGAGGTAACAAATAGTATGGCTAAGTATCTACAAGATAATATAGAAAATGCTAAAGAGATGTTCTATAGCTATAGCAAAGAAGAGAAATCAGAACTTATGGATAAAATTATAGAAGATACTATCCCTAGATTTGATAGAGAGATTCAATCAGATAGTAAACGATGGCTAGAACTCTATAAATTTTTAGAAGAGTTAGAGTTAGTAACACTTACTGAGAAAGAGTATGCTAAAATATGGGAAACAAAAGGATAATCAGTGTTTAAAAAACTATGTCTCTTTTTGCCACTCATATTTATGGGTTGTAATAGCGACAAACATCCACCATTAGAGACAGTGAGTAAGGTAGATATAGAGCAATACAAAGGGACTTGGTACGAGATAGCAAGATTTGAGCATATATTTGAAGAGGGGTGCAAAAATGTCACCGCGACTTATGAGATACGAGATGATGGCAAGATAAAAGTTATCAATAGATGTACAGATATAAAGAGTAACAAACAAAAAGAGGCTGTAGGTGTAGCATATAGTGTAGATGATACAAACTCCAAACTCAAAGTGAGCTTTTTTAGACCATTTTATGGGGATTATTGGATTATTGATTTGGACAAAGAGTATAAATATGCCCTAGTAGGGAGTCCTGATAGAAAATATCTCTGGATATTAAGCCGAACCAAAACCATAGATGAGAAGACAAAAGCGAAACTATTTGCAAAACTTCCAGCATTGCAATTTGATAAAGATAAGTTTGTCTGGACGATTCAGGAGTAGTAGAGACCCTATAGAGGTCAAGCAAATCCAAAAAAGTAATAAAAGCAAAAAGGGATAGTGAATTTGTTATAATCGCATATTATTTTTTAAGGAGTCATAATGGCAGTAATAGGTATGGGTGATATTAAAAAGGGTGTTCGATTAGAATTAGATGGAAATCCTTTTAGAGTTACAGAGTTCCAGCATGTAAAACCAGGAAAAGGTGCAGCATTTGTACGAATTAAAATAAAAAACTTATCTACAGGAAAAGTTATAGATAAAACTGTCCATGCGGGTGATAAGTTTGAGATACCTGAATTAGAGCAAAATACAATGCAGTATCTCTATGATGATGGTGAGATGCTTCAATTTATGGATACAACTTCGTATGAGCAGATAGGGTTGACGCATGAGCAGGTTGGAAAAGATACTTTTGATTATATGATTGATGGTATGGAAGCAGAAATTTTATTTCATAATGGCAAAGCCATCTCTGTAGAGATTCCTCAGACTGTAGTACTTAAAGTTGTAGAGACACCACCAAATTTCAAAGGTGACTCACAAGGTGGGAAAAAACCAGCAACATTAGAGAGTGGTGCGGTGGTACAGGTACCATTTCATATTTTAGAAGGTGAGATGATTAAAGTGGATACTGTAGAAGGTAAGTACCTAGAAAAAGCAAAATAATAATAATTCAAAGAGGTACCACTGTTAAACAGTGATACCTTCTATTTTCTTGTTGGATTAATATCTATCTTCGCATACATTCCTGGAAAGATATTTTTATCTTTTTTATCAAATGTAACACGAATCTTGATTTTGTGTGTCATTGGGTTAGCATCAGGAATAACTGCTTTGATGATACCTGTAGTATGATACTCCAAAGATGGTATTGTTACTTGGACTGTGTCACCTTTATGGACATGTTGCATAATACTCTCAGAGATAGAGACATCAATCTCTAAATCTTCTGTATCAACCATCATAATTGTGAGCATCCCAGGCATTACCATATCACCAACTTTAATATTCTTTTGAACTATAACACCATCTGATGGTGCTTTCATTTTGAGATAATTAAAGACTGTGGCTAACTGCTTTGCTTTGATAGACATCTGTTCAACCATAACTTGTGAAGTCTCAAGCATAGATTCAGCATTTTCTGCCATTGTATTGAGATCATTTAGGTCTGTCATGGGCATCATCATTTTATTATTGTTTTTGGTCTCTAGTCTCTCTTTGCGTTTTTCTAACACTTCGAGTCGTTTTCTCCAAAATTCAACAACTATTTTTGATTGTTCTAATCCTAAATCAGCTTGGGATTTCATAATGTCAAATTCCGCAGATTCCATCTCATAGAGATCATCTTCTCGCTCAACATAGTCTCCTAACTCTACAAATACTTTTTTGATATAGCCCATATAGCGACTTCCTATCATCTTTTGACCGTTAGAAATTACTGTACCAGTGAGAGTAATTTGACTCGCATTAAGTCCAAGTGTGATACAAAGAAAAAGTGTAATAAATCGTAATTTTTTCAAGAAATTATCCTCATTATTTTTATTCAAATAATACTACCATTTTCTTAATTGTGTATGACACTCCATACATTGTTTAGTAATTTTGGTAAAAGCTTGCATTGCTTGTTTTGGGTCACCATCTTTAAATCTCTCAAGAATATCTTGTGTCTTCTTATTGATATTCTTTTTGATTCTATTGGTCATTTGAACTTTATTGTTGGTATATCGAGTCATAATATCTTCCTCTTCTACCTCTTCGAGTGGGGGTTTAATTTTCTCAATGGTATTAGATAGTTTAGCTGTACCCTCTTTAATCATATCAAAATTATTATAGAAGAATCCATTTTGGATATCTTGCATAGCAGCGGACATAGTTTGCATATCGACAATTCTATCTTTTTGTGTATATGGATTAGCATTTAGTATTGTACCAATTATAGTAATTGCAACCAGTGATTTTTTCATTGTAACTCCTAGTGTATATTATTTTGATGTAACAAATTGTACCACATAAAAATTAATATATCAGAATAATTGAGGATTTGAATTGATATGTATAACTGTAGTTTATTCTTTAAGTTTCTATTTAGATAAAGATTGTTATAGTTTTTTGTGCAGAAACTGCAGAAATATAAATAGACAACAATTCACGGAGGATTGAAAATGAAAAGAATAGTATTGGCAAGTGCCATCGCAATTGCAAGCATCACAACAGCGCAAGCTGAATTTAGCTTTGGAGATATGTTCAAAGATATGAAAGATGCTGCAACATCTATGAGTCATGATGCAAGAGATAGTGTAACAGCTATGAAGGATGGTGCAGTTGAGACTAGTAAAAGTGCAGAGAGAACTGTAACTAATGTAAGTAGAGATGCTAAAGATTCTGCAGTCAAAGTTTCTGACGACTTGAAAACAAGTGAAATAGCTACAGTAAATAGCTCTGAGCGTGCTGTCACAAATATCAGTAAAGATGCTAGAGATAGCACTATTGAAATTGCTGAAGATACAAAAGATTCTATTACAAATACAACAAGAGATATGAAAGATAGTTCTACTATGGCAACAAAGGATTTTAAAGATTCAGCTGTAGCAATTTCTCATGATGTAAATGATGCAACAAAAACAGTTTCAAATGACTCAAGAGATTCTGTAAAAACTGTATCAAATGATTCAAGAGATTCAGTTAAAACAGTTTCTAACGACACAACAGCTTCTGTAAAAACAGTTTCAAATGACTCAAGAGATTCTGTAAAAACTGTATCAAATGATTCAAGAGATTCAGTTAAAACAGTTTCTAACGATACAACAGCTTCTGTAAAAACAGTATCTAATGATTCAAGAGATTCAGTAAAAACAGTATCTAATGATCTTGATGATGCAACAAAAACTATCTCAAATGATACAAGTGATTCAGTAAAAACAGTATCAAATGATTCAAGAGACTCTGTAAAGACTATCTCAAATGATTCAAGAGATTCAGTGAAAACAGTATCTAATGATCTTGATGATGCAACAAAAACAGTTTCTAACGATACAAGAGACTCAGTAAAAACAGTTTCTGATAATGTAAATGATTCTACAAAAACAATCTCTAACGATTCAGCAGATGCAGTAAAAACAGTATCTAATGATATGGACGAGTCTACAAGAACTATCTCAAATGATTCAAGAGATTCAGTAAAATCAGTATCTGAAAATGCTAATGATTCTACAAAAACAATCTCTAACAATGTAAATGATAGTACAAAAACAATATCAAATGATTCAAGAGATACAGCCAAAACTGTTTCTAATGATGCAAATGATGCAAGTAAAGAGGTTAAAAACGACTAATTTAATTAGTTTAAAATTTTAATCTACTATACTAATGAGATAGCCGTAGTGGCTATCTTGTTTTTACCATTTTTATTCTATCTATTCTCCCTGATATAATAAAAATTGTAAAAAGAAAAATCCTTTATATCATTTCAAGGAGCATAAATGTATCACAAGAGTAAATCACTAATCTCAATAGTAGGATTAGCTACTTCTTTAGTAATAGGGGCAACAGTATCTTCTGTAGCTGAAGAGACAAATAGTACACAAGATGTAAAAAGAAGTGGAGGCGATGTTGTAATACAGATACCTACCGTACCAGTACCTGTAAAGCCAGTAGCTGTAAAAACCTTAGGGGGTAATCCTCCTGTAGTGGAAAATATTGATTATTATAAGTTGCGTTCAATGGCTACATCAGGAAATCGTCCACCTGTAGTAGAGGCAAAGCCAAAAGTAGTAGAGGAAAAAAAGGATATAAAAGTTGGAGAGATTCAAAATAGTCGTGTCAGCTCTTATTTAAGAGGCAAACTCCAAACTGTTGAGAGTGTTACTAAATCACTCACAGACGCTGGTTTTACTATTTTATCATCGACTCCTATTGATAAAAAAGCAAAACTCACCTCTATAGTTTTTACAAACAAAGAGTTGACTGCAATGGTAGATAAGAAAGATAGAGGGTTTGCAGGTTCTTTGCGAGTACTTGTAAATCAGATAGATAATGAGATAGCCTTTAATAATCCTCTTTATGTCTCAAAAGCTTTTATGCAGGATGATTTTGATAGCAAAGTTGTCTCTAAAGTCTTAGATGATATTCGCAAAGCTTTTCCCTCATTAACAAACTGTAAAGATACACTTAAGTTTAACCTACTTCCAAAGTATCATTTTATGGCTTCTATGCCTTACTATAAAGATATGATTGTTTTGGCAAAACAAGAGAGTACACCAGCACTTTTAAAGAATATGAAAGAGAAAAACAAGAAAAAAATAGTTTTTACACATCAAATCTCTAAAGATCGTGTAGTTATTGGAATAAAACTCTCTAAAAGAACTTCAAAGTTTATTAATAAAATCGGAACAAAAAACTCTGGACTTTTACCTTATCCTGTAATTATTGAGAATGGTGAAGCAAAAATAATGGATCCAAAGTACTATATAGCTATTATGTATCCAGAACTTAAAATGTCTCAATTTATGACAATAGCTACTATTCCTGATGCCATAGAGAGTGATGCTAAAAAAATATTTCGATAAAAAAGTTGCATTTAATTGCATATAATCTATCTAAGAGCCTAAAAATGGCTCATAGATACTCCTCTTAGTACTTAAAATTCTTCTACTCTACGCTATAATATATAAAAAAAAGGAATAAAATATGGAATATATGTTTAGTCAAGGTTTTTTAGGAACGCGTGCACCATTTTTTATGGATATAGTTACACTCATTGTAACACTATTGCCACTTCTTGTTGCAGTAGCAATCATATTTGCAAGACAGTATAAGTATGAGTTACATGCTTTAGTACAAATGGTTATATTTGTTATTTCTGTAATTGTTCTTGGATATTTTGAGTATGGTGTTCGTCTAGGTGGCGGATTTGAAGCCTATTTTAAAGAGAGTGGAGTAGGGCATAATTATGCTCTTATTGTTTTGATACTTCATATCTTTATTGCTGTGGTAACACTGGGTTTTTGGGTAAGTACTTTGGTAAATGCTCGAAAGGATAGAACCCATAATCTTTTGCCAGGTGTGCATAGTACATCGCATAAAAAAGCAGGGATTCGTACTTTTATAGGAATTGTTCTTACTTCATTTTCTGGTGTTTGGGTCTATCTTTTGCTTTTTGTCTTTTAACAAAATAGGAATTAAAATATGAGATTACTACTATTAGCATTTTTACTATATAGCACACTTATTGCACAAGATAATACTTTTGAGTATAAAACCAAACAGGCAATTGTAAAAATTTATACAGTCTCTAAGGTGCCAAACTATAGTGAACCATGGAACAGCTCTACACGCCGTTCTAGTGGTTCTGGTGCTATTATTAAGGGAAATCGAATCTTAACTAATGCACATGTTGTAGCCAATCAGACTTTTATAGAAGTACAAAGATATGGAGAGAGAAAGAGATATATTGCAAAAGTGTTGAGTGTCTCTCATCAAGCAGATATGGCTCTTTTGGAAGTTGAGGAGAAGAGTTTTTTTAAGGGGATTACCCCTTTATCTTTGGGAGAGCTTCCAAAAATAGAGCAAAAAATCGTTGTTTATGGTTTTCCTTTGGGTGGAAATACTCTTAGTGCTACATCAGGAGTGGTCTCTCGTATAGAGCATCACCGTTATGCCCATAGTGGCGAGTCATTTTTGACAGTACAGGTAGATGCCGCAGTAAATCCAGGCAATAGTGGTGGTCCTGCTCTCTCTGATGGTAAGATTGTGGGTGTGGTTATGCAAAATCTTAGTAAATCACAAAGCATAGGATATATTGTGCCTGTGAATATGGTCAAACACTTTCTAACAGATATAAAAGATGGCACTTATGATGGATTTGCAGATTTAGGACTTACTATTCAAAAGATGCAAAATCCTACACTAAAGGAGTTTTATAATATAGATGAGAATACTACAGGAGTATTAGTAGATAACCTTGTCTATACTGCTTCACAAACAGGAGTTATCCAAACAAATGATATTATTACTGCTATTAATGAGCAGACAATTCAAGATGATGGTACTGTGGCTTACCGTCCTCATGAATATACCTCGTATAACTATTTTATAGATGAAGCTCAAATGGGTGAAGCAGTAAAGCTTGATATAATTCGAGAGCAAAAAAATATAGAGGTAAATGTAACCTTAGAGCATATTGCTGATGACCTTTTACTTGTAAAGACAAAAGAGTATGATGTTATGCCTCGATACTTTATCTATGGGGGTTATGTCTTTTCACCTTTATCAAGAAATCTTTTGGCTATAGGAAGTAACAAAATACCACTTCGTTACTACGCTACACAGTGGCCAACAAAAGAGAAAAAAGAGGTAGTAGTACTCTTGAAGGTTTTAGCATCAGATATGAGTCGAGGAAATTATGGGTTTAATTTATGGCCTATAGAGAGACTCAATGGAAAAACATTTGATAGTTTTAAAACCTTTTATAAGATGGTGCAATCCTTTGATGGAGAGTATTTAGTATTAGAGGATATAGACGGTGTTAAGGTGATTATTTCTCGTAAAGAGGCATTAGAAAAACAGGGTGATATACTTAAAAAATATAATATTGAGTTTGATAGATCAATAGATTTAAGAGCAAATGAGTAAACCATCCAATATCTAAGCAAAAAAAAGTTATAATCTCACGAAATATTTAGAAAAATAAAAGAGGATGTATAGATGGGTGATAGTGTATTTACTTATATAGGTTTTATTACAGGGCATGGTAGTATGTTGATAGTTGTTCATCTACTATTAGTTGCGGCAATTATTCTATTTCTTGCAAAAATGGCAACAAAGAGTCTAAAAGCAGTTCCAGGTGGAGTGCAGAATCTACTAGAGGCGTATCTTGGTGGTGCAATTGCTATGGGTAAAGATGTTATTGGTGAATCACTAGCACGAAAATATCTTCCTTTAGTTGCAACAGTGGGGCTTTTTGTTTTTGTATCAAATGTAATTGGTATTATTCCAGGATTTGAAGCACCAACATCAAATATTAATGTAACACTGCCATTGGCACTTTTGGTATTCTTCTACTACAACTATGAGGGTATTAGAGAAAATGGCGTTAAGAACTATTTTGCACACTTTGCAGGGCCTGTAAAACTATTGGCTCCATTAATGTTCCCTATTGAGATAGTCTCTCATATCTCTCGTATTATCTCTCTTAGCTTCCGTTTGTTTGGTAATATTAAGGGTGATGATCTTTTCTTATGGGTTCTATTGATGTTAGTACCTTGGTTTGCTCCACTTCCTGCATATCTACTTTTGACATTCTCTGCACTTCTTCAGACTTTTGTCTTTATGATTTTGATTTATGTCTATCTTGCAGGAGCTGTAGCAATTGAAGACCACGATGATGCTGCACACGCATAATTATTATTTATTAGGTTAATAGTATGAGAATCAAACGCTCCAAACTTGGTTCTCTTATTAACTTTCTTCTTGGTGCCTCTTGGGCATTAGTTCTTATCTCAGTTATTTTCACTTTTTTGAGTTATGTGCAACTTAACATTATAGATGCAATATTTATGAGTTTTTTTGCAGGACTTCCTGGGATACTTTTGGTAGTACTTTTTGAGTATATTATCATAGGAGAAGAGAGATTAGACGAGATGAAAAAGCAGACACAACTCCTTCAAGAGCTTTTAGCTCATACCAAAAAAGAGTCACAAGATACAATATCTGAAACTTTATGATATCGTATGCCATAACAGACCCTACAACACTTAACTTCTCTACTCTATCAGAAGATATAAAACGATTTGCAAGAAGAGCAGATATGATTGTATATCGGGATAAAAGTAGTGTAGAGTATGCTACACATGCCCACTTATTTATAGAAGAGACCAAGAGGCATAGCTTTGCAAAAGTACTCCTTCATACCCATATAGATATAGCTATTAGACTTCAAGCAGATGGTATTCACCTCACAAGCAAAGATTTGCATCGTATAGAGTTTGCCAAATCTAAAGGTCTCTTTGTGGTTGTGAGTACACATAGTCTCTATGAAGCACAACTTGCACAGAGCTTGGGTGCTAATATGATTACCTATAGTCCTATTTTTAGAACTCCAAACAAGGGTGAACCTCTAGGGACAGAATCACTAATGAGATTGCGAGACTCTATTACCATTCCTATTATTGCTTTGGGGGGTATATTGAGTGAGGAACAAATTGAGAATTGTCTTCAAAATGGAGCTTCAGGCTTCGCTTCTATACGCTATTTTGGTTAAACTTGATTGACTTTGACTAAACTATTTTGATATAATCCCTGAAAATGAATAGTATATAAGGGATTAGAAAAGAATGTCAAAAAGTTTATATGAAACACTAGGTGTTAGTGAGAGTGCTAGTAGTGATGAGATTAAAAAAGCATACCGTAAACTTGCACGAAAATATCATCCAGATATTAACAAAGAAGAGAGTGCTGTAGATAAATTTAAAGAGATTAATGCTGCGTATGAAGTCTTAAGTGATAGCAGTAAAAAAGCTCAATATGACCAGTATGGTGACCAAATGTTTGGAGGGCAAAACTTCCATGATTTTGCAAGAGGTCAGAATGGTCAAGGCGACCTTGATGAGATACTTCGTCAAATGTTTGGTGGTGCTGGTGGTTTTGGAGGTGGAAGTGGCTTTGGTGCTAATGGAGGCTTTGGAGGCTTTGGCGGAGGCATGAATTTAGATTTGCAAGTCTCGATTACTATACCTTTTCTTGTCTCTGTATTAGGTGGAAAACATAAGATATCTGCAAATAATCAAAACTTTGATATTAAAATTCCAGCAGGTATCAAGAGTGATGAGACTATGCGTGTGCGAGGCAAAGGGAAGAGTCATGGTTCACAAGTGGGTGATTTGCTTATTAAAGTCAAAATAGCTTCTTCTGATGAGTATGATAGAAAAGAGGATAATCTTTATAAAAAGATTGATATCCCTCTAAAGATAGCATGGTTTGGTGGAAAAATAGAGGTAATAACACCTCAAAAAGAGGTCTCTCTTAAAGTGCCTCAAAATACAAAAAATGGTCAAAAATTTAGACTCAAAGGCAAAGGTGTTCCCAACCGAAAGACTGCTCTAACAGGAGATTTATATCTTGTGGCAAATATTATTATTCCTGATGTTGAGAGCCTAGATAAAGAGTTACAAAGCATAATCGAAGAGAGACTCTAAAATGGATTATTATGCATAGTTATGATGAACCAGTCTATTTGATTAGTGTAGTAGCCACAATACTCGATATTCATCCCCAAACACTAAGACAGTATGAACGAGAGGGTTTGGTGACCCCTTCACGCACACAGGGGCGTATGCGTCTCTACTCTCAAAGAGATATTGATAAGATGAAAATGATACTGCGTCTTACGCGACAGATGGGTGTCAATCTTGCAGGGGTAGATGTGGTTTTGAAGCTCAAAGAGAAGATAGATAGTATGCAAGAGGAGATAGAGCAACTCCAATCAGAGTTAAGCAAAGTCAATCGTAATGGCTCTGTGCATAGTAGTAAAGCTATTGTAACAAAAAACAGTTATGATATTATTATTTTTGAAGATTAAGGATTATATAAATTTATGGAATGTAAACATTTTGGTAGTTGTGGTTCATGTAGCCTCTATACGATAGGATACTCTTCACAATTAGATCAAAAAAAAGAGCAACTAGAGACGCTTCTAAACTCCTATTATGATGGTACTCTTAGCTCTTTTGAGTCTCCACAGAGTCACTATCGTGCGAGAGCGGAGTTTCGCGTATGGCATGATGGAGATATCTGTAGCTATGCTATGGGTAATTTAGAAAAAAAGGGTACTGTAACTATTGAGATGTGTCCTAAGGTGATAGAGCCTATAGAGCGTCGTATGTGGAAACTCTTAGAGAGAATCAATAGCTCTTTGGTATTGAGTCATAGGCTCTTTGCAATAGAGTTTTTGGCAACTACAACTGATGAGTGTTTAGTGACTATGATATATCATAAAAAATTAGATGATGTGTGGCGTGAAGTAGTCACACCTATTGCAGAAGAGTTAGATATAAAAGTTCTAGGACGAAGTAGAAAACAAAAAGTGATATTAAGTGATGAGTTTGTAGTAGAAAAACTTCCTATAGATAATAAAGTAGTAAGCTATAAGCAGTATGAGAGTGGCTTTACGCAACCAAACCCTATGGTTAATATTGCTATGATAGAGTGGGCAATTGCCAAGGTACAATCTATACCAACTCCTAGAGGAGATTTTTTGGAGAGTTATTGTGGTTTGGGCAACTTTACTATTCCGCTTTCACACTATTTTGAGAGAGTACTTGCTACAGAAGTCAGCAAACGCTCTATCTACTCTGCTCTTGAGAATTGTCTTTTGAATAGTGTAGAGAATATCTCTTTTGTACGACTCTCTTCAGAAGAGATGACACAAGCACTCAATAGAGAGCGAGAGTTTACTCGACTCAAAGATATAGACCTTGGGAGTTATAACTTTGGCACAGTTTTAGTAGACCCACCACGCATGGGACTCGATAGTGCAACTATAGAGCTTATATCTCATATAGAGTCTATTATCTATATCTCTTGCAACCCTCAAACACTTCAAAGAGATTTAGAGACATTAACAAAAACACACACAGTTGTAGATGTGGCACTCTTTGACCAATTTCCAAATACAGGACATATTGAGAGTGGAGTCTTTTTGAAAAAAGAGAAAGGAGAGTAGATGAAGATATTTTTACTACTACTCTTTATAGTTCTAGGAGTGAATGCCAAAAACTACACACATAAATATACTGTGCGTCTTTTTATCAATGATTTAGTACAAAAGCATAATTTTAATCGTTCGGAGTTACAAAATATTTTTAGTAATGTAAAGTACCAAAAGAGAGCTTTAGCTGTCTATGTACCCTCTTTGCGTCCTATTATAAAGAGACCAAAAAACTATAAAAAGCCCAAAAAGAGTGGCTCTTGGGATAGATATGAGGGGTGGCTTCTCAAAGAGTCTCGTGTTAGACGGGGTGTAGAGTATATGAAAAAATATAAATCTACTCTTAGAAAAGCTTATAGAAAATATGGTGTGCCTCCTGAGTATATTACTGCTATTATTGGAATTGAGAGCTATTATGGGGTAAATACAGGAAAATTCCCTGTGTTTGATACACTCTGCACATTAGCTTTTGAACCTAATAGAAGAAATAGATTTTTTAGGTCAGAACTTAAAGCATTTTTGATTATGAGTAAAAAAGAGCGAGTTAATCCCAAATCAATCAAAGGCTCTATTGCTGGGGCTATTGGATTGAGTCAGTTTATGCCAAGTAATTATGAACAGTTGGGGGTTGATTTTAATAATGATGGTAAAAAGCAGATGAATAATCATGTAGATGCCATAGGAAGCATTGCTCACTACCTCAAAAGAAATAGATGGCAAAAAGGAAAACCTGTTGCAGTAAGAGTTAAATATAAAGGCAAAAGGTATAATGCTCTCCCTACAGGTTATAAGCATAAGTATCATAGGTCAGCACTCAAAAATATAGCACCCGTAAAGCATTTTGATTATAAAGGGAAAGTACACCTTATTAAGCTAAAGAGGCTTGAGTATGATGAGCTATGGTATGGAGCAAAGAACTTTTTTGTAATTACTCGCTATAACCATAGTAACTATTATGCTATGGCAGTCCATCAACTCGCAAAAAAGATTAAAAAAAGCTATAATCGACGCTATGCCTTTGACCTCAATGAGAGCTTAGAGTATAATTAAAACCCAAAACTCATAGTTTGAAAGTTTGGATCACTATAGCCAAACTGGGTACTTGTAGAGCGAAGCATTGTAATATCCATCTTAGGGTCAATCCCTTGTGGGCAAACTGCTGTACATTCACCACAGAGTGTACAGTCCCAAACACCATCTACTTGAATAGCATCAATAGTAGATTTTATATCTGATTCTCGTTTGTCTGCACTGTAACGATAGGTACGAGTGAGAGCAAAAGGACCCAAAAATTTTGGGTTTACGGCATACACAGGACAAGCAGAGTAGCAAATATTACACAAAATACAATCACTCTGAAGCTCTGTTTTTTTCTCATCAATGATTGTTATATCTACTTTTTGTTCTTGGTGTAGCCACGCTGTTGCTCTTTTGAGTGTCTCTTTGGAAGCTTTTTTATCTACTATAAGGTCTCGTACTACTAGGTGGTAGTTGAGTGGAGAGACTCTATCTTTGTCTTTTGGTTTGTAACTACACGAGAGTTCTTCTCTCTCATTAACACGCACCGAACAGACTCCACAAATCCCACTTCTACACCCTGAATTAAAAGAGAGAGTAGGGTCTATAGTTGCTTTGATATATTGGAGTGTCTGCAAGAGTGTAAGTCCTTTGGGGACTTGGAACATCTCATTATAGTGCTGTGGAGTCGCAGTGGAATTAAATCTTTCTATTTCTATAGTAATCATTGTGTTGTATCATCCTCATCTTCAAATACTTCTATAACTTTGTGTGCCTCTTTTGGTAAACTAAATGTATTTGGAGATATTTGACTCTGTTCAAATCTCTGTAACTCTATCCCTTTGGCTGCTATAAGCACATACTTATCTGTAACCATAAACATAGATTGAAACTCTGTATCAAACTCTTGACCATAAGACCCTTCACCAAAATATTTGATTGTGTTAAAGTATGTTTTTACTGCTTGGACTAACTCTTTGTTGGAGCAGACTACTATCTTTTCTTGTTCTCTAACACCATCTTCTTTAGACTCTACCAACCAAACTTCACCTTCAAAACCTGCAATATACTCTTTGTCAAGTTTTTTAAGAAATTTAAAAAAAGGTTCAGGGCTTGTCTGTTGCTCTTGATTTATATCTCCATATTGTGTGACCCCATGGTATGTTAAATTGTTATCATTCTCTTCAACACTATACCGTATTCCATCAATAACATAGAGACCTGTTTTTGGGAGGATACTACTCTCTCCCTCATAATAATAGGAGAGTTTTATATTTTTACTATCTTTGTATTGCATTACATCGACTACATTTATATCTTCACTCTCTTCAAACTGATAGCTTAGTGTATAGTCTGCTAGGAGTGCAACACTAAAAAGACTACTTAATAAAATTTTTTTCATTCTTTACCTATTCATATCGTATAATAATTGGCGGAAGCTCTTTATATCTGTAGCTATGGCTGTTACGATTAGTATATTTTTTTTTACTCTCATTGTATCTCCTCATAAGATATATTATACATCAAAATAATTTAACTTACATTATTCTTTTGTAGGCTATTATTAAAATAAAATAAGAAATTATTTGTAGCAATGAAACTAAATAAAGTAAATTTATAGTATAATTTTATTAAATATTTAAAATATAGGATTTATTATGAAAAAAACAACTTTATTTTTGTTGTTACCATTTTGTCTACTTTTTGCAGAGGTTGAAACCTCTTTATCTACCAAAAGTACAGAGGCTACAACATTTTCAAGAAGCACATTAGTTGATAGTAGAGATAAAGCTATTCAGGCTAGAGAAGAGGCATCAGACTCATTAAGAGATAGAGCATCAACTATTTATAGTACTCGAAATGGGAGTGAAACTCCAGCAAAAGTAACTACTGTAGTAGAGAACAATAACTCTATCATAACTCAAAAAGTTCAGAGCAAAGAGTCAAACTCTTCTACTCCTAAAATATAATTACTTCTCTCTAGGGTCTACAATCTTTCCAGCTATAGCACTAGCAGCTGCTACTGCTGAGTTGGCAAGATAGATTTCTGAAGTTCTTGCACCCATTCTTCCCACAAAGTTACGATTGGTAGTAGCCACACATCGCTCACCATCTCCAAGAATACCCATATATCCCCCCAAACATGCACCACAGGTAGGATTAGATACCACAGCACCCGCTTCTATAAGAATTTCTAATAATCCCTCATGTTGTGCCTGAAGGAGTATCTTTTGTGTAGCAGGAGTAACAATCATACGCGTATGACGGGCTACCCTTTTGCCTTTGAGTATATCTGCTGCAATACGCAAATCTTCAATGCGTCCATTGGTACAAGAGCCTATCATTACTTGGTCTATTTTGAGGTCATCTGCTACAGCTTGTTCTACAGATTTACCATTAGATGGCAAGAAAGGATAGGCAATAACAGGAGAGAGTGTTGATACATCTATCTCTATAACTTGGCAATACTTTGCATCTACATCAGAGTGATGGATAATTGGCTCATCACGCAATCCATCATTGGCTACAATTCTCTCTTTAAGATAAGTTTGCGTTACCTCATCTACCGCAATAATACCATTTTTGGCTCCCGCTTCAATAACCATATTACAGATAGAAAATCTATCAGCCATACCAAGATAAGGGATTGTATCTCCTACAAACTCTATAGCCTTGTATAATGCTCCATCAACACCTATCTGACGAATAAGCTCTAATATAATATCTTTTCCATAGATATGTTCTGCCGGTTCACCACTAAGGATTACTTTGATTGTCTCAGGAACTTTAAACCAATTCCCACCTGTAATCATTCCAAAAGATATATCTGTACTCCCCATACCAGTAGAGAAAGCACCTAATGCTCCATGCGTACAAGTATGTGAATCTGCACCAATAATAATATCTCCGGGGATAACAAGACCTTTTTCAGGAAGCAAAGCATGTTCTATTCCCATATCTTTTTCATCAAAGAAGTGTTTTAGATTATGTTTATATGCGAAATCTCTTGAAATTTTTGCTTGGTTGGCAGAGGCTATATCTTTGGCAGGAATATAGTGGTCAAGCACAATACAAAAACTATCAGGTCTTGCAAGGCTAGAAGCACCACTCTCTTCAAAGGCTCTTATAGAGATAGGAGTAGTAATATCATTACCAATAATCATATCAATATCGACTCGTACTATCTCTCCTGCTTTCACTGCTCTCTTTGCATGTTGTGAAAATATTTTTTCTGTTATTGTTTGTCCCAATGTTTTCTCCTTTAATAATTAAACGCATTATAGCAAAATATTTTTATGTTAGAAAATTTTTCTTATCTCATTTTATAAAAAGATTAAAAGAAGCTTTAAAAATCTAAAGAAGAGTGCTTAAAGTTATAAACTCTAATATATTTTCGCTATAATCAGCCAAAATTCTAAAAAAATGGAGTGTAAACCATGCAGATGAGTGGTGCACAGATGGTTTGTGAAGCATTAATCGCTGAGGGTGTTAAGACCGTTTTTGGTTACCCTGGTGGTGCTATCATGAATGTCTATGATGAAATATATAAACAAGATGGTTTTGAACACATTCTTAATCGTCACGAACAAGCTTCTGTTCATGCAGCAGATGGATATGCAAGAGCTACAGGTGAAGTAGGTGTAGCTATGGTGACAAGTGGACCAGGCTTCACCAATGCAGTCACTGGATTGGCTACAGCATATATGGACTCCATACCTATGGTTGTTATCTCTGGACAGGTACCACTCTCTTTGATTGGTACGGATGGATTTCAGGAGATAGATGCGGTGGGTATCTCTCGACCTTGTACGAAGCATAACTACCTTGTTTCAAGTCTAGAGGAACTTCCTAGGATAATGAAAGAGGCATTTCATATAGCTAGGACAGGTCGACCAGGTCCAGTACTTGTAGATGTACACAAAGATATTACAGCAGAGTTTGGTGATTTTGTTTATCCAAAAGATGTCAATATCCCAACATATAAGCCTAGCTACAAAGGGAATGACCGCCAGATCAAAAAAGCAGCTGATGCTATCAAAAAAGCAAAAAAACCACTTCTCTATATAGGTGGTGGTGCTGTACTGAGCGAAGCTGCACCTCTCATTCGTGAGTTGGCTGAGCTGACTCAGATACCTGCTGTTGAGACTTTGATGGCTAGAGGGGTAATGGGTGCTAAAAATCCACTCCTTTTAGGTATGCTTGGTATGCATGGTAATTATGCTTCAAATATGGCAATGTCTGAGACAGATTTAGTTATCTCATTGGGTGCTAGATTTGATGACAGAGTTACAGGGAAGTTGAGTGAATTTGCAAAATATGCAGATATCATTCATGTGGATATAGACCCTGCGAATATTGGGAAGTTGGTTGATGTTGATTATCCTATTGTTGGAGATATTACCATAGTTGTTACAAAGCTTGTAGCTGAGTTAGAGGATGTCAATCCAAATAACTATGAAGCTTGGAGAGAGATACTCACACGATATGACAATCTCCACCCACAATCTTATCATGATAGCGATGAGGTTCTTAAACCACAATGGGTTATTGAGAGAGTAGGGGAACTCATCGGTGAGGATGCTATCATCACTTCAGATGTTGGTCAGCATCAGATGTGGGCTGCACAGCACTATCC
>Ga0193954_1000777_pt1 | contig 17633 bp, 19 predicted proteins | sample BB_5_MG_FD_140340 | JGI IMG/M metagenome (GOLD analysis project Ga0193954, IMG submission 140340) | Microbial mat bacterial communities from the Broadkill River, Lewes, Delaware, United States - BB_5_MG | ecosystem: Environmental > Aquatic > Freshwater > River > Microbial mats | place: USA...
ATAACAAAAAAGAACAATGTAGTATAGAATTATTTTGTACAATAACCAAAAATAGTGTTACATTAACACTCAAAGATAATGGAGATGGTTTTGATGATAATTTTAACAGCAGTGGTTTTGGACTCCAACTTATAGAGGAGTTTGCAGATAAACTCCAAGCAACTAAAAAAGAGTTCTCTTTTGAAAATGGCACAAAATATCAATTAGTGTTTCAAAAGATTTAGAGTAACTTTCGTAACTTCTCTATCTCTTTTATACTTATACCTGTAATAGCACAGATAGTGTTATTATCTAACCCTTGTTCTATAGATAACTCTACTATCTCCTTTTTCTTTTGCTCAATCCCATCTTCAACTCCCTCTTTATAAGCAAAGTCAAAACTATTAACTAAGGCTCTATATACCTTTAAGTTTTTGTGGTAGTTCTCTTGTTCACTTTTTGGCATAGAGATAAACTCTGCTCTTGTAAATGTATCTTTTATCTTCTTAGCACCTTCAAATTGCAGTATATCATTGAGTAGACTTTTAAGCAACTCTGTATTATCAGGGTCACCAAATATTTTTTTGAATCCAAAGTCTGTAAAGAGGTTAATATATCGTGAAGTTTGACACATTGCATCTCCTTTTGGAGTATTATAACCTATTTTTGATGGCTACGCTTACTATTTCTACCTTTTTATTCTATAAATAAGATACCAAAAGTAACACATAGTAAAATATTTTTATAAAATCACAAAAAAACTTGCAGAAAATCACAAAAAATTCAAAATGATATACCTTTGATATATCGTAATGTTAGAATTTGTTTTTGAAGAATGAGAATGAGTAATAGTGGTGTGATTTTGGGATCATTTATCTATATAATAAGGAGAAATTTATGTCAACAATTAGAAGGAAAGTCTTTGGTGGTGAAGTTTTTACCAAAAAGGTTGTTATGCAACTAGGGTATATCTATTATGAAAAAGGAGAAAATAATGAAAATAAATAAAGTATTACTTATTCCAATACTTTTATTAAGTGCCATGTCTAAACTATCGGCAATGTCTTGTAAAAGTTATAGAACTAGTACTCAGACTGCGGAGTTTGGATATGAGAAGGCGTTTTTTTTTGTATAACGACTAGTGACGGTGATATCGAATTTGGCTCATATAATGTTAGTGATGGCTATCAGATTGGACAAAGCGAGAGAGAAGGTTTTAACTATTGTACCGATTCTTCAGATACTAGTTGTACTTCTACTAGTCGTACAACTAATGCTAGTAATGGAGAGGTTTTCTATATTAAAAATACAACAGCAACCCCTGTTGAGTATTTTAAATCTACTTTTGAATATGGTGTAGGTTTTAAGGATACACAGGCGTATACTCCAGTAGCACCGAGTAATTCCGACACCACCCCACCAACAGTCACCGTAAACATTGTAGACAGTTCATTAGATGATAGTGATAAGAGTTCAAATGTTACCTTTACCTTTAGTGAACCAGTCACTGGTTTTGTCACCTCAGACTTAAGCTTCGCAGGTGGATCGATTTCAAACTTTGCATTTACCAATAACAGCACCAGTGCTTCAGCCACTTTTACCGCTCTTGATAATTCCATCACTACAGGTTCGGTGACCGTTGAGGCGAATAGCTATACCGATGTCGCAGGTAACACTGGTGCGACAGGCAGTGATACAGTACTTATTGATACTAGACTTAACTATTCCCTCTCCATAGCCAAAACATCAGATGGAAAAGAGGATATAACAAACACAGTATTTACTGTAACAGTCACACCACAAAATAGTAGTGGTTCAGCAATCACAGGAAATATAGCCTATACAGGAACAGCAACAAATGGTACTGATTATGCAACAGGTGTTACTACATTTAGTATTCCTAATGGAAGTGCAACAGATACTATTACTTTGCTTACTACAACGGATACATTAGTTGAAGAGACAGAGACGGTCATTGCGACTATCTCGAATGCTTCAGAGGGTTCTACTATAGATAGAGCAAGTGCAACTGCGAATATTACTGATAATGATGATGATACTACCCCTGATAGTTTTTTCTTTACATCTTTAAGTGGTGAATATTTACAAACTACTTATACGACAAGAGAAGTTACAATTACTGGAATTTCAAATGGAACGCCTATCTCAATATCAGCAGGTGGAGAGTATAACATCAATGGTCAAGGAGATTGGGTTTCAGAATCAGGAACTATCAACAATAACGACAATGTTAAGGTTAGATTAACTTCATCTAGTAGTTATAGCACAACTTCAACCGCTAACTTGACAATTGGAACAGTAACTAAAAGCTTTAATGTAACTACAAAAACTGCACCAGTAACCGAACCTAGTGGTGGAGGCTCTACAGGAGGTTCTAGTGGAGGTGGCTCTACATACACACCACCTACATCAGTTGAACCAACAGAGCCTGAAGAGGAAGTTGAAGAGAAACCTACAGAAATAGAGACTAAGCCTATAGAGATTACTCCTACTACTCCTATAGTAGAGGAGCCAATAGTTAGAAGTTGTACCTCTACACTCTCTACTACAGAACTTGATAAACCTATATATGGTGAGGTAACAACACTCTATATTGCTACCTTTGGTAGGGCTCCTGACTCTAATGGATTGTGTTATTGGGTCAATGAGTCTGGACTAGATATTAATGGTATTGCAAAGAGTTTCTTTGACCAAGAGGAGACACAGCAGAAGTATCCTGAGGGGTATGATGATTATGACTTTATTGTCTCTGTCTACCAACAACTCTTTAGACGAGACCCTGACCAAGCAGGTGGAGACTACTGGTTAGCAGAGCTTGCTAGAGGGGCTATTGAACGCTCAGAGTTTATTTTGGCTATTATGAATGGAGCTACAGGCGATGATGCTCTGATGTTGGCTAACCAAACAACTGTTGGGTCAAAGTTTGTAGAGACAGGCTCTAATGATATAGGACAAGCTCAAGAGGTTATGCAAAATATTACAAGTGATGCGAGTAGTATGGATTCGGCACTAGAGAGTATGGGAGGCTTTGTACAGCCTAGCATAAGTGAAGTAAGCAAACTTTATAAGGCTACTTTTAATAGAGACCCTGATGAAGAGGGGTTAGAGTATTGGGTGAATCAATCAGGATTAGATATTAATGGTATTGCAAAGAGTTTCTTTGACCAAGAGGAGACACAAGATAGATATCCTGAGGGCTATAGTAATCATGACTTTATTGTCTCTATCTATAATAATCTCTTTAACAGAGAGCCTGATGAGGCTGGATTGGAGTATTGGGAGGGTGAGCTTAGTAGTTATACTATTGATAGGTCACTCTTTATACTTACAGTTATCAATGGAGCTACAGGAGAGGATGCTCTACTTTTAGAAGAGGAGTAAGAGTAGTTCTCCTCTTTAATTTCTTTTATATATCTTTAGTTTTTTACTATTCTTGATATAATAGTGCTACTTATCAAGAGTATAAAGAGGTTAGAATGAAAAGAGATTTTACTATAGTATTATTATTTATTTTTACTTTTACAGCTTGTAATCAGGGGAGATCTGATTATGAGCTTCTTCAGAGTCAAAATATTGTAAAAAATGAGAAGAAAAAAAAATTAGAGAATATAGAATATAAGATTGTAACACAAGATAGGCTCTCAATAGTTATCTATCAGTATCCAGAGATAACACCTACCAAGATGAATGAGAAGGGTATTTTGGTTGATAGTCAAGGGTATATCTCTTTACCTCTAATTCATAGAATAAAAATAGCAGGATATACACAATCTGATGCAGCAAGAATGTTAGAGGAAAAATATAAAAAATACCTTACCGACCCCTCTTTGAACATAGAAGTTATGAATAAAAGAGCCTATATACTAGGTGAAGTCAAAAAAGCAGGGGTAATTCGACTAGAAAATGAGACTATGTCGGTGATTCAAGCAGTAGCAACAGCAGGTGGGCTTACTGATTCGGCTCAAAGAGATCAAGTTTTTGTAATTACCCATGATGGGAATAATACTATGAGAATGCGAAGAATAGACCTTACAAGTTTTACTGTTCTTCAAGCCTCTAATCTTCTTGTTAAACCAAATGATATTATCTATGTTCAGCCAAACAAATGGAAATCTTTTCGTGTAGCATCAGATGACTTTACCTCTCCATTTGAAACAATTGCCAAGGTAGCCTCACCATTTGTAACGCTAAAATATCTCACACAAGATTAAGCAAATATAAGCAGAATAAAAGGTATTTTCACTATAATGCCTTGGATTCTAACTATTTTGCCCCTCCAAAAGATACTTATATATATAAGCGTATTTTTTTGAGGCGTAAAGCCTAGATTCTAATTAACCATACATTAAAAAAGGAGACGATTTGCCAACTATTAACCAGTTGATTCGTAAAGAACGCAAAAAAGTGATTAAAAAATCAAAATCACCAGCTTTAGTAAGCTGTCCACAAAGAAGAGGTGTTTGTACTAGAGTATATACAACTACACCAAAAAAGCCTAACTCTGCTTTGAGAAAAGTTGCAAAAGTTAGATTAACTAGTGGATTTGAAGTAATTTCATATATTGGTGGAGAGGGTCACAACCTTCAAGAGCACTCAATCGTACTTGTAAGAGGCGGAAGAGTAAAAGATTTACCAGGTGTTAAGTATCACATTGTTCGTGGTGCATTGGATGCTTCTGGTGTTGCTAATAGAAGAGTTGCAAGATCTAAATACGGTACTAAAAAACCTAAATAGAGAGCAGTTACAAGAGTCGAGAGTAGGCAGGTATTATCAGAAATCCTTAGGGGATGATACTTGAGTAAATTAAACTAATATATAATTGAAGAAGGAAAATCAATGAGAAGAAGAAGAGCTCCCGAGAGACCAGTTCTCCCAGATCCAGTATATGGATCAACAGTTTTAACAAAATTTATCAATGCAGTAATGTTAGATGGTAAAAAGAGTACAGCACAAAAAGTAATGTATGGTGCATTAGAGAGAATCGAAGCAAAGTCTGGCGAAAAAGGTATTGAAGTATTCAATAAAGCGATGGATAATGTAAAGCCAGTTATGGAAGTAAAGAGCCGTAGAGTTGGTGGAGCTACTTATCAGGTGCCTATCGAAGTAAGACCTATAAGACAGCAATCACTTGGTATTAGATGGATTGTTGAAGCAGCTAGAAAAAGAAACGAAAGAACTATGATGGAGAGACTATCAAATGAGTTGATGGACGCTGCAACAGATAAAGGTTCTGCTTTCAAGAAGAAAGAAGATACTTATAGAATGGCTGAAGCAAACAAAGCATTTGCTCACTATAGATGGTAAGGAAGTAAGGTATGTCAAGAACGCATAAACTTGAAAAAGTAAGAAATATTGGTATTGCTGCTCACATTGATGCAGGAAAAACGACGACAACTGAAAGAATCCTATTCTACACAGGTGTATCTCACAAAATTGGTGAAGTACATGATGGTGCAGCAACTATGGACTGGATGGAACAAGAGCAAGAGAGAGGTATTACTATTACTTCTGCTGCGACTACTTGTGAGTGGGAAGGTCACCAAATCAATATTATTGATACTCCAGGGCATGTTGACTTTACTATTGAGGTTGAGCGGTCTATGAGAGTTCTTGATGGTGCTGTTGCAGTATTTTGTTCAGTTGGTGGTGTTCAGCCACAATCTGAAACTGTTTGGAGACAAGCAAATAAATACCGTGTTCCAAGAATGGTTTTTGTTAACAAAATGGACAGAACTGGTGCGGATTTTTATGAAGTTGAGAGACAAATCAATGACAGACTTAAATCAAATGCTGTTCCTATTCAAATCCCTATTGGTGCGGAAGAGAACTTTCAAGGTATTGTAGACCTCGTTACTATGAAAGCAACTATTTGGGGCGATGACCAGAGTAAAATGGGTCAAGAGTTTGAAGTAGTTGATATTCCTGAAGATTTATTAGAGACTGCTCAGGAGTACAGAGAGAAGCTTATTGAAGCTGTTTCTGAGAGTAGTGATGAACTTATGGAGAAATTCATGGAGGGTGAAGAGCTTTCTGAAGATGAGATTAGAGCTGGTATCAAAGCTGCAACTCTTGCTATTACTATGATTCCTATGACTTGTGGTACAGCCTTTAAAAACAAAGGTGTTCAGACTCTTCTTGACGCAGTTGTTTCCTATCTTCCTGCTCCTACAGAAGTTGAAGAGATTAAAGGTGAGTATGAAGATGGTACAGAGGTAGTTGTACCTTCTACTGATGAGGGTGAGTTTGCTGCTCTTGGATTTAAGATTATGACAGACCCATTTGTTGGTCAGTTGACTTTCATCCGTGTCTACCGTGGTGTTCTTGAGTCTGGTTCGTATGTATACAATACAACCAAAGGCAAAAAAGAGAGAATCGGTCGACTTCTTAAGATGCATGCTATCAAAAGAGAAGAGGTAAGTGCCCTTTATGCTGGTGAAATTGGTGCTGTTGTTGGTCTTAAGACTACACTTACAGGTGATACTCTTGCTTCTGAAAAAGATAGAGTTATCTTGGAGAGAATGGAATTTCCAGACCCAGTTATCTCTGTTGCAGTTGAGCCAAAAACAAAAGCTGACCAAGAAAAAATGGGTATTGCACTAGGAAAACTAGCTCAAGAAGACCCATCATTTAGAGTGGCAACAGATGAAGAGTCTGGTCAAACTATTATCTCTGGTATGGGTGAGCTTCACCTAGAGATTCTTGTAGATAGAATGATGAGAGAGTTTAAAGTAGATGCTGAAGTTGGTGCTCCACAAGTTGCTTATAGAGAGACTATTAGAAGCTCTGTAAACAAAGAGTACAAATATGCGAAGCAGTCTGGTGGTCGTGGTCAGTTTGGTCATGTATATCTCAAAATCGAACCACAAGAAGTTGGTAAAGGGTATGAGTTTATCGACCAAATTAAAGGTGGTGTAATCCCTAAAGAGTTTATCCCTGCGGTAAACAAAGGTATTACAGAAGCTATGGGTAGAGGTATTCAAGCTGGTTACCCTATTGAAGATGTTAAAGTAACTCTTTATGATGGAAGCTACCATGATGTGGATTCATCTGAAATGGCGTTTAAACTTGCTGGTTCTATGGGTTTTAGAGATGGTTGTAGAGAGGCTAACCCTGTTATCCTTGAACCAATGATGAAAGTTGAAGTAGAGGTACCTGAAGACTTTATGGGGGATGTTATTGGTGACATCTCTAAAAGAAGAGGTCAAGTAAGTGGAATGGGCGACCGTTCTGGTAACAAAATTGTAGATGCATTCGTACCTCTTTCAGAGATGTTTGGATACTCTACAGACCTTAGATCTATGACACAAGGTCGTGCAACTTATGCTATGGAGTTTGATCACTATGATGAAGTTCCACAAAATGTTGCAAAAGAGATTATTGCAAAGAGAAATGGTTAATTTTTAGCCTTTTTTCATAGTTCCCATAACTTTATGGGGACTATTTGATAAAACTCTTCTTATATTCTACATTTTTTATACACCTACCCCAAATTTTTTTCTACTCATAACAAGCTTTATAAAATTTAGCTAAAATTACAATAATAAAAAAGTGTTAGTATATATTTAAACATGTAATGAACATAAAAGGAAAAGTTAATGAAGATATTTTTCAGTAGTGATCTCTCATTTGAAGAGAGTTTTCAGACACTATTAGAACGAGGAGCGATGGATATTGAGGGAGTCACTGCTATAGTTAAAACTCTGCTTGATGCAATTAAGGCAGATGGTAACAAGGCTCTTAAATCTCAAATAGCTAAATTTGATCGTTGGGAACCAACAGAAGATGCAGAGCTTTTGGTCTCTACGGATGCTATGAAAGAGGCTTATGATGCTCTTGATTCTACACTGCGTGATGCTCTGCATTTAGCTTATAATCGTATAGAGAATTATCACCAAAAACTTATGCCAAAATCTTGGATTGATTTTGAAAAAAATGGCTCTATGTTGGGACAAAAAGTGACTGCTGTTGATAGTGCAGGACTCTATATCCCTGGTGGGAAAGCTGCCTATCCTAGTTCACTTTTGATGAATGCTATTCCTGCTATTGTGGCTGGAGTAGAAGAGATAGTAGTCTGTACCCCTACACCTGATGATGAGATAAATGAGCTACTTCTTGCTGCGTGTCATCTTTGTAAAGTGACAAAAGTCTTTAAGGTAGGTGGAGCTTCTGCTATTGGAGCTATGGCGTATGGGACAGAGACTATTCCTAAAGTGGATGTGATTACGGGACCTGGTAATATCTTTGTAGCAACAGCCAAGAAGCTTGTCTATGGAGAGGTTAATATAGATATGATAGCAGGCCCTAGTGAGATAGGTATCTTGGCTGATAGTAGTGCAAATGTGGATTATTTGGCTATGGATTTACTCTCTCAAGCAGAGCATGATGAGATGGCTAGTTCTATACTTATTACTACAGACACAGAGTTAGCAAAGAGAGTAAGTGATAAGGTAGAAGAGTTTTTATCTACGCTAAGCCGTGAAGAGATAGCTAGAAAATCTATAGAAGAGCGAGGGGCTATTATTGTAGCAGAGAGTATGGATGAAGCCATAGAGCTTATGAATCAGATTGCTCCTGAACACCTAGAGGTTATGACTCAAAGTCCATTAGAGTTACTTGGCAAGATTAAACATGCAGGAGCAATATTTTTGGGTGAAAATACCCCTGAATCTATTGGTGATTATGTAGCAGGACCAAACCATACACTCCCTACAGGTGGAACAGCCAAGTTCTATTCTCCATTAAGTGTAGAAAATTATCTAAAAAAATCTTCAATTATATCTATGAGCCAAGTAGGTATAGATGAACTAGGAGAGGCATGTGCTTTGATCGCAGATACAGAGGGGCTAACGGCACATGCTAAGTCTGTAGAGATGCGTATAAGGAAATCGTAGTGAAGCAACAGATAGTTATAGCTTCACTTGGTATTGTATTACTGTTAGGTGGGTGTGCGAGTAGTTCTAAAAAATCTTATAAAGACACCTCGAAGCAATCAGCTAATAACTTTTATAATGCAGGAATGCTTCGGTGTTCGGTTACAAAGCCAACTTTTGATGATGTATGTGATTATGCAGTCTATTATGAAAAAAAAGTTATGAAGATAATAGTTGAAAATTCTGCTATTCATAACTCTATAGCCTACCGTGTTCTCTATTTTGCTGGGGGTAAATTTAAGACTCAAAATAAAAAAGAGGTGGTTCGTTCACAAAAGTTAGCAAGTAACCATTATCAGATTACTATAGGGCGTGAATTTTATCTTTTACCTGCAAGAGCTATGACCTATCAACCTATGGATGAGAATCTAACCTCTTCGCAAAAAAATGAGCCTACACCATCAATTGTATCCAAAGAGAAAGTTGTAGAGCCAGAGGTGGTAACTCCTGTAGTACAAGAGGCACCAAAGCCAGTAACCCAACCAAAAATAACCAAAAAACAGTCAACAAGTAAAGGGACAAAGAGAGTCTTTAAACGATAATCTCAATTCTCAAAAACAGCAATAACAAAAAAATGTTTGGGTGAGTCTATTTTGGGGACAAACCAATATTTGAGTTTTATATTTTTTGTATAAGGGACTAGAGTAGAGGGTGCTTTGTAGCTAATAAGTGGATAGTCTATACCACCATCAAAGAGTGGATTACACGAGAGTATTCGCAAAGAGCTATGGTAGAGGGCTTTATGAGCAGGAGAGGTTTCAAATGACCACTTTGCATACTCTGAACAGGTAGGGTAGTATCTACATCCTGCTGGAAGCATCTTGGAGATATACTGGTATCCTTTAATAGGAGCTATCCAAAATTTACTACTCATATTTTTTAAACTGCTCTAACCATATTTTATCTGCATCACTTAATACTCCTACTCTACTTAGTAAACCTTTTTTGATACTTATAAGCGATGCCTCGTCCATATAGGTCAAAAGCTCAGGGGCAATAGTAGGTTTCTGGTTACCATAAGAGATAAGTTGCTCTATATCGAATAGGAGTTCTTCTTTTGTTTGTTTGATTGAATTCATTTGGATATACTACCAAAAAAATAGTATAAAAGGAAGTAGTGATGATAAATATAGGAGATAAAGTAGCAGATTTCTGTTTGCCCAATCAAGATGAAGAGGAGATTTGTTGGAGAGATATTAAAGGGCGTTGGGTAGTACTCTATTTTTATCCAAAAGATAATACCCCAGGGTGTACAACAGAGGCGTGTGAATTTACAGAAGCTCTTCCTGATTTTGAGAGTTTAAACGCTATAGTTTTGGGTGTAAGTCCTGATAGCCCCTTAAAACACCGTAACTTTATAGCCAAAAAAGAGTTAAAAATCACACTTTTAGCAGATGAAGAGAAAGAGTTATGTAAAGCGTTTGGTGTATGGCAACAGAAGAAAAATTTTGGCAAAGAGTATATGGGAGTTGTAAGAAGTACCTTTTTGATAGACCCAGATGGTACAGTGGCTCAAAAGTGGGAAAAAGTTAGAGTAAAAGGGCATGTCGAAGCTGTGCAACAAAAATTGCAAGAATTAATATAAATTTGGATATAATCACGACCCTTGTTCAAAATTTGGGCTTGGAAATACTCATGTAGTTATTCCTTGAGAGGTTGCACACCCTATTAATAGGTATTTTGTGTTAAGGACTACAGAGGATGAAACCTAAAGACTACGGTCTATAAAAATTAAATTTACTTTATCAAGGAGATAAAATGGTAACAATGAAAGACTTACTCGAATGTGGTGTACACTTCGGGCATCAGACAAGAAGATGGAATCCAAAAATGAAGAAGTTCATCTTTGGTGAGAGAAAAAATATCTATATTATTGACCTTCAAAAGACTTTGAGATACTTCAAATATACTTACAATGTAGTAAGAGATGCAGCAGCAGAGGGTCAAACAGTACTTTTTGTTGGAACAAAAAAACAAGCAAGAAGTGCAGTCAAAGAGCATGCGCTTAGATGTGGTATGCCTTTTGTTGCTAATAGATGGTTAGGTGGTATGCTTACTAACTACCCAACAATCAAAAAATCTATCCGTAAACTCGAAATTATCGAGCAGATGCAAGAGAATGGTCAGATTGAACTTCTTACAAAAAAAGAGGCATTGATGTTGCTTCGTAAAAAAGAGAAGCTTAACTCATACCTTGAGGGTTACAGATATATGAAAAAAATGCCAGATATGCTTTTTGTTGTGGATGCAGTAAAAGAGCATATTGCAGTTAAAGAAGCAAGAAGACTTGGTATGAAAGTTGTAGCTCCACTTGATACAAACTGTGACCCTGATGTTATCGACTATCCAATCCCTGGAAATGATGATGCTATCCGTTCTATTAACCTTTTCTGTAAAGAGATGGCAGAGGCTATTATCGAAGGTCAAGCAGCAGCAGCTGAGGCCAAAGGTGAAGCAGTAGAGCAAGTAGCACAGGTAAGTGATGAAGATATTGCTGCTATGGTTGCCGAAGTAAAAGAAGAGGAAACTAAAGAACCAGCAGTAGAAACACCAGCAGTAGAAACAAAAACAGAGGAAGCGTAAATATGGCAAACTTTGGACCAAAAGATATTAAAAAACTTAGAGAGATGACAGATGCAGGGATGATGGACTGTAAAAAAGCATTAACTGAGTCTGATGGTGATATGGATAAAGCTGTTGAGTGGCTTAGAGACCAAGGTATGGGTGCTGCTGCTAAAAAAGCAGGTAAAGTAGCTGCCGAAGGTGCTGTAACTGTTAAAGTTGAAGGAAGCAAAGCTGCAATTATTGAGATTAATTCTCAAACAGACTTTGTTGCTCAAAATGATAAATTCAAAGCAATCCTTGCAGATGTTGTAACACATGCTTTTGATAACAGTATTACAAATGCAGAAGATATTAATGCTTCTACTATCAATGGTGAGCCATTTTCTGAGTATCTTTCTCAACAAGTTGCAACTATTGGAGAAAAACTAGTAGTGCGTCGTTCTGCTTTGATTGATGCAGATGAGAATGTAGCTGTAAATGGGTATGTGCATGCTAATGGTCAAGTAGCTGTTATTATTGAAGCAAAATGTGATAGTGCCTCTACAGCAGAAGCTATGAAATCTGCTCTTAGAGATGTTGCTATGCATGCAGCAGCTATGAGTCCATCTACACTTAGTTACAAAGACTTTGATGCAGATTTTGTAGCTCAAGAGACTCAAGGTCGTATTGTTGCTATAGAAAAAGAGAATGAAGAGCTTGTAAGACTTGGAAAAACTCTTAAGAATATCCCACAGTATATCTCTATGAGCCAACTTACAGATGCTGTTATGGCAGATGCAGAGAGTGCACTCAAAGAGGAACTCAAAGCGGAAGGGAAACCAGAAAAAATCTGGGATAGAATCTTACCTGGTAAAATAGCTAGATTTATTGCAGACAATACAACACTTGACCAAGAGCAGTGTCTTTTGGATCAAAATTTTGTAATGGATGATAGTAAAACTGTTGCTCAGTATATTGAAGAGAAAGCCAAATCAGCAGGTGGTAGTGCAGAGATTACTGCATTTACTCGATTAGAAGTTGGTGAAGGTATAGAAGTAGAAGAAGAAGACTTTGCAGCAGAAGTTGCAAAGCAGATGGGTTAGTGGGTTTTTACCCACACCCAATCTGAGTATCTGCTAGAACGACAGTCACTTTTAATGATTTAAAACGAGCTGTCATAATCAACTCATCACACTCATCTCCAAATATCGCATTGATGCGTGAACTACTATGGTGAAAAGTACTAAAGAGTGTTTTGGGTTTGACTTTGTCTGTATACTTTACAGGTAGAGGATTTGTCTCTCCATATTGGGTTTTGAGTACTACCCAGTCACCTAGTTTTTCCTCATCTTCTATTGGGGCTAATAGAATATCTTCATCATATTTACTTAATAATTTTTTACTTCTTTTAGTTTGAGCAGAGTTATTATAGTGGGCTAAAGTGCGTCCTGTGGTGAGATAGTATCCCTCTAGGCTATTATTATAGAATGCTTTATCTAATATCTCCTGAACCATACCTCTTGGTTGGTACTGGTGGTAGACATAGTTCCCTAAGCCATCTTCTGTTCTAAAATCCAAAAGATGCAGTACAGGAGTATCTTCGTGATAGATTGGCCACTGCATACCTCTTTTGCGGTGTCTCTCTAAGCGATAATAGTCTGCTCCACTAAATCTATTTGGGGCTACTTTGCGTACCTCATCCCACACCTCTTGGCTTGTTGTGAAATTAAAGTTTCCGCCTAGTTTACTATCCATCATCGTGAGTACTTCCCAATCATCAGGCAAATCACTCTCTACTAATGGTTGCGAAAGATGCAGTCTACGCATAGCATTTACATAAACACCCGTCTTCTCATACGCAGACTTCACTCCAATCACAATATCAGCTTTTTGGGCTATATCTGTCATAAAAAGCTCTTGCACCATAATAAACTCTAGCTTCTCTAAGGCTTTTTCTATTTTGTTGATATTAGGGTGAATATGCATAATATCTTCACCCATATTAAGAAGAGCCTTTATCTTCCCCTCTAGCATAGCATCTATAAGTTGAGGAGTCATTAGACCTATCTCTTTGGGTTCTTGGTAGTCTGGGAGGTAGTAGGGGAGGCAACCCATATCACAAGCCCCTTGGACATTATTTTGCCCTCTAAGAGGCATAAGCCCTGCACCACTCTTTCCTACATTTCCTGTCATCATAGCAAGATGTGTCATTGCCATAACTGCATAGGAGCCATCAAGATGTTCGGTAATCCCTAGACCCCAAAAGAGCATAGACTTTTTGACCGCATACTCTCTTGCAATATTTGGTATCATCTTTGCGAGATACTCATACCCCTCTATCTCTTTAAAAAAGTTTGGATTAGCATAAGGGTCATTAAGGATTTTCTCTTTGAAAGTATCAAACTCTTTGGTGCGTGTCTCTATAAAGCTCTTATCATACAGCTCCTCATCAATAATCACAAAAGCCATCATATTAAGTACCAAAAGGTTCGCTTCATAGGGGATAATACAGTTTTGTTTTGCATATTTAGCAAGTTTAGTCTCTCGCACATCAATCACTGCTAGGTTATTTAGCTTTTTTGCCATATCTACCATACGGTTGGCGATAATAGGGTGAGCCTCCATAGTATTAGAGCCAATAACAACCATATACTCTGTCTCATATATATCATTATAGGGGTTGGTAGCAGCACCCTCACCAATGGTTGCACGCATACCTTTGAGTGATGGAGAGTGGCAGACTCTAGCACAGTTATCTACATGAGGCGACTCCATAGTCTCTCTACAGAACTTCTGAAATGAGTAGGCACTCTCGCAACTTGTTCTTGCTCCACCAATAGCACAAAAACTCTCTCTTCCATACTGCTCTTTGACCTCTGAGAGCTTCATGGTAGCAATAGTAGTAGCAGTATCCAAGTCACAGCTCATATAGTTGCTGTCAAACTCTACGAGTCTCTCTTGTACTGCTTGGAGGATATGAGGGTTTTTCTCTAAAAAGCTTTTTTTGATGCGTGGTTCTCTAATACGGTCAGAAGCATCCACAAAGTCATAGCCATATTTGCCCTTAATACAGAGCTTCCCTTGCGAGACTAGCCCATCTTTTTGAGCATATATTTTGCTAATGGTATTGTTTTCTACAACACCTGTAATATCACACCCCACCCCACAATAGGTACAGACACTCTCTATCTCTTGAATATTATTATTTTTCATTCTATTAGCCTTGATTTATATCTGTAGTTTTAACCTATTTCCCCTTAGAGCTTTATGGGGTCAGGTGATGCTTTATGCAAAGATGCTATAATAACTTAAAAAGGATACACTATGGCAAGAAGACCACGAGTAGATATGGCAGGATATTATCATATTATCAATAGAGGAGTAGAAAAAAGAGTTATATTTTTGGATAGAGATGATTATGAGTATTTTGAAGAGTTATTAGAGAGATACACAAAAGAGTTTACTATTATTATGCACAGTTATGCACTTATGCCCAACCACTACCATCTACTTATAGAGACACAACAAAAAAATCTCTCTAAGTTTATGCGTCAAATCAATGCCAATTACGCTATTTACTTTAACAAAAAATATAAAAGAGTAGGGCATCTATGGCAGGGGCGTTTTGCTTCGTGGTTTGTTACAGATGAAGCCTACCTCTATACACTTATAATCTATATAGAACAAAATCCCATCAAAGCCAAATTAGCTTATACAATAGAAGAGTACCCTTATAGCTCAGGGCATCAGTTTCTCAATTATGACTCTTTAGCCAAATGGCTTAAAAACTCTTATATAGCACAAAACTACAAAGAGGACAAAGATGCTATACGAAAATTTTTATATACAACCGTAGATCAAGAGCAACTCCAAGACCTCAAACGAGCCTCTTCACTTATGGGTGTACCACATACAAAAGAGCTAGATATAGCAAAACTACAAAAGATGCTTAAGAGTTTTGAAGATAAAAAAGAGAGAAATAGTATTATATGCAAAGCCTACAAACTAGGATACTCACAACACGCCATAGCCAAAGTTTTGAAAGTAGCACAATCTACGGTGCAGAGAGTTATTAGAAAGAAGTAATCTATCGTATATCATCAAAGACTCTTTTAGCCAAATCCAAATCAACAGAACCACTCTTTGCAAAATCTATACCCACTCTAGTCTGCTTTTTCAACATTAGGGCATCTTCACCCTTTGCTCCTCTAATAAGTGCCAAGATAAGGAGTGGTCTCTCTATTTTGCCACTCTCTAACTCTTGGAGCCAATAATCCCCACCTGCTTGGTCTGGGTCTCTATTGTATATATGGTTATAGATAGAGACAATAAAGTCATAATCACTAAAGCCCTGAGGATACTTTTGTTGAGTCTCCTCTTGGTCAAAAAAACTTCTTGCTATATCTTCTAAATTGAGTTTAGATTTATAGAGCCAATAGTTACTCCCTCTCATCTCTGGAGCCCTGCCAAATGTGGTAATATAGAGTTTGGTAATCATTGCTAATGGGCTATCTGTATCTATATTTTCTATGGGGTTTGGCTCTTCTATTTTGCTTTCTTTTTGTTCTTCAATTTCTTCTACTTCTTCTACTTCTACTTTAGTTTCTTTTTGTTCTTCAATTATAGGCTCTGTTACAAAAGGTCTAAAGAGAGGTTGCACACTACTCTCTCTATTTGTAACAGTCACACTTTTATCTCTTAGGTCATCAAAACTATCATCACTATGGGTGTCATCTACACTTATAGTAATTTGAGTGACTTGGTTAGCATCTACAGCGTTAAGCGTCACTGTTTGGGGGATATTCCAAGTCGTCTGCGAAAATGTAAGCGTCTGAGGAGAGAGCGTTACCTTGGCACTATTTTCACTAGTAATATCCAAAACCACATCACTTTTAGGTTGTATATCCAACACCACACTAAAGCTATTGCTAGATTCACTCACGACTAGAGCCGTTGTAGAGAGTGTAAAACCACTCTGTAGCAGAGTAGAGTGGAAACTTTTAAGAGGAAAGGGGTTACTAGCGAGGCTATTATTGCTCTCATCATCCAAAGCACCTACACCACTCAACTCCCACTCATCCATACTAAAGGTATCAGAGGGGCTAGTAACATGCTCTCTTCTATAGACCCATCCATCCCTATACTCCCACGCCTCTCCTGTGCCATCTCTATCAATATCTCCAAAAACATCTATTACACTATCTCCCTCAAATAGCTCAATAGCATCATCCCCATTAATACTTGCCACCCCACCTGTATACTCAGGAGCAAAACCAAAAAACTGAGCAAACTCCTCAGCCTCATAGCTCACATAGATAAACTCTCCCCTATCCAAAGAGCCTTCAGGAAAGGTAAACTCTTTTTTGGAGACCCCTTTGCCATTATTCACCGATCCAACACCATAGATACTCAACTCCTCAATAGCCTCTAGTGCATAGAGTTCAATACATTTTGGCTTCCCTCCTGTTCGAGGACCATCTAATACACCAGTAATAATTAATTGAGCCAAGAGGTGGGTTTGAAAAAGTAGTAGGAGTATAAGAGAAGTTTTCATAGGCTTTGAGGTTCTTGGTTTGTCATTGGATTACTCCTACAAAATAAGATTAATAATTATAGCAAAAGAGTATAAAAGTTTACATTGTAAACGCATAATAGAGCTACTCTCTACTCCTTAATATCCTCTATAGGCAACCCTGTAATTTTAGATATAAGATCCAACTCCATATTAGTGGCTAATAGGTTTTTGGCTATCTCTAAACTTTTCTCTTTTTTGCCCTCTTTCATCCCCTCTTTTTTGCCCTCTTTCATCCCCTCTTTCATCCCCTCTTTTTTGCCCTCTTTATGTCCACTTTTTATAGCAAAATCAAAACTATTTACTAAGTCTCTATAGACTTTTAAGTTCTTATGGTAATTCTCTTGTTGAGTTTTTGGCATAGATGCAAATTCGGCTTTTTCAAATGCACTTTTAATCACATCATCTTGAAGCTCTATGGGTATAGTATGCATTGTATGGAGATTTTGGAAAGTATAAATCCACCACTCTAAGTGATTAGAGAGTTCTTTTTTGGTTTTTTTTAATTTTGGTATTTCAAGGTATACCATATTTAGCTTATCATACATAATCTCTTGCGTATATATATCTACAATTTTACCATGATG
>Ga0193954_1000780_pt1 | contig 17623 bp, 21 predicted proteins | sample BB_5_MG_FD_140340 | JGI IMG/M metagenome (GOLD analysis project Ga0193954, IMG submission 140340) | Microbial mat bacterial communities from the Broadkill River, Lewes, Delaware, United States - BB_5_MG | ecosystem: Environmental > Aquatic > Freshwater > River > Microbial mats | place: USA...
TCTTCTCTATCTAGTGTGATAGACTCTATGGCTCTGTGGGCTTTTAGCATAATTGTTCCCCCCGGAGTCTCATAACAGCCTCTGGCTTTCATTCCTACCATTCTGTTCTCTACTATATCTATGCGTCCTATACCGTGTTTGTTTCCATAATCATTTAGAGTTTTTAACATTGTGGCAGGGCTAAGCTCTTTGCCATCAATTGATACTGGGTCACCGTTTTGGTAGCCTATTGTGATGTATTCAGCTTCATCTGGTGCATCTTCTGGGCTTACTGACCATAGCCACATAGACTCTTCTGGTTCATTAAATGGATTTTCTAGGTGTTCACCCTCATAAGATATATGTAGCAAGTTTGCATCCATTGAGTATGGTTTGGCTTTTCCTTTGCCATCTATATCTATGCCGTGTTGCTGGGCATACTCTAGGAGTTTGGTTCGTGAGTTCAAATCCCACTCTCTCCATGGTGCTATCACGGCTATATCAGGGTCAAGAGCTAGATAACCTAGTTCAAACCTCACTTGGTCATTACCCTTTCCTGTTGCTCCGTGGCTAACTGCATCAGCCCCTGTTTGGTGAGCTATCTCTATTTGCTTTTTGGCTATTAGAGGTCTTGCTATTGAAGTACCTAGTAGATACTCACCCTCATATATAGCGTTGGCTCTAAACATAGGGAATACGAAATCTTTTACGAACTCTTCTTTTAAATCTAGTATAAAGATATTCTCCTCTTTTATCCCCATATCTAGGGCTTTAGCTCTTGCTGGTTCTACCTCTTCACCTTGACCTAAATCTGCTGTGAAAGTTACTACTTCACAGTTGTACTCATCTTGAAGCCATTTGAGTATGATACTTGTATCTAGTCCACCAGAGTAAGCTAATACTGCTTTTTTAATCTCTTTTTTTGCCATAGTTTAGCCTTTTTGTTAATATATTGTGATTTTATCGTAATGTTGATTATGATTTGGCCTTAGGCTTAAAATTTAGGGATGCTGAGTTGATACAGTATCTCTCATAAGTTGGAGCTGGACCATCTGGGAATAGATGCCCTAAGTGTGAGCCACAAGCGTTACATCTAACTTCTGTGCGTACCATACCGTGACTCTTATCTACAATCTTTTCTATATCGTTTTTATCTATTGGTGCAAAGTAGCTAGGCCACCCTGTGCCTGAATCAAATTTGCCCTCAGATGTAAATAGTGGAGTGTTACAACACTTACAGCTATAACTCCCCTCATCTTTGAGGTCATGAAACTCATTTTGGAATGGTGGCTCTGTTCCGTGGTTGAGACATACGCTAAATTCTAGTGGTGTTAGCTTATCTTTAAGCTCATCTTTGTTTAGTTTTATCTTATAAGACATAGTAATCCTTTGATTGATTTGGATAATAATATCATATTTTCTTTGGATTTAAGTTAGTTTATTCTATTATGTCACATAAACTTTTGGAGAGACTATGACTACATTTCAACTACTACTTTTTATAATCGCAGGGGGGATATTTTATCTCTTTTTTAGACAGCTATTTTCTGGCAAACACCCAAAGAGAGGTATAGACTTTGAGGCGAATGTGCCTGATGAACAGATAGGTGGTATCAATTCACCTGAGAAGACTTTTGCGAAGCCAAGAGTAGAGCCTACTCGTATGGCACAACTTTTGCAGATGGCAAATGAGGCTATAGATAGAGAGGATTTTGATGAGGCGAGTAAAGCTCTAGGTTCAGCACTTATTATCGAGCCTCATAATATAGAAGCACTAGAGAGAATGGCATTTGTATCTATTCAACTAGAAGACTACAAAGAGGCGAGAGAGTGTTATGAGAAGCTACTAGAGCTTGATAGTGATGATGATATGGCTCATGCACTACTAGCCAATACTCTACACAAGCTCAATCTCGATAGTCAAGCTAAAATTCACCACAAAAAATCTATAGCACTAGATGATGAGTATGCTCCTCACTACTTCAACTACGCCAATACTCTATATGATTTGGGTGAAAACAGAGAGGCACTCGAGCAATATAGCAAGGCTTATGAGCTAGATAACTCACTAGAAGAGGCTCAAAAGATGATGATGAAGCTAGGGAGTTACAAATGAGTAGGGTAGATTTTATCGTTCAAGAGGCTACAGAGGATATAATAGATAGAGTGACAAATGTATGTTTGGAGTGTTATAGTGATATAAAAGTGGGTGATACTATCCACTATGATATGCTCAACTATCGCTATCTATGTAAATCTTGTCAAGAGAGACTAATAGAGAAAAAAGAGTCTATAGAAGATGAAGAGATTAGCGAGGGACTCTTTTAGATTTGAGATATACACAAAAGCAGATTGATAAGTTTAATCGTCAAAAATATATAGCCCAACTAGAGAAGATATCTAAAAATCTTTTTCGTATGTATAGAGATGAAAATGTATTTGCAGATAATTTTGTGCTAAAATTACAAGAGCTTAAAAAAAATCTAGATGCTAGGGTAGAGATTAAACTAGACTCTGAGTATCATCAACAGCTAAGAGAGTATATTCAGCGTATATACAAACAGACCTGTTTGGTAGATATATTTACAGATAAAGAGTTGGGAGATATTCGTGAGATTGAGATGAGTAATCTAAATAGATTACAAAAGCTCAAAAATGGGGTCTCTTATAAAAAAGATAAACATAAAGCAAAGAGCCAAAATGAAGATTGGGGTTGATTGTTTTCTGTTTTGTATTAAATTCAGTTAAAAAGGACAAGAATGAGAGTTAGAGTAGGTATATTGGTTGTAGGTGTTGTATTGGCATTTATTAGTGGTTGTGGAGTTAAGCCTTATACAGGAAAAGTAGATAAGACACCTTATGCAACAGCACAGTGTAATAGAGACCTCTCTCGTGGGGCAGAGATAGACAATAGTAATCTCATTGATAAGATAGTAGCATACAAAGGCAAGAGAAAAATGTACGCCTATAGAGGTGGTAAACTACTATATACATTCCGTATGTCTCTAGGTAAAAATGGTGATAAAGGTAACAAACAAAGAGCAGGAGATTATAGAACTCCAGAGGGTACTTACACTATTATACGCAAAAAATGTGACCCGAGACTCTATAAATCACTTCTAATCTCATATCCAAATAGTGCAGATAGAGCAAGAGCAAATGCCAAAGGTTTAAGACCAGGTGGATATATCACGATACACGGACAACCAAAATGGAATGCAGATGGTAGAGGAGATAGCTATACTTTATCAAATGACTGGACAGAGGGTTGTATGGCTATACCAAACAGAGACCTTGATAAGTTGTGGAGAGGTGTTAGAAACGGCGTGAAGATAACTATTCACCCATAAAAATAAGGAAAAGATATGAAAAGTATAATAACTATAATGATTTTGGCTAGTGCTTCACTAATAGCAGGAGGAGATGTAGCTCCATCTCCTGTTGCACCTATCCCAAATGGTAGCTGTAAAGAGGAGAGAATATATATAGAAAATGATGCTAAGCTTATATGGCAAGATGAGTTCTATACTACCAAAGAGGAGGGGGCTTACAAAAACGAACACTCTTTTGGTAAAGCAGGTACTCTCGCACATGCCATGAGATATTGTGAGACTCTAAACTACGCAGGTTATCATGATTGGAGACTCCCTACAGCAGATGAGCTAAAACATCTCCATGATAAAGTAAATCACCCATTTGTCTATAATACAGACTCTGACTTTTGGACATCTACACCTACTGCTCAAAATAAGTATTTAGTAGTATTCCCAGCAGATGCACAGCAGTATGCTAGAAGTGTAAAGCAATCAAACTACATAAGATGTGTAAGATGTCTAAAAGAAGAGACTATATATAGAGGCTCGATAGTAGTAAAATAATAGGATATATAATGAATACGATTGATGTAACTTCACCTTTTGATGGACGAGTATTGGACACTATAGAGTTCAATACAAAAGAGTATATAGATATAGCACTAGATTTGGCACAAGGGGCTTATAGAAATAGAGATAGATGGATACCTACTCATGAGAGGATAGAGATTTTAGAAAAAACTGTAGATATTATGAGTAGCAGGATAGAAGAGCTTACTCAAATAGCACTCAATGAGGGAGGAAAACCATACATAGACTCCAAAGTAGAGGTACAAAGAGCTATCAATGGTGTAAAACTAGCCATTGAACAGATGGGTGCATTTGGAGGCAAAGAGATACCAATGGGACATACGGCAAGTTCAACCAATCGTATGGCTTATACTATGAAAGAGCCTATTGGTGTAGTAGTAGCCATCTCTGCATTTAATCACCCTCTAAATCTTGCTGTCCATCAGATAGTCCCTGCTATCGCTGTGGGTTCTCCTGTGATTATAAAGCCATCAGAAAATACTCCTATGTCTGCATTGAACTTCGTAAATATACTATATGAAGCAGGACTACCTACAGAGTGGGTGCAGGTTATAGTGTGTGATATACCAGAAGCTGAGTATCTAGCCACTCATCCAAATGTAGATTATCTTACATTTATAGGTTCTGCTAATGTAGGATGGTATCTTCACTCCAAAGTGAGTAGAGGTACTAGGGTAGGATTAGAACACGGTGGAGTAGCACCTGTGATAGTTGAAGATGATGCGTCTTTAGATGAGCTTATCCCTGCACTAGCCAAAGGTGGATTTTATCACGCAGGTCAAGTGTGTGTATCAGTCCAGAGAGTATTTATCCATGAGAGCATATTTGATGAGGTGAGCCAAAAGTTAGTGAGTGTAGCCAAAGCTCTAAAGATAGGAGACCCAGCAGACCCAACTACAGAGGTAGGACCTCTTATATCTCACGCAGAGGTAGATAGAGTAGATAGCTGGGTCAAAGAGGCTATTGAGAGTGGAGCTTTGCTTCTTTGTGGAGGAGAGAGGGTAGGTGAGAGCTGTTATGAGGCTACGATACTATCAAATCCTCCAAGTGATGCCAAAGTAAGCACTATGGAGGTATTCGCCCCTGTAGTTTGTCTATATAGCTATGCCAATATAGATGAAGCCATAGATAGAGCCAATAGCTTAGAGTTTTCGTTTCAAGCTTCTGTATTTACCTCAAATATAGATAAAGCTCTCTATGCTGTAAAGAGACTAAACGGTACGGCTGTAATGGTAAATGACCACACGGCATTTAGAGTAGATTGGATGCCATTTGGAGGAGCGAAATCTTCAGGACTAGGGTTAGGTGGTATCGCCTACTCAATGGAAGAGATGAGCCAAGAGAAACTTATGGTTATCAAGTCATCTGCTATCTAATATGAAAAAAATAATAATATTAATATTTATAATACAAGGGGTATTGATGGCAACGATTATCAAAGAGATAAACTTTAAAGGTGTAGATATACCAGTGATTTTTGAAGAGGGTGGGTTTGTACCTATCGTATCTATACAGTTGGTATTTAGAAATGCAGGACATCTATCTAATACCAAAGATGGCTTAGCTTCACTATCTGCTGATATACTAAATGAGGGCACCCAAAAAGATGGAAGTGTAGGATATGCTACCAAACTAGATACTCACGCCATAAAACTAGGCTCTCATGTAGGTAGAGAGAGTTTTGTAATAGAGGTATCAGCTCTAAAGAGTGAGTTTGATTATGCTATAGATAGATTAGTAGAGCTTCTAAAAGACCCCAACTATACACAAGAGGCTCTAACACATATCAAAAACCAAAAGATAGGTTGGCTTAGACAAAAAAAGAGTGACTTCAACTATATAGCAGGTACATCTTTGCGTGAGATTTTGTTTAGGGGTACTCCTCTATCTCATCCTTATGATGGTACACTAAAGAGTGTAGAGACTATATCTTTGGATGATATACAAAGCTTCATATCTTCAAAGCTAGGGTATAACAATATGATAGCTCTAGTAGGTGGAGATATTGAGTTCAAAGATGCCCAAAAACATCTCAATAGATTGATAGAGATATTTCCAAAAGTAGAGCTTAAAGATATAAAAAATATAAAAGCCTCAAACAAAAAAGAGACCAAAGAGATATATGAAGATACCCAACAAGCATATATATTTTTTGGTTCTCCTTTTGATTTCTCATACTCCAATAGAGACCAACACAAAGCAGATATAGCTGAGTATCTACTAGGTGGAGCAGGGTTTGGAAGTCGCCTTATGGAGGAGATAAGAGTAAAAAGAGGTCTAACCTACGGTATCTACTCAGCCCTCAAAAGAACAAAAACTACATCATACCTAAGTGGATATATGCAGACAAAACTAAGTACACAAGATGAAGCCAAAAAGCTTATCCAAGAGGTAGTAGATGAGTTTGTAAAAAATGGCATAACCCAACAAGAGCTAGATGATACCAAGAAGTTTCTACTAGGGAGTGAGCCACTAAGAGCAGAGACTCTATCTCAAAGACTCTATAGAACATACAACAACTTCTACAACGATAGACCACTAGATTATAGTATAGAAAAGCTCAAAAAGATAGAGAGTGTAACACTTGAAGAGATGAATGAGTTTATCAAAGCACATACCGAGATAAGAGATTTATCATTTAGTATAGTTACCAAAGAGGAGAAGATAAAGTAGCCCTTTATCCTCTTATGATTTAACCCTCTTGACCTAATCCAAATACATTTGATAGTGTATTGATATAGTTAAAGTACCCTGTGATAGCTACAGCTTCTAATATCTGTGCTTCACTATAGTTGGCATCTTTTATCTCATCTATATCTGATTGTTGAGTCTTGTAGTTATCTTTTCTTGATGCTTTGATACAGAAGTTGAGTAGTCTCTTCTCTTCATCTGAACAGTTGATAGCATCTACACCATCTATCACCTCTTCTACCTGCTCATCACTCATACCTAGCATTTTGGCTATATTTTTGTGTACATCTACACACATCTTACAGCCATTTTCTATAGAGATAAGAAGAGCTATTCTCTCTTTGGTACTATATGGGAGTAGTGTCTCTTTGAGTAGGTATGACTGCACCATATTATCAGTAGCAAAATATATATCTTCATTTAGAGCGATAAGCTCAAATATCTCTCCTAGTTTCCCACTCTTTTCTAGTATAGGTTTCGCCTTCTCTTTGATTGAGGGTTGCATATTTTCATATTTACACAGTTCAATATAAGCCATTTTTATCCTTTAGTTATAATCTGACTATGATTGTATCTCAATCTATCTTAGAGGTAATCTCTCAAACTGATTGACTACTTTGAACTCTTTATGATATACTTCAATTTAATATATAATAAAAGGATAATCTATGACATCAGTATTTTATGAAGATATAAAGTTATCAGATGACTCTATTAAGTCTATCCAAAAGTGTGAAATACTTTCTCAAACTAAAGATAGAATAGCTTTGGATAAAAAAAGAGAGAGACTTATCTCTAAAGTTTCTAAAAAAAGAGAAAAATTAGGATATAGCTCTGTTTATAAAAGATAATTTAGAAGATTTTTTAGCTACACTCAGCTTTGTCCCCTTAAGTCAAGTCGATGACCCTTATAGTTTAGTAAAAACATTTAAATGTAGTAAAAATATAGACTTAGAGGAGTTTTTACATAATAAAGCTTTGGATTTTGGACATCGAGGAACTTCTAAAACACATCTACTTCTCAAAGAAAATCATGTTATCGGTTACTTCACACTCTCTATGAAACCAATTTTAACAGAAGGTATCTCAAAAGAGGTTATCAAAAAGGTAGATGGGTTTTCTAAAAATAGAAAATGTATCTACTTCTATCTCATAGGACAACTAGGTTTAGATGATGACTATATAGGCAAAGGTATTGGTGAATTTTTACTTTTTAATGCCATTACTCTTATTGAAGATGCCAACTTTTTAGTAGGAGGTAGATATATACTCGTAGATGCTTTTGCTTGTAAACCTGTGATAGAGTTTTATGAAAAAAATGGATTTACAAAACTAGTAACACAAGAGGATAATAAAAGTAGTGTCAAAATGATATATAAGATATAAACCCTACTCACAAGGCAAAAAGTGTTCAAAAATAAAACTATTACCTCTATTCATATCTGGAGTATGTTGCTGATGTCTCCTTTTGTACTTCTTTTTATTACGCTTGTGATTTATGAGGAGTATAATGATTTTGAAAGAGATGCTTCTAATATACGAAAAGAGTATATATTAAATCAAAAATCAAAAATATCTTATGATATAAATCGTGTCTTGAAGTTTATCCAACACTCCTATAAAAAGAAAAAAGATATTATGGATGAAGAGACTCTACAAAAGGAGATTATAGATGCTATAGAGTATCTATATGGGAGAGAAGATGGTACGGGGTATATCTTTATTTATGATTTTGATGGAGTCAATCTTAGTGACCCCGTGCAGAGTAGTCATAGAGGTAAAAATCTATATAAGTTTGTAGATAGTGATGGTGTAGAAGTCATTAGGGAGCTAATAGATATATCCAAAAAGCCAGAGGGTGGATATGTCAAATATAAGTGGCTCAAACCCAATAGAGATGAAGTAACTCCCAAAATATCTTATGCCAAATCATTTGCACCATGGCGTTGGATGGTAGGTACTGGTGTCTATCTTGATGAGGTAGAAAAGATAATATTGACTCAAAAATTGGCTCTAAAGAGTAGATTGATTAAGTTTATGATGGAGATTTTGTCTCTAGGAGTGCTACTATTGGGTCTAGGGGCTATCACACTAGGTATAGTAAATCGTATAATCAATAAAGAGATAGATACCTTTAGTAAGTTTTTCAAAAAAGCCTCCAAGGGTTATACTCTAATAGAGCCAAATCAGATAGACCTTTTGGAGTTCAAAAAGATGGTAGCTTATGTCAATAGTATGGTCACAGAGATAGATAAACGAAAAAATAAGCTCAAAAAACTAAACAAATCACTAGAAGAGAGTGTAGAGAAGAAGACTCACGAACTCAATCAACTAGTCAAAGCCCAAGATAGCTTTATCAAACACTCTATCCATGAGATAAATACTCCTCTAGCTGTCATAATGACCTATATAGATATATACAAAATGAAGTATAGCGAAAACAGATATATAAGCAAGATAGAAGCAGGAGCAAAAATACTAAGTACCATATATGATGATTTGGGATATATGGTCAAAAAAGATAGATTGGTATATGAGAAAGAGGAGTTGGATTTTTCTACTTTTTTGATAGATAGAGTAGAGTTTTTTGAAGAGATAGCCTCAGGTAATCATCATAAAATCATCACTACAATAACACCATCTATCAATATAAGTTTTAACCCCTTAGAGCTACAAAGAGTGATTGATAATAATATATCCAATGCCATTAAGTTTGGCAAAAAAAATACAGATATAGTAGTGAGTCTAACTAAACAAGAGAGTATAATCATACTAAGCTTTCTAAGTAACTCAAATAAAATCGTAGATACCCAACAGATATTTGAGCCATTTCATCAAGAAGAGAGTGATAATGTAGGGTTTGGATTGGGATTAGAGATAGTTCGTTCTATCTGTGACAAAGAGGGTATCAAAGTAGCAGTAAGTTCAGATGAGAGTATGACAATTTTTGAGTATAGGTTTAGTGTTGATTGAAAGCCCAAACAACACTAACTAGATTGATTAATCTACAAATCTAGGTCTAGCATTTCTACATCTTTGTAGTGCTTTGTATGCTTTATAGTCATTTGGATACTTACCAAAATGAGCTCGTCCTGTACTAGCACAGCTTACATTTACTCTAGTACACCCTTTGTATGATAGATACTCTTCACCATGTGACATTACTCTAATTCTTTTGTCATAACATACATAAGGAAATCTACTTTGGTGTCTGCTTCTAAATGTACCTTGTACAGTTGTCAAATCAGACCTATACCCATCACCACTTTTTATCTCTATTGTATCAGCGACACTAAAACTCACACTTACAGATAGTGCAATCATAACTATAAGATACTTTTTCATCTTTAATCCTTTAATTTGGTATATTAAATTATGCCAACTCTTTACTTAATTAATCCCATAATCTTATCTATCATAATCTTTTGGGTTTTGGAGTCTCTATGTTGTGACTCTATATTGTAGTAGTTTGTACTATTTTTATTTAGTACCACATAGTTAGAGAGTGAGCAGTCGTTGTATGATTTGTTGATTATCTCATATCTTGTATTTAGTCCCTCATTTAGGAGAGATTGGAGTTTAGCTCTATTGGGAGTTTTGCTAAATCCTGCTATATATACTAGTGAGTCTTCATCTCTTAATCCTCTATCTTTTTTGGTGATATTTTTGTGTGCTGGGTATGATTTGACTACTCTACTTGATGTCAAGATAGATACTCCTCCACTCCCACCATTGCCACTATGTCCATTTTTGTTGTTGTGTAGAGCCATATATGGAAATCCTCTACCTCTATATGTATCTATTATATCAAATACAATTTGGCTATATTTAGGGGCAGGGTAGTGTTGTTGTCTGCATATCTTAGCTGTTCTTTTGGTATCTCCAAAGTTACGATTGGGGTCTTGTCCATTGAAGTATCTTTTGTTGTTTGCCATCACTGCCAAAAATCCACCACCATATTTGAGTGTGGCATAGACTGCTGAATCAAAAGCACTATTCTCATCATCATGAGGCAAGAAATAAAAAGCACCTTTTTGTTGTTTAGGATTTGTTACAAGTAACATTCTCCACCTATATTTACCCTCTTTGAAGCTTACGACATTGACACAGAGATTTTTAAGTGCATTAAAATTTCTTCTAATATCACTATGCTTTTTGAGGCTATTTAGTGAGCTATTTTCCAAAAGAGGTCGGATGTCGTTTGGTATATTACATCTAGCCTCTAGTGAGTAGATTGTTAGTAGTAGTGTGATTATGATATATCTCATTTTTTTCCTTTGATTTTTTATATGTTTAATTAAATAACTGCGAATGTGAACCTATTCTAATAAGTATTAGTTCATCATCTACAATCATATAAATTACAAGTAAATCTCCACTAATATGAAATTCTCTTGTACCATTTCACTCACCTTTTAACTGGTGGTCTCTTGCTTCTGCCGGTAATGTATCCATAGATAATAATTTTCCTAGATATATCACATACTTTGCATAATATTCATTTGAAAACTTCACCTTGTTTAAATCTTTTTTAAATGATTTACTAAGGTTTAGTTTGAGATACATTTTTTCATCTCTTCAATATGTGTATGATAATCAATCGGTTCAATATCCTTACCAGCTCTTGCTTCTTCAATCGCTTTTTGAGTCTCTTTATTGGGTATTTTCATCTCAAAAGGCAACCCTTTTTCCATCACAGATTGGGTCAAAAAGATATTAATAGCATCACTTAAACTGACACCATATTTTTTAAATACCTCTTTGGCTTTATTTTTTATCTCGGCATCTAAATAGACATTAGTTCTTACTTTTGTAGGTGCTGTAGCTATCATAAATAAATCCTTTTTATTTTACATTAGACTATTATAACACAAAAAGTGTGTTTTATCAACTAATTACACAACGATTAAAAAAACATTCCAATAAAAGATGAAGCGGCCTCAGTAGCTACGCCCTCTGCTACATTTGCCATAGGTATTGTATCTATCATCTTCTCTACACCCATTCTATTTCCTTTGCCCATAATCGAATCTAGCTGTTTTTTCATCTGAAACTTAATGAGCTTCTGCATATCTAAGTTTACTTTAGGCTCACTAAGAGAGCCATATATCTTACCAGAGAATGCCTGTTTTTGCATATCAAAATCAAAATAGGCGTTTACAGTATTTTTTTGTGAGTTCATATTTACACTTGTGATAAATACATGGCTCTTCTCATTTGCTATCTCTACATCTCCTGATAATATACTATCTTGATATGAGGCTTCAAGGTGGCTATCATCAAAGACCTCTTTCATCATATTGACACCAGATTTTTGATATATTATATTTACTAGCTGACTAGAGAGAAACTTTGTATTTTTAAGCTCTGTATTTACAGATAGTCTCCTTTTTAGGAAGTCATAATTTATTTCACCTGTGGCATTGGCACTTATTATCTTTGGGTATGGAAATATACTCATAAAATCTACAAAAGAGACATCTTTTAATTTGACATTTAGATTGTCTTTTAAATATATAAAATCCAATAACCCTCCAAAAGATTTGGAAAGCCCCGTAATATTAAGCTCTCTATCATAACTCATCTCTCCTCTAGCATAAAAAACACCTTGATATTTATACCCTAGTAGTGACTCTAGCTTGGATAAATCTCCTATATCTAGCACATAATGGGCATGGGCTATCTTTTTGTCCTGTTTATACTCTCCATTGGTGACATTTATCTCCATAGATGGAGATGATATATTGACTCTAAACTTATGTATCATATTTGAAAGCTCAACTTTAGTATTGATATTTAGAGGAATACCTGAGAAGTTATTATCATAAATATCGTATCTAAAAGCCCCTTGTATATTATCCTCTTGCATAAGCTTAAAATCCAACTCTACATTAGCAACTCCAGCTATACTAGAGTTCTGTCCCAATAGTATAAGTAGTTTGCTAGAGTTTATATCTCTCATACTTAGCTTTATATCTTCTGCTTTGTCTGTAAACTTGATAGCACTATAGGAGATATTGCCATCTAATGCCACGCCCTCACCCTTTATCTCCAACTCAGAGTAGTCTCCTGCGATAGAGCCGGATATATTAATATCATCATCTATCTTATATATAGCATCACTTATAAGAGTATATCTCATATCTACTCCACTTGTGTCCATATACCCTTTGAGGATAAGATGAGCCTTGCCCTCTATGATAAGCTCGATAGTAGCTTGAGGGTAGTTGTCTATGTTTATATACTTCACTTTTATATCAAAATCGGTCTTTTTGCTAAGCCTATAGTCGATATAGTCATATATATTTTGGTTTCCCAAGGGTGTAGAGAGTAGATAAAATAGCCCAACAGAGAAGAAAAGAAGTATAAAGATTAAATATTTGAGAATATTAAACATTTGCGATATATACCTTTTGTATAGATAATTTTTGCACTATGATACCATATTATCTTTTTTTTACCATCATTGGATATAATAAATTTAAAATATTAACTGGATAAAAAATGACACTTGAACAACAAGATAAAGAGTATATACTTCAAACTTACGCAAGAGACTATACAAACTTTACCAAAGGTATCGGCTCTACGCTATATGATGAAGATGGTAGAGAGTATATAGATTTCGCCTCTGGCATTGGAGTAAACTCTGTAGGACACAGAAACGATAAGCTAGTAGAGGCGATATGCTCCCAAGCAAACAAGATAATACATATCTCAAATCTACAAGTGATAGAGCCTCAAGCAAAATTAGCACAAAAGATTGTAGAGCTTAGTGGTTATGATATGGGCGTATTTTTTGCCAACTCTGGAGCTGAAGCCAATGAGGGTGCTATAAAGATAGCACGAAAGTATGGTGAGACTAAATTTAATAATAAAAAGTATAAAGTCATCACGCTAGAACACTCTTTTCACGGACGCACGATAACTACAGTCAAAGCCACAGGACAAGAGAGCTTCCACACCCCAAACTTCTCTCCATACCCTGATGGATTTAGTTATGAGAAGTCTATAAATGATGTATATAAAGCGATAGATGATGAGACGGTAGCAGTATTGATAGAGCTTGTCCAAGGTGAGGGTGGAGTTGAGCCATTTGAGAAGCTAGAGATACAAAAACTAGCATCTCATCTCAAATCCAAAGATATTTTACTTATTATAGATGAGGTACAAACAGGAGTATATAGGAGTGGTGAGTTTCTAGCTTCCAATCTATATGAGATAGAACCTGATATTATCACTCTTGCCAAAGGTCTAGGTGGAGGTGTGCCAATAGGTGCTGTGATGACAAGGCACAAAGATATTTTTAGTGCAGGAGACCACGGTAGTACATTTGGAGGAAACTACCTAAGCACTAGTGCAGGTTTGGCTGTGTTGGATATATTGAGCAATCTTTATGATGAGGGGATAATAGATGAGACAATTATTCACTTCTCATCAAAGCTAGAAGATATAGCCAATAGATACCCTAATCTATTTGAAAAAGCTGTAGGATTGGGACTTATGCGTGGGCTTCGTGCCAAGAGTGCAGATATTCAAGTATCTATTATAAAGCAGAGTATGAAAAATGGTTTGATTGTACTAAAAGCAGGACGAAATACAGTTCGTTTCTTGCCTAGTATAACCATCAACAAAAATGAAATTGACGAAGGATTTAAGCGTTTTGAAAAATCTATTAATAATCTGTAGCCTACTGGTTACGAGTGTATATGGTGATGAGTTGGGTAGTATTCTATCTAAAAACAAAGAGTTACTTTTTGACTATAGCCTCCAAAGTAATGAGCTAGAGAGTGATAAACTATCAAATAGTTGGATGGCTCCAATACAGCTATCATATAGCAAAAACTACTCTACACAGTTTGGGAGTGATATAGTTATCAAAGGCAACTACACAGTATCTGTAAACCAGCCTATATTTCGCTCAGGTGGAATATATTATGGTATCAAGTATGCAGACTCATTTCGTAATGCAAATAGAGCAGATATAAAACTCCAAAGACGCATGATGATAGGTGATGCTATATCAATCTTGTTTAGTATGAAAAAAGCAAAACTAGAGCAACAGAAGCTAAGGTATCAGATAAAAAACGACAAGATAGATATTCGTCAAAAGAGAGATAGCTACCAATCAGGGCTACTAGATAGTAGCTTCCTAGACCAAGCTATACTCAAAAAGAGTCAAGACCAAACAGCACTTTTGCAGATAGAACTCACACTACTAGAGCTTAATCAAAAATTCAAGCTACTAAGTGATAAAAATCCAAAAAAGCTCAAACTACCAAAGCTAAAACTAATGAGTAAAAATAGCTATAGCAGTAAAAACCTTGAGCTAAAAAGAGATATATTCAAATCACAACAGGCTTCAGATAATGTAAAAGTAACTTGGGCAAAATACCTACCTGCTGTCTATCTAAGAGGACAATATACCAAAGGTGACCCACAATTTGCATCAATGCAAGGGGATTATCACTCTTATGGATTTGCTGTAACTATGCCTATAGATTTCAACTCATACAAAGATATAGAATCAGCAAGAGTAAATAAGCTCAAATCAGCAGTGCAAGTAATGGATAAAAAAGATAGTATAGACAAAGAGTATCAGTGGATAAAAGATAGCCTACATATCCTAAATAGAAAGATAAGCCTAGCTAGAAAAGATGAAAAGGTATATAAAAATCTATATCGCCTCACCAAAAACCTAGTAAAAGCAGGAGAGAAAACGAGCCTAGACTCTGCTATCATGTACAACTCACTCCAAATCCGTAAGATAGACCAAAAGATATTTAGAATAGATAAACAGATACAACTACTCAAACTATATATACGGATGGAAAATGCTATTTAGTGAGTATATGCAAGAGTGGCTATATGGAGAAGAGGGATACTACAAAAAGTTCAAAGCTATAGGAAAAGGAGGAGACTTCTACACCTCTGTAAGTACCAGTAGCTTCTTTGGAGCGAGTATCGCCAACTACTTATACAAACTACTTCAAGAGCAAAAAGCCTCAAAAGATGGTTGGCTAATAGAGATAGGAGCTCACCAAGGCTATCTACTTTGTGATATGATACAGTGGCTATACACTTGTGAGCCATCTCTAATCAAAACTCTAAAGTTTGCTATAGTAGAGAGACAACCAGAGGTACAAAAAGCACAACTAGAGTATATCAAACAGAGGTTTGGAGATGATATAACCATCACTCACTTCAACGATATAAGCGATGTAAATGTAGATTACGCCTTTTTTGTAGCCAATGAGATTTTTGATGCATTCCCTTGTGAACTTCTCAAAGATAAGCAGATAGCCATAGTAGAAAATCACGATATAAAATGGCAAGAAGCACCCCAAGAGATGATAGAGTGGAGTAAATCTCATAATCTAAATCAAGGTGAAGTAGCCATAGGCTATGAGAAATTTGCCCAAGATATGTACAGTAGCACCCAAAGATGTGATTTTATCAGTTTTGACTATGGTGAGAAGTATGTCCGTAATGACTTCTCTATACGAGTATATCGCAAACACGAGACTTTCCCACTATTTGATAAAGATTTAACTCTAAGTGACTCATACCAAAAAGATGACATAACCTACGATGTAAACTTCCAACACATATCACAAGCATTTAGCGATGCAGGATTTGAAGAACCCCATTACGAAACACAAGCAAGAGCATTAATAAGATTTGGGCTTATAGATATATTAGAGAGCTTCGCCAAACAGACAACCCAAGAGAAGTATATGAGAGAAGCAGACAAGATAAAAACACTAATATCCCCCACGATGCTAGGAGATAGATTTAAGATGGTGCATTTTAGAAAATAGATATAATAAATTAAAAGTAGGTCGGCAGTCTCCGACTCCGACCTACAATGCTAGACGAGGTAAAAGCCATATCAGATAATGATGAAAATGAACCTACAAGATAAAATTGTGACATGAGATAAACTAGGAAGTGAAGCTTTAGCTTCGCCTAGATATTTTATATATCTCTACTATTTGGCGAGGCTGAAGCCTCACTTCCAGTAATTCTATTTGAAGTTTTAAAAAACTCTATAAACAAGGAAACAGATGAGTCAAAACAAAAACAGAAATAAAGCTATCAAAGAGGTTATCACTGAATTAATGGATAGAATTATGGAAAGAGTGCTTATAAAAGACCCTTTTATCAAAGAGAAACACCACGCCAGTAAGCCTCTTTATGCTTCTTTAGTCCCTGATGAGATATTTAAAGGTTCACATTTTGAAAGAAAATTTACAACATCTTTTGGTGGTGTTTGGGAGAAGTTGGCACAAGTGGTTGCTATAGAAGAGCATAAACATTGCCAAAAAGGTCACACTATCACAGGAGAAGTGGGTGCAGAGAGACTTAGACGCATTCAAGAGGTTTTGAACCGTCTTGAACACAAGAAAAAAGGGGTAGCAAAAATCAAACCTCATTGGGATAGTGAACTCAAATATATATTAGAGGGCAGAGGGAAAGGCGTACCTACAAGCGTGGTATGTGATATTTTTATTGATAGTCAAAAAACAGATGAAAAATATGCTTTTGAAATAAAAGCACCTCTACCAAATAGTGACCAAACCAAAGTAAGTAAAGAGAAGTTACTTAAACTTATGGCGATGGACCCACCACAAGTAGATTATGTCTATTTTGCTTTGGCTTATAATCCCTATGGCAAAAAAGCCGATTATAATTGGAGTTTTCCTTTTAGATGGTTTGATATGCACAATGATAGCTCTGTGCTTATTGGTGATGAGTTTTGGGAACTTGTGGGAGGAGAAGGGAGTTATCAAGCTTTTATTAGAGAAGTAAATCTCCTCGGTAGAGAGTACAAAGAGCGAATTTATAGAGAGTTTTTGGGTATAGAACCACCTCTAAACTCAGATGAGGATATATTGCGATAATGGAGAAAAACTTTACTTTTATAGACCTATTTGCTGGGATAGGTGGTTTTCATAAAGCACTTGTAAATAGTGGTGGTATCTGCAAAGGATATAGCGAAATCAACAAAGATGCTATAGAGACTTATTGTGACAATCATAATGAAA
>Ga0193954_1000782_pt1 | contig 17619 bp, 14 predicted proteins | sample BB_5_MG_FD_140340 | JGI IMG/M metagenome (GOLD analysis project Ga0193954, IMG submission 140340) | Microbial mat bacterial communities from the Broadkill River, Lewes, Delaware, United States - BB_5_MG | ecosystem: Environmental > Aquatic > Freshwater > River > Microbial mats | place: USA...
CCATCAAAAGATAATATGACTCTTATATCTTTACCCTCTTACTCACAATTCAATCCTGTAGAGCGTTACTTTCGAAAGATGAATAATCTACCTCATCTCTCCTTTTATTTCATAGAGGATTGAATCATCGATTGATACTCAAACAGAGGTTTCTCCAAAGTTTGAGCCAAGGCACTCACTTCAAAAAAGCTTGATTTAATATTTTTTTGAATCATCTCACAAGTTTTGAGATATTTTCCTCACGATAATCATAGGCTAATGGCAGTTTATAGCTATTTGAACCATAAGCTGATTTGATATAAACATTTATTTTTGTCTCTTCGCAAGAGAGGGGTTGAATATCAATAAAGAGGCAAAAATTCTCTGTAGCCGTAATACCAAAGTTTGGAAAAAGCATCGATACATACGCCCCTTTTTGACCATTAAAGGATTGAATATCTCCTGTAAAACCACTCCACCATGGGCTTGAAGAGCTTCCTTTGGACGTTAATGGTTGATAAAAAAGCCACTGTTTATCAATAAACTCATTGCGAGAATTTTTATGGTCATACTCTTTGAGGCTCTCTTTGTGGATGTGAAAAAGATGATAGACATCCATGTAGTTTTCAACAAACACTTTCCAATTGGCTCAAATAATATAGCTATAGCCATCATTAAATTTAAGCTCATCCATATCGTCATAAGGCAGGATTCTATTTTGGATAGGATCAAGAACCTCTTTTAAAGATTGTGCCTCTAGGTCAAGATTGACAAAAATGAGTCCATTCCATATTTCACATTGGACTTTTTTAAGTCCCATACAGGCTCTATCCATCCCCTCAAACTCTTTGCTTTGGGGGATGCCTTTGAGCTTGCCATCTAAAGTATAGTTCCAATTATGGTAAGGACAAGCAATGGTTGAGCCTAGCTTCTCATCCCCGCGTAGTAAAGTTAATCCTCGATGCCTACAAAGATTGACAAAGGCATACAGTTGACCTTCATTACGAACAACGGCAATGGGGGTATTACCAATGCTCTTTAGCAGATAAGATTTTTCCTCTTTGATATCTTCAACCATACCCACAAACTGCCACTCTTTCTCAAAGATTTTTGCTTTCTCTTCTTCAAACCACTCATTGTTGTAATATGCCTCTTTGGGCAGTACTTGTTTGATACGACGCATACTACCCCACCACAATCAAACTCATAATGGCAAAACTAAGCCACATGGCAACAATAATCCAATACAAAATAGGATTGCTTCGTCGCTCAATTATCTCCATTAGATAGGTCTGTTTATCTTTTAAATCAATAATAACCCAAGCCAAAAAGAGCAAACCAAAGAGCCAGTATTGTTGGGTTAGCATGATAAGGGCTATAAAAACCAGTGCGATTTTGGATTTAATTTTATCCATTATTTTTTCTCTCATTTTTCTTTTCTCCTCTAAATTATTTAGCCAAACAGACCCATCTGTTTGAACTTGCGTTTGCCTGCATTAAAGAGTGAATTAAATTCACGGTAAAAATACTCTACCCCTTCGTAGAGTTCCTCCTCACTCATCCCTTTGAGTTCATAAACAATATGTGTACCATCATATTGTGACCAATCGTAGGTTAAAATACGCTTCTGCTCTTCCATCTTCTCAAAGAGTTTGGTGCCAGGAAAAGGGATTTGAATCACAGGTTCACAAACATCAATCCCCACATCCAAGGCAAAATCAAGTGAGCGTTGAAAGATAGTAGCATCATGCTCATCAAAACCAAATATCATGGCTGAATCGACGGTAATATCATATTTATGCAGTGTTTTGATGCGTTCTTTGACTTCATCGACTTTGACAAATCCTTTGCCTGTGCCTTTGAGTGCCTCTTGGGATGGGGTCTCTAGTCCTACGAGTAGATAGTGCAATCCACTTTTGGCTGCCAAAGCCAAAAACTCCTCATCTTGGGCAATAGAGATGTCACTAGCCACCGACCATTTGATATTAAGAGGTGTAATAGCGTGAAAGAGCTTCTTAGCCCACTCCTTATCAATGGTAAGGTTATCAGCATGCAACTCAATATACTGAGCACCACTATCACGAATCTCTGCAACAATATCTTCAATGGGGCGGTAGCGAATATTGCCAAAAAAGGGATTGACCACACAAAAATGGCACTTATAAGGACAACCACGGCTTACTAAAACCGTCCAATAATAATCATACTCCTCTTGAGAAATAAGATGAGTCGGAAAGGGTTTAAGCTCTTTTAAATCCACGGGAGTGCTGCGTTGATACTGAGGCTTAAGATGCCCCTTTTCAAAATCATCCAAAAGCTCATGAATCACTCCTTCAACTTCACCAATAATCACACTGTTGGCATACTCCCTTGCCTCATCAGCCATAAAGCTAGGGTGCAGACCACCTAAAAAAACACTTTTGCCTTGCTGTTGAAACTGTGAGGCGAGTTCATAGCCATGGATGGCATCGGGAGTTGAAAAAAAGATACCAACCAAATCGGCATCACTATTAAAATCAATACGATGCCCAATGGTCTCATCTTTGAGCTCAACCTCCACCCTTTCATGAATCTCAGCTGCAGCTGAAAATATATTTTGCGAAGGGCTTCCACGTTTGGCTTTGTAGTCTTTAAAGTCACTTGGGGCAGAGGCTTTAATCAATAGTACTTTCATCTTCTATCCTTTTGGGGTTAATGCGTTGTGTAATCTCTTGCAGTCGAATAAACTGTTGAAAGATAATGGGCAGAGTTAATACTTCAAAAGAGAAGTTTAACACATAAGTAAGCAGGGCAAAAATATCACCCGTTGAGAGTGAAGCCTCCATTCCAATAAAGATAGAGACAATCAAAATCACGGCAATAAGTATCTGAATCACAATATAGTTGTACGACTCAATATCGGAGAGTCGAATCATCGATTGTGAAATTTTACGAAAATGGGGAATAAGCAGAGAGTTTTTATCCTTAATTCGATTAAGTCGTCTCTCTAGTTCTCTGTTGAGTTGGGCATTGGTATCAAAGATTGAGGCTTCACTCACCTGATAGACCAAGGCAATAATAATAAACGAAGCAACACAAATGCCAAAGACGGTCAAATTTAAAAATGCAATCATCAAAAGTGCCCCTATTACCCCCACCAAAGAGGTGTAGGCTTGGGTCAAGTCGTGTTCAAAAAAATCAACCAGCTCTTTGACCAAGTCACTGCGTGTCACAATGACAGAGGTATCCACCCCATCACGTTTATGGGTTTTAATCAGATGCGTTGAGAGCAGGGCATATACTTTGGAGTAGATCCGTGTATCGTACATTCGTCTTGTTGTACTAATAATTAAAATCCCCAATAAAATCAAACCTAAGAGATAGACCCCCTCCAAACTCTTTTGCATCAACGCATCAATCGACCACCCAATCCCAAGAGGAATGAGTACCAAGAGATAGGCTTCAAGGCTTAGGAGTATAAAGGTGATACTAATAGGCATACGGTAGCGTGCATAGAGTGATTTTAACGATATAGTCATGGTACTATCCTATAAATCCTATGGGAGCACTGCTACTCTTAAGTGAATAAAACTGCTCGATATTGGGCAAAATATTTGGTAGGTTTTGCTTTTGTACACCAAACCACAGTGCCAATTCTGCAAACATCTCATCGGTTGAAGTGGTAGGAATTAACACCCCTCCCCCCACATCAAGCTCGCTATTGAGGGCTAGGGTAGGATACTCTCCATAGACCTGACCACCCTTAACGCCTTGACCCATCACCATCACATTGCCTCCCCATCCATGATCGGTTCCATTACCATTTGAACCTAAGGTACGCCCAAAGTCTGAGCCAACAAAGGTAATGACTTGTTCTTGAATACCCAGTTCACTCAACGCCTTATCAAACTCTCCCAATGCTTGAGAGACCACCTTTAACATTTTAGCATGATTATTGAGCAGTTCATCATGGTGATCCCACCCATAGTAGTGCAAGAAAAATGTCTGTTGGGGAGTATTGAGATTATTGGACGCAACTATGGATTTGGCAACCATCTTAAACTCTTGGGAGAGTTGGGTATTGGAAAAAGGAGTTTTAATATTGACTCCTTGGGTTGCGTTTGTGAAGGTTTCGTGTTGGGCCTGTGCCTCTAGGGTGGTATCGATGTAGGTCTTATCAAAAGCATTACTGTATTGGCGGTTGAGTAGCGTATTAAAACTTTTGAATATCTCTTTATTTAAGGCACTCTGCTCTTCGTTGATAATCAGCCCCACACTTCCATTTTGGGTAATGCTGTACTCCTTGCTCTGCTCTCCAAGCTGTAAGATATTGGTACCTCCTAATGAGATATTCATCGAAATTTGCTCTTTGGAGCGGTTGGGTTGCATGGAATCTGCCATCTTACCAAACCATCCCATATTGGTGCGTTGATTGGGCAGTGAAGTTTGCCAATGGCGAAACTGATCGGCATGCGAGAGCAGACCTAGAGGTAACTTAGCACGGTTGGCTAAAAAGTCTGCTTTGTTGGTAGGCTCAACCAAAGGAGCGATATTGGCAATAAAAGCTAGCTTTTTATCATCAAAGAGCTTTTGTACTTCAGGCATAGAGGGGTGCAGTCCAAAGGTTTGATTTTGGGCATCGCTAAACCCCTCTAGTGGCAAGAGTGTTTTTTTATCCAGTGCAAGGTTGGAACGGCTCTGCTGATACGCAGAGTAGGAGCTATCATTGGTAGGGACAAGCATATTAAAGCTATCGTTTCCTCCACCTAAAATGAGATAGACTAAGGCTTTGTTGCCTGTTGATGGCGTAGGGGTACTAGGTGGGGATACTGTTTGTGTCTCATTTTTCCCACCACATCCACTAAGAGCAAGTGCCACCGAGGCACTGAGAGCAGAGCTGTGTTTGATAAATTGGCGTCGTGTCATATTATTTGGCATGGTTTATCCTTTGAGTACGGTAAATTCTGGGCTAATTACAATCATAAAGAGTACGGTTTGTACCACCCACTCAGGAGATTGAGCATAGTTTTTAAACGCCTCTTTGATGCTATCGTGTGCATCAAGTTTGGCATTGCCTGTTAGTATTAGAGCCATATGTTCAATCAGTTCATCAAACTTTTGTGCTTGAGCTAAGGCAATCTCGGTCTCTAAATTTAAATGGAGTTTATCTTTGGTATTTTTTTCCAACACCTCCCACTCTGTCTCTGTGATATTATTAAGCTGTGAATGTATTTGGGTACTCACCATAGGCAAAGTCCCTCCAAAACTCCACTGATACATTAAGTTAATGTAGCCAATGGAAGTTGCTGAGTTGTGAATTTGAAACTCAGGAGCCACTTGATTGGCATTGGCAATTTCACCATGGGGTGCATAATCGGGCAAGTAAAAATTAAAAACCGTAGGTGAAGAGAGGATATGGTGTTCTAAACCATACTCGATGCTATCGCCTATTACCCATAATTTTTGGGATTGATTAGAAGCCCCAAAGGCTTTGAGTATCTGTGTTGTACGCAACATGGGTGATTTGAGTTTTTCTGGCTTGCTTGCCTCAGAGTGCGTTAGAATCGTCTTGATGAGGGCTCTCATATCGCCTTGCGTACCAAAGGCTCTTGCACAGGCTTTGATGTACGCAGGTGAGGGATTGGAGGTGACGAGTTGCTGTATCATCTTTTTGGCAATAAAAGGAGCGGTATTGGGGTGATTCATCAAATCACTCACCACCTTTTGAATGTCTGCTTGCACACTTTGATTGGCAGGGACATTGATTGCTCCATCAAGCAGAATTTTTGCCCCTCTATCGTGATAGTTCTCATCGCCTTGCATGGGTTTGAGCATATTGATAAAGGGGATGGTCTTATAGATTTTCTCTACCCCATCATCAAAGCTAAGAGGAGAGTGATTGTAACCAAAAGCAGAGTTCCACTCATAGAGATACTCTGCTCCTTTAAGTCCTGTAAAGACACGCGCAAGCTCTTTGATATCTTGGTTGCTGTAGGTAGGAATAGGATTGCCATCAGCCCCTATCTTCTCGCTCCCATCACCATTGAGTTGGTTAAGTCCAATGGAGAAGAGTTGCATAATCTCACGTGCGTAGTTCTCATCGGGGTGGATGTTTTGTGCTACGTTGGCTTTTTGGTTGTTAAGATGCGAAAGGTAGACTCCCATCATGGGGTGCAAGCTCACCTGCTCTAATATATCACCATAGTTACCAAAAGCATTTTGATACAAAATATCGTAAAAATCTGCCATCCCCAAAGCATCAAGTTGTAGATTGGATTTATCAGAAATCACGATGATTTCACTCAGAGCCTGAGCCACACGTTGGCGTAGGAGGTCTTGACTTTTGCTTTCAAGGGCTTTGTGCCACCACGCCATTCTAAAGTAATACCAATAGGGCAAGGCAGGATTGTTCCCCTCTCCATTAATCGCCTCTTCTCCATGAGCTGTGAGTAGCTTGGCTCGAAACTCTTGCCAAATCGATGAAGTGAGCTTAAGATAACTCTCATTGGCATTCCACGGTGTGTTGAGTTGTTGCTCCAACCACTCCTCTATCCCCTCTTGTGCCACACGCTCAATCGTTGAGTAGTCAGCACCAAGAGAGGCTTGCATTAAAAACTGTGAAGTTGTATTGAATGAATCAGACATCTTATTTCTCCTTGAGTTTTTCACTAGACCATCAGTCTAATTTTTCAAATGATAACCTCTTTTGCTTAAACAAAACCTTAAAACAGAGCCCAAAAGAGCCAATTTAACACAAAATAGGCATTTAACTTCTATTAAGTTTTAAAAAGTTATCATAGCAAGAGTAAACTGATGGTCTATAGCTATATAGGCTAAAAAAGGAGTTGCATGCAAGCCATGATTCGATTTTTTCTTGTTAAAGAGCGATTAAACTATACATTATTTATATTTTTATTACTTTTTGGAATTATATCTTACAATTCAATCCCAAAGGATGTCTATCCACCTTTGAAGATTGATAAAATCTCCATTGATGGAGCGTATGCAGGGGCGAGTGTCGAGACACTTGATAAGATGGTAGTGGTAAAACTTGAAAAGTCTCTCAAAGGTATCAGCAATGTAGAGAAGATTGAGTCTTATATCAAAAATGGAGAGTTCTCCATCATTATGACCCTCACCCACGGCAGTGATAAAAGTAAGATTTTAAACAAAGCCAAAGATATTATTGCTAACAACCGACAAGATTTCCCCTCCGATATGGATGACCCCGTTGCAAACATTGTTGATTGGTCTTTTCCTTTGATTAATATCACCATCGCTTCTCAAAAGCTATCCAAGGATGAACTCATCAGCGTAGCCAATAGTGTCAAAACTGACCTCTCCTCCATCACCAATGTTGCTAAAGTTGAGCTTTATGAGAGTACTACCAAAACCTTTGAGATTATTTTTGATAACCATAAAATAGCCCTCTACGGTATCAACAAAGAGCTACTCTACAGTGCCATTAGAGAACTTTCTTATATCTATCCATTGGGCAAGATAGAAGATAGCAAAGGGCATCTCTATCTCTCTACGCATAATGGTAAAAAAGAGGTCAAAGCCTACCTTGATACGCTACTCAAAATTGGAGATAAACGACTCTACCTAAGAGAGATTGCACGGGTAGAGTCTCACTACAAACAAAGCAACATCATCTCCAAACTCAATGGTACACTCAATATTGATATTGGTATCTATAAAAATGAAAAAGCCAACGCCATTACCTTGGTAGAGAGGATTAAAAACAGAGTCAAAGAGCTTGATACTCACTATAATGAAGTCAATATTGGTACATTTGCCGATACCTCTATCTATATCAAAAACCGACTCAATACCGTTATCTCGGGCATTATGTTTGGTTTGATACTCGTTACCATTGCACTCTATATTCTAATCAACAAACGGGTGGCTTTTATTGTGGTACTGGGGATTCCCACCGCCATACTCCTTGGGGTAGCTCTGCTCTCTTTGACATCGTATAGTATCAATATGATTACTCTTATTGGTACGCTCTTGATTTTGGGGGTTTTAGTTGATGATGCCGTCATTATTGCAGAGAATATTCAACGCCACATTAGCATGGGTGAAGATAAACTCCAAGCCACCATTGAGGGGACAAAAGAGGTGTTGATTCCCGTACTTGCCTCATCCATTACCACACTTTTTGCCTTTTTGCCCATGTTGATGCTTACAGGTGAGATTGGTGAGTTTTTAAAGCTTATCCCCATAGCCGTGATTATCTTGATTTTTACTTCTTTGCTGGAGAGTTTTGTATTTTTACCCCTGCACGCACTGCATCTACTGGACAAAGAGGATAAAGAGCTTGATTGGAGCAAAGCACAAAATCTCTACTCCAAACTCCTTCACACCATTATCGAACATCGAAAAAAGTTTCTCTTTTTCTTTGTTTTGGGTATTCCTCTCATTACAGTACTCACTATCGCTTCGATGCGTTACCAACTCTTTCCCACTTTTGATAGTGATAAGATATTTATCCGTGGTAAGTTTGATATTAACCACAAAGTTGAAGAGACCTACGATAAAACGCAAGCCATTGAAGCCCTCTTGCTCCAACACAAAGAGCAATTAGCCTTTAAAACCATTGCGTTTAAAAGCGGTCTACGTACCGATAATGAAGAGAACATTGAGATTAAACAATCGGTTTTTCAATTTAGTATTGAACTGCACGATAGAGTGGCTCAAAACTTTGTGGATGGCTACATTACCCCATTTTTATCTTTTAGTGCCAATGATACCCCCAAGGTACGAACCCTCAGTGTTGATGAGACCATTGTGCAACTCAAAGAGCTTTTAAAAGAGTACAAACCCCAAGGACTCAAAGAGTTTGCCATCAAAAAAGAGGGAGCAGGCGTAACGGCAAACGACATAGAGATTTTGCTTAATTCAAAAAATACCCCTTTGCTCTTGCAATCAATCGAAAAGACCAAAGAGGCACTTCGCAATCTTGATGGTGTGATTTTTGTCGATGATACTGCAAAACTAGGGGTTAAGGAGCTGAAACTCAAACTCAATGCTTACGGGGAGTCTCTAGGTTTTAGTGAAGCCTCACTGGCTTCTAATCTTGCACCTCTCTTTTTGAAAAGTGAACAATCCAAAGGCTTAGATGAGAGTGGTATCTTTGAGATTATCTCCTACGATGATTACCGTGACCATCTTGATACCCTCCGATATTTAGAGATTACTCTCCCCAATAGCACTCAAAGTGTAGCCCTGCATGAGATATGTGATTTTAGTTACATTGAAAACTTTGACTCCATCACCAAAGTCAATACCATCGATACCAAAAAGGTCGTTGCCAATGTCAATATGGATATTTTAACCGCAGGGGAAGCCCTAGAAAAGATTCAAAATGTGTTTGATGAGATAGAGCAAAGTGGTGTGCATATCTCTTTTGAGGGTGAAGTAGAGCAAAATGAAAAAATGGCACGTGAGCTTGGTTTTGCTTTTTTTGTGGCAATCTTTTTGATTTTTATTACTCTATTGGTACTCTTTGATTCGTTTAAACTCACCCTCATTATCCTCTCCATTATCCCTTTTTCGGTACTTGGAGCATTGATAGGGCATCTCATTATGGGGTTAAACTTATCGCTGACTTCAGTTGTGGGGATTTTGGGGCTTGCAGGGGTGGTGGTCAATGATGCGATTGTAATGCTTGATTTTATACGCAAGAGTCAAAGCTTAGAAGAGATGATGCAACGAGCCAAGTTACGATTGCGTCCCATTATCATCACCTCCATTACCACCTTTTTGGGTCTCTCAACCCTAATATTCTACGCCACAGGACAGGCTAAGATTTTACAACCCATTGCCATTTCACTGGGCTTTGGACTCATCTGGGGGACAGTTTTGACCCTTATCTATCTGCCCGCACTCTTTGCTGTAGTTAAAAAAATGAAAAGTTAAACATAAAAAAGGACAAACATGAAACCGATACTCACACTACTCATACTCACCCTCACACTCAATGCCACAGAGTACATGGGTAAGATAGAACCCTACGAACACTACACCATCAGTGCCCAATCTTCGGGGAGAGTCACCTTCATTGCCAAAGCACGAGAGTACAGTATGATTGAGAAGAGCTTGGTGGTGCTTAGACTCGATACTCAAGAGGAGGGTATTGCACTAAGCAACCTTCAACACAGCATCAAATTGCAAAAAGAGGTGGTAGGTATCAAAGAGAAAAACTACAAAAACAAATTGGGTATCGCGCAACTTAGTGACTATACCAAAAACCAAGAGAAACTCCTCTATCTTGATGCCAAGCAACTCCTTGAAAATCTCTACCGCGATAGAGCCATGCAAAAACTTGCTATTCAAAACAAAACCTTTACCATCTCGCATCTCTATCTTGATGGCTTTCATGTTGCTTTAGGTGAGTATGTCACCGTTGGTACCAAACTCTATGAACTCTACGACCTCTCTAGGCTTAAATTAGAAATTTTTCTCCCCAAAAAAGAGCTTGATGGCATTTGGCAAAAGCGTATCTATCTTGATGGAAAGATGAGTGATTTTCGCATTGAGAAGATAGCTAAAGTCAACGATACTCAGCATATCTCAATGTATCGTGTGATTTTGGTTCAAAAAAACCACACTAGTGGAAACTACCTTGGCAAAGTAGTCAAAATTGCTTTTAAATAAGAAGAAAAATCCAAAAAATAGTGTATGATAATTTTTAAAATAAAGGAGTGTTTATGACCAAAGAGGAGAAACGACAAAACCTAGCCAAAGTAGCCTATTCCATGCTCATTAAACAAGGTGTGGATAAATTTAGCCTCAATACCCTACTCCAAGAGGTTGGCATGAGCAAAGGGGTCTTCTATCACTATTTTAAAGACAAAAATGACCTCTTTTATGAAGTCATTGTTGAGCAATATGGACTGCTAACGCAAGAGTATTTTAGTACCAAAGAGACGCTCAGTGCTGTTGAAGATAAGATCATTAATTTTTTTGCTACCTATTTAGATGAGAGCGAGGCCACACAAGCCTTTTTGAAAATTATGCACGATATGTACTTTCTCTACAGCGATAAACGCCATAAAAACTTTAATCTTTTGATGCAAGAGATGTATCAAGAGAGTTTTGAGGAGCTTGGATCCATCATCCAAGAGGGTATTGATACAAAGGTATTTAAAGCTGAGGCGATAGAGTCGGTCAAATCGATGGTAGCCACCGCCGATGGTATGTTTATGTACTCATTTTTACTGCACGATTTTAATCTTAAAGAGGAGCTAGAGAGGTACTTGAATCGTACCATTCATACCTTAAGGCTGTAAAGATTTAGTTTAGATTTACAATAGAAGTGATAAAATGGTAAATCAAACTCCTCAAAGGTGTTCACCTATGAAAAGATTATTCACACTATTTTTATTTTTTTGTTTTTTTCAGCTTAGTGGTTTTGCCAAAAATCACAAAGTGGTCTTTGTTCAAGATGATATGTCCAATGACTTTCGCAAAGCTCAAGTCCTTGAGGTTGAAAAACATATCCAAGGGATTGAAGGTGTAGAGTTTAGTTATACCAATGCCAAAGGCAGGCTCTCTCTCTTTATCTACCATCTGGAAAAAACAATCAAAAAAGGAGCGGATATTATCCTCATTGGAACACCCAGTGCTTCTGCCATTTCCCCTGCACTTAAAAAAGCAAAACAACAAGGGATCAAAACCATTATTATCGATCGTGGAGTGACAAGTAGTGACTACACCACCTTTCTCAACTCAGACAATATCAAAATTGGAGAGATAAGTGCTAAGTATATTGTAGATAAGCTCCAAGGAAAAGGGAAGGTTTTGTTGCTTGAAGGATTGCCAAAAGCTGACGTTACCCAACACCGTACAAAGGGCTTTATGGATGTTGTCGCCAACTACCCTGATATTAAGGTGGTTCAACGCGTAGGTAACTTCCTACGCAAAGATGCTATTAGAGAGATGGAAAAACTCCTTGATAACAATGCCACCTTTGATGCTATTTTTGCAGAGAGTGACAGTATGTTGGCAGGGGTACGCAGTGTCTTTAAAGCTAGAGATTTGGATATTTCTAAACTCATCACTGTAGGATGTGACTATACTTCCCAAGCACGCCAAGCCATTATAGATGGCAAGCAAGATGCTTCGGTCAAATTTCCACTTGCAGGTAAAGAGAGTGTTGAAGTAGTCAAAAAGCTCATAGCTAATGAGAGTGTTGAAAAACACATGCTAATTCCTGTTCAACTCATTAACTCACAAAATGTCATTAGTGTTGACCCAATATTTTGAGAGCCTTTAAACTAAAACTTAGTACAAAATTTGTACTCTTTAGTATTATCACCTTTAGTGTTGCCTTTGCCTCCATTACCATCTATTTCTATATTTATATTAATGAACAAGAGGCATTCAAGGCAAAAAGCAACACCGTTAAACTCTTTAAAAACATTGCACAAGATATTCAAAAAATTCAAGACAACCTTATTCAACAGACCTATTTTTTGGATAACGAAGAGTCTATGCTCGCTTCCATCTACTTTATCAATACCTACGAACACTCAAAAGATTATGAAAAAGCCCTTATTGATGAAGAGAAAAAGAGTGTCGTGGACTCACTGCACCAACGTGCTAGATTTGCATTTAACGATGCTTTGCTACTCTATGTCCAAGACCAAAGCATTGCGGTTGGAGTAGAACGCACCAACGGTGACTATAAAAAGTTTTATAGTAGCTACGCTCAAAATAAAAGACACTACTACTCTACGAGCAACAGACAAAAAGAGTATGCCTTAGATAATACAGTTGAACGTAAATACAACACCATTCACCAAGAGTTTTATTCCGATAGCCCCCATGCAAAACCACAAATTACTTTCCATTTAAAAGATAATACCATTACTATCTCAGCCCACCACTCTATTTTTGAAGAGAATCAGAGCATTGCACATATCGAAATATCCAAACGTTTTGATACCCAATCACTCAAAGCCTATCCTACTTATAATACACTCAGACTCTCACGTGATAAAAGCCTGCAGTCCATTGCTACAGATATCAAGCATCTTGAAAATACCAACATCATTAAACAAAACCAAAACTACCTTAGTGCTTTAAAAATAGCAACCCTTGATGGTGATATTTATATTCAATTTACACAATCTAGGATTGATCTCATTCGATTGATTAAAAGTGGAAGCAACAGTTTTTTGACCATGCTCAGTATCATTGCACTAATCTTTATCTTGGTGATGTATGCCTTTTATCACCTTGCACTCATCACACCTCTTGCAAAACTTATGGAGAATATTCAACACATTAAAAACAGAGAATTTAGCCACCTTCAAGAGCTTAAATGTAACGATGAACTCGAAGAGATCGCACACAATATCGACCACCTAGCCCACAATGTCCAAACCAAAGAGAAAGAGTTACAAGATATTGCGGAGCATGACTCCCTCACAGGACTCTACAATCGTTACCACTTTAACAATATTATCAATGAAAAAATCAAAAATATTCAAAAGGGCTCTTCGTTGGCTCTTATTTTTATTGATGTAGATGAGTTTAAATCCATCAACGATACACTGGGTCACGATACAGGAGACAAACTCCTCATCTCCATTGCCAAACGATTAAAAGACCTCGTATCTCCAAGAGGCTACCTCTCACGTATTGGAGGGGATGAGTTTATGATTATCTTACCCAATATTGATACATTAGATAGACTCTATGACTTTGCACATCAACTCCAGCATCTCTTTACGGAGCCTTTTACCATCAACCATCACTACATGCAAGTCACCATTAGCAGTGGTATTGTCCTCGCTCATGATCATACGACCACACTTACCACACTCTATCAAGAGGCAGATATTGCACTCTACAAATCCAAAGAACGTGGCAAAGCACGCTTTACCATCTATCAAGAAGAGTTTGCCATAGAGATTAAACAACGCAACAAACTTCTCCATGCTCTGCAATCTGCCTTAGCCAACCCCTCCGATGAATTTCATCTCTGCTATCAACCCAAAATTTCGACACTCGATACCCAAACCATTAATGGTATTGAAGCCCTTATCCGATGGGAAAATAAAGCGTTAGGCACCATTCCCCCTGATAAGTTTATTCCTATTGCCGAAAAGAGTGGTATGATTATTGAACTTGGGTACTGGATCATAGAACAAGCCTGTCAAGATTTCTTAGCCCTACAAAAAGAGAACATTCATCTTAAGCAAATCAGCATCAATATCTCCTCAATCCAGTTCTCTACACACGGCTTTTTAGACCATGTCAAAAGTTTAATCAAGCGTATTGGTATTGATCCTTCACACATAGAGTTTGAGCTTACTGAGCGTATTATTGCCAATGATGATAGCAGTATCCTCTTTGCACTCAATGCCTTTAAAAGTTTGGGGATTCATATTGCCATTGATGACTTTGGCACAGGGTATTCGTCCCTCAGCTATCTGCACCAACTCCCCGTAGATCGACTTAAAATTGATAAATCATTTGTCAGCGATATTAACAACAATGACGCAATTGAGATCATTGAAAAAGCTATTTTACCACTTGCAAAAGCACTGCACCTAGCCACTACTGCCGAAGGTGTGGAGAGTTACGAGGAGTTTGAAACACTCAAACGCATTGGAGTAGATGATATTCAAGGCTACTATTTTTCCAAACCTCTCAAACTCGCAGAACTTAAAAGCTTTGCAAAAAAACGTAACTCTTAAATCATCTCTAAAATAAATTTTGCTAAAATGCCATTTGAGTTCGGGACGTAGCGCAGCCTGGTAGCGCACTATCTTGGGGTGATAGAGGTCGCCAGTTCAAGTCTGGTCGTTCCGACCACTTATATCTTCCCCTTTTTTACAATCACAAATCATTATCCATAAAATAGCTCTTCACTACTCATATCGTAACGCATCAATAGGGTTCATCTTGGCGGCTTTGCGTGCAGGAAAATAACCAAACACCATACCCACAACCATCGAAAAGAAAAAAGCAATCACAATAATGTTTTGATTAAAGATCAAGGGAATACTAAAAAGCAGTGTTGCTACAATGGTAATGCCCAGTCCCAAAATAATCCCAATAATCCCACCTATAGAGGAGAGCACCACCGATTCAACCAAAAACTGCAACAGTACCTCTCGCTCCAATGCCCCAATGGCTAGACGAATGCCTATCTCACGGGTTCGTTCAGTCACAGAGACAAGCATTATATTCATAATCCCAATCCCACCAACTATCAGACTAATGGCAGCTACGGCTCCTAGTAAAAGGGTAAGCATCTTGGTCGTTGAAGAGAGGGTTTCAATAATATCTTTCATATCACGAATGTGAAAATCATCCTCTTTCCCCTCTTTGATATGACGTCGTTCACGTAAAAGCATCTTAATATCGCTTTGTACCTGTGTGGTAGATACCCCATCTTTGACAGAGACCAAAATACTAGGAATATCTTTTTTATTTCCACTAATACGTCGTTGGAAGAGTTTATAAGGGACAATAATCACATCATCTTGATCCATACCAAAGGCTGCTGCTCCTTTGGATTCAAGCAAACCAATCACTTGGCAAGAGAACTTTTCAAGTCGAATATTTAGATTAATAGAGTCTTGGGAATGGAGCAACTCTTTACGCACCGTCTCACCAATAATGCAAACCGCCTTGCCCGAAGCCAACTCACTTTGGCTAAATGCTCGCCCCTTGCTCAATGCCCAATCCTTGACAATAAGGTATTCGTTATTGACACCATAGATTGAGGTGGAGTAGTTTTCATTGCCATATACCGCGGTGATACTTTGTGAGAGTGAAGGGGTGATGGCTTTGAGTGAGGGGATCTCTCGCTTGATGGCTTCAACATCTTGGATGGAAAAAGCCCTAGCAGAGCTTGCCCCTTGTGGGGGTCCTTTGCGATCTTGTCCTGGAGAGATGGTGAGCATATTACTCCCTAGCTTGGTAATGTTATTGGTTACATAAGCCGTAGCTCCCTCTCCAAGCATCACCATTGCAATAACTGAGGCCACCCCAATCACAATACCCAAAATAGTCAAAAATGAACGCATTAGATTTCGTCTAATGGTACGAAGTGCTAAAGTTAGAGCATTAAAAAACATCTTTACTCTTCTCCTCTATTTTTTCTATATTTCCATCGCGAAAAATAATGACTTTTTGTGCAAACTGTGCCATATCGGGTTCGTGTGTCACCATAATGACAGTAATGCCCTCTGCATTGAGTTCTTGAAGCAATTTCATCACCTCAATGGAGTTTTTGGTATCAAGATTTCCTGTGGGTTCATCGGCTAAAATAATCAAAGGATCCGTTACCAACGCCCGTGCAATTGCCACGCGTTGCTGTTGTCCTCCTGAGAGTTGTGAGGGTTGATGGTGTGCAACATGATCCAAGCCTACTTTTGCCAACGCTTCTAGGGATTTCGCTCGTCGTTCACTGCTCTTCATACCACGGTAGATAAGGGGCAACTCCACATTCTCTACCGCTGAAGTCCTCGCCAAGAGATTAAAGCCTTGGAAGATAAAACCCATAAAATTACGACGCAAGAGTGATATTTGATTGCGGTTAAGTGAGCCAATATCTACCCCTTGAAAATAGTAACTTCCCTCACTTGGTTCATCCAAACACCCGATAATATTCATCATGGTTGATTTACCCGAGCCACTACTGCCCATAATGGCAATAAACTCCCCCTCATAAAACTCAATATCCACACCCCTCAAAGCATAGGTACGGGCCTCTCCCTCACCGTATATTTTTTTGATACTTTCTAAATGAATCAGTGCATCGTGACTACTCATCTTTGCTCTCTTTTATACCCGTAAGGATTTGTGTATCAAGGCTAAGTGCATCACTTTTGATGACCGTATAGACACCATCACTCAACCCTACCTCTACATCAATGGCAACGGGTTTATTATCTTGGAGTACCCAGATGCTTTTTTGGGTTTTGGATTTTTTGCTTACTGCTTTGGGTTTGGGGGCAAAGGGAGTTTTTTCTTTTTTAATAGTGGGTGTAAATCGCAAAGCACTGTTGAGTACGCTTTGTTGAGCGATAAGCTTTTGGGTGATAATATCAGCTGAGAGCGTCATACCAGGACGAAGCAAGAGGTTGGAGTTATTGACATCAACGACCACCTCATAGGTCACTACCCCATCAATGGTTTGAGAGTTAAGACGTACTTGAATAATCTTACCATCAAAAGTCTGCTTGGAGTAGGCATCAACGCTAAACTCTACACTCTGCCCCTCTTCTATTTTGCCAATGTCGGCTTCATCGACACTGATAATAGCTTGCATTCTTTTAAGGTCTTGTGCCAAGATAAAAAGGACGGGTATCTGCATACTTGCCACCACACTTTGACCCACTTCAATCTGCTTATCAAGCACAATGCCATCAATGGGAGAGACCACAACGGCTTTATTAAGCTCATCTTCATTGACTTTTAATTGTGCCTTGGATTGAGAGACCTTTGCTTTATAGGCTCCATAGAGTGCTTGCGTTTTAGCATAGGTGATCTTGGCTTTATCGATCTCTTGAGTAGTAGGGTAGTCTCCTTTTGTCATTTTATAGAGCTTTTGGAGTCGCTCTAGCTCTTGTTTGGCATCAAAGATTGCAATTTCACTCTCTTTGAGATTGGCTTTGGATACTTCTAAAGAGG
>Ga0193954_1000787_pt1 | contig 17553 bp, 11 predicted proteins | sample BB_5_MG_FD_140340 | JGI IMG/M metagenome (GOLD analysis project Ga0193954, IMG submission 140340) | Microbial mat bacterial communities from the Broadkill River, Lewes, Delaware, United States - BB_5_MG | ecosystem: Environmental > Aquatic > Freshwater > River > Microbial mats | place: USA...
GATCTGGCGGCGCGAGAAGGCCAGGAGCTGCTGGGTTAGTTCGACCGCGAGATCGGAGGCTCGCTCAATCTCGGAGAGCTCCGCGGTCACCGAGACTCCGTCGGCAAGGTTGAGCTGGGCCAGGTCAACGTACCCCCTAATGATAGTCAGGAGGTTGTTGAAGTCGTGGGCAATTCCGCCTGCCAGCATTCCGATGGACTCCATCTTTTGGGCATGAAGCAATTGGGCTTGCAGATTCTTTGAATCGGTGATGTCGACAAAGGACCCCAACATGCCAGCTGGATTGCCTTCGGAATCACGGAAGAGGCTGACACTGATTTGCAGCGTGCGCTCAGTACCATCGGAGCGTTGGGCCGTGCGCTCGCCGAGCCACATTCCCGTTTCGAGTACGGCGTTGAACACCTTCGCGCCTTCACTCTGCGAGCGCCAAAAGCTCGATACATGGCGACCGAGGACCTCCGCAGCGTCCTTATAGCCCCATAGGTCCAGAAAGGCTCGGTTCGCGTAGGTCAGCTTGCCCTCGAGGTTGGCCATGGCTACGATGCTGAGCGAAGACTCGACCGCCGTCTGAAGAGTCAGGAGCGTCTCTTGGGCTCGCCATGCGTCCGTGACGTCTGTGATGGCACCAATAGTGCGCGAGCGTACCCGCGCGCCGTCTACTGTGGTGAAGAGGGTCTGCGAGCGCGCCGAGAGTCGGCGGACTTCGCCGTTGCGCCAAATGATGCGGTGCTGCCCATCGAAGCGGCCCTCGTTCTGTGGGTCACCAGCTTTGGCTAGTCCGGCCGCGACCGCTTCCCGATCATCGGGGTGCAGGCGCTGATTAAGGATGTCGAGGCTGCCCGGGATCGATGGCTCGACGTCGTATATTCGGTACAGCTCGGGAGACCAGTACAGGGTACCGTGAATGTGATCGTGATCGAAGATACCTGCCTGCGTGCAGCGTATGGCTTGCATCAAGCGTTCTTCGCTGGTGCGCAGCAGCTTTTCCTTCTCAAGCCGAGCACTGATGTCCGTGATGCTGACCCGGACCAGTTGCACACCATGGTGGGGCATTTGATTGAGCCGAACTTCACCGCTGAATGTCGACCCCGAGCGCAGCTGAAAGACCCACTGGAAGGTGACGGACTCTCCAGCATGGGCTCGCCGCACCCACTCGTGCCCAACCTCGGAGGGAACGCTGCCGCCCGGCTGCACACTTGGGCTGAGATCTCGCCAGCTGAGTTGCAGAAGCTGCTCTCGTGGCATTTCGAACATGGACGCGGCTTGGGGGTTCGCGTCAACGAAACAATTGAGTCCGGGATCGAAGGTCAGGATCGCATCAGGCGCGTACTCCATTTGCAGCCGCAAGCGCTCCTTACTCTCCTCGGCGGCAAGCTGCTGGAGCTGCCGATCTGTGATGTCCGTAGTGATCCCGTGCCAAAGAGTATCACCGTCGGGCAGTGACTCCGGGCGAGCCTCGCTGCGAAGCCAACGCAAGCCGAGTTGCGGAAGGTTGACCCGGTAGTCGCACTGCCACGGCGATAGGGTGTGCGCGCATTCTTCAAGTGACTGCAGAAAGTGCCCGCGATCCGCATCGTCGATGCGCTCCAAGATCGCGCCAGCGTCCAGCCGTACGTCTTCCGCGCGGACCTCGTAGACTTCTTCAAGGCCCTCCGAGGCAAAGGGGAAACAGATGCGGCCATCGCTGAAGCGGTGAAGCTGATAGAGTGCGCCGGGCACCTGACGGGCGAGCTTGGTCATCAACGCGGCTGAGCGCTTTGCCGCGGCCTCTGCGTTCACCTGCGCGGTGACATCCGCGATGGTGGCCACGAAGAACTTAACGGCGCCGTCAGCTCGGCGCACTGCCTTGACGTCGATGACGGTGTGCACAATCGCGCCGTCCTTGCGAAAGTAGCGCTTGTTCTGTTTGTGACCGTCCGAAGCACCGCGCATGATGCTCTCAAACTGGGCAACGTCGCGACTTCGGTCCTCGGGATGGGTGAGCTCGGACCAGGTCTTGGCGAGCAGCTCCTCTCTTGTGTACCCCAGCATGTCACAGAGCGTTTGATTGACCCGCAGCCACCGCTTGTTGCTGGGAGAGGTCACCGCCATACCGATGAAGGGCAGTTCGAAGAACAGGCGCGAGATCTCAACGCCGAGCTCGTCGGATTCGGTGCTGTGCTGCTGCTCATCCCCCGACACCGCGCAAATATGGTCTGGCTCGGGGGTTCATACAAGGTGAGCCCGGCGATTGTTGACGTACACGCTGCTGGACGCGTTCGCAGGACTCAGCGAGCAGGATCTACATCGCCTCAAATAGGCGCAATGGACGGCTTGCACGCGCCGCCCAGGCCGCCTCGCTGTGCGGCGCGTTGGGCTCGTGCCAATGCCACAGGTCCTTGTTCCAGCGGTAGCCAGTATCGGCAAGTACACCTGCCATTTGCTGCGTGACGTCGTAATTGTCGCCGCCGCCCGGCGCCCCGCCGGAGTCGATGTAGAACTTGGGTCGACGCAAGCGAGGTTGCCCCTTGAAGCGGTCGATCATGGAGGCGTTCTCGGCGCCCTCGCCCATCTGTCCCCAGCCGAAGGTCGCGGACATGGCGCCCACGAAGTCGAAGCTATTGGGGTGGCGCTGGGCGGCGTGAAAGGCGGCTAGCCCGCCGAGTGACGAACCGAGCACGCCCACCTTGCGGGCCGGGCCATAGTTGGACTCCACGAGGCTGCGCACGGTGCGAACGAGCAGGTCGGCGTAGGCATCGGCCTTTCCGCCCACGAGGGCGCCGCCCACCCGATCTTGGGTGTGGGTGTACTCGTCGAAGCGGCCTTGACCGCTGTTATCGATGCCGATGAGCAGGGTGTGGTCTCCGGCCGCCTCTTGAAGGCGCCACCCACCCCACATGGCCTTGGGATCAAAGAGGTTCTGGCCGTCCTGCACGTAGAGGTGGTGGCTGGGTTTTTCCTTGGGGACCCAGACCCGCACTGCGCGCTCGGGCAGGCCGAAGCCGCCCACGAAGCGAAAGCGCTCCAGGTGGGGGCCTTGGGGGCGGATGAGCGATAGCTCCCCGTGATCATCGTAGGCGTAGGCGCGGGCCCATGGGTCGGGGCGGAAGGCGCCGTCCTGGCCCACGAGCTTGTAGGCACCCTTGGGCGCGGTCTCGACGGTGCGAACCTGGAGGGGGCCTCTTTGTTCGAAGGCCTTGGGCTGCCAGCCGTTGAAGTCTCCAGCGATGGCGAGGGGTTGGGGTGCGTCGCTCACGAAAGTGAGCTGGCCATTGGCGACGATGGGCAGCCCGCCGTTCATGTGAATGCGGCGCATTCCCTCTTTTGGGGGCAGGTGCCCTTGGAGCATGGCCTCAAGGGTCATGAGGTCTTGCTTGGCGGGGCGCTCGGGGTCTGGGATGGCGGCGGGGCCGAGGCCTACGGCGGGCTGAGCCGGTGCAAAAACCGCGTCCCCGGGGCTTTGAGGGGCGGCGATTCCGGGGACCGGGCCGAGCGGGATCTTCACCATCGGGCTCGTTATCGGCGGCGGGACTCAGGGGGTTGCGGGCATGGGGTGCGTTGCGCCTCGGACAAGGATCGGAGCCTCAATGAAATTCGTTGCGCAGCGCGGCAATCTGCGACAACCCTATATCAGTAACCACAACGACCGTCGTGGTCCGGAGCTTTGCAGCCCGTAGAATAATGTTCGCCGCCCTGCCGCTGGCCCTTTTGGCGCCTGCTCGTTCGGACTCATCGGTTGCGTATCCCGATATGCGCCCTCTTCGCCGAATGACCAGACACCAAAACTACTCACCGGCAGGACCACGCCCATTATCCAACGGTCTGCTCACTCTCGGGTGCCCAGGCACCCAAATCCGGAGAACTCTCGTCAGAGATCTCGAGCCCGCGACTTCAGTATCCGTTTTTCGGTGTGCGCTCAGCTTTGAGGTGCACCGCGGGAAGGGCATTGAAGATGCGCCATAGTCATATCTCGAGCCTCGTTCTTCTGACCTCTACCTTGGCCTGCACGCCCGGGATCGACTCCGCCGATTCCTTCACCGTCGACGCGGCCAGCCTCAGCGTGGCTGAAGCGCAGGGCATCCTGCGCTTCGTCAACGATAGCCAGACCAGCCAGGACCTGCTCGACCACGAGGTCGGGCTCGATAAGCGGGCCGCTCGCAACATCGTGCAGCACCGCCAGGGCGCGGACGCGCTCGACGGCACCGCCGACGACGACCGCTTTGACAACCTCGACGAGCTGGACGCGGTGTCCTATGTGGGCAAGAGCGCGCTCGCCAAGCTGCTGGAGTACGCGCGGGCCTTGGGGCTCACTCAGCCCACGGTGGGCAATGACCGCGACAGCATGATTTTGGCCGTCGTGAACGACCCGGCTGTGACATTCGAAGTGCTCGACATCGATGTGGGGCTCGATGTGCGCGCGGCCCGAAACATTCACGCCTACCGGGCCGGGCAAGATGGCTTGCTCAACACAGGTGATGACAGGGTCTTCGCGGATCTGGCGAGCCTAGACGCGGTGTCCTACGTGGGCACGCGCGCCCTGGACCTTCTCTTCGACTTCGCGCAGGCCAACGGATACGGGGTCGACGCCACGCTCAGCGCGGATGTCGTCTTTTCGCCCCAGGCCTATGATGACAGCCACAACACCCGGGTCGCAGGCCTGATTGACGGCGCGCTTTTCAGCGTCGATGTGGCCATCTACAGCTTTTCAGATGCTTCAATCCGTGAGGCCCTGGCTCGCGCCCAGGCAAGAGGGGTTGCGGTCCGCATCATCTTTGAGACCGCCAACGCGGATCGCCGCGCCGACCCCGCGGACCTCGCCGAGACCCGCTCTGCCCGCCTTGAGGCCATGGGCATCGATGTGCGCTACGTGAACAAGATCATGCACCACAAGCTCGTCATCGTGGATGGCCCGCGGGACGAGCTGGCGGGCGCGGCGCGGGCCCGCATCGCCTCGGGCAGCGGCAACTGGTCTTACGGCGCGGCCACCCGCTACGATGAAAATACGCTCTTCATCGACGGCGCCCCGGAGCTGGCCCTGCGCTTTCAAAAGGAGTTCAACCACCTGTGGAGCCACTCCCGCGACTTCGTCTTCGGCGAGGCCAAGCCGCATGTGCTGTCGACCCTGAATATCGACGAGGAGATGATCCAAGACGGCCCCGACCTGCACGCCTACTTCACCTCGGATAACTTCACGGTCTCCGGCACCACCTTTCGGGTCAGCACCGGCCTCAACCGCATCTCGGACGCCATGGTCGCTGCCATTCAGGGCGCCCAGACCTCCATCCACATCGCCTCCGGCCACCTGCGCTCCCGCCCCATCTCCGAGGCCCTGATGGCCAAGGCCCAGGCCGAGCCTCAGGTGGACATCCGCGTCTACCTCGACGGCCAAGAGTACATCAGCGACGGGTATCATCGGCACCAGACCCAAGAGCGCGAGGAGTGCATCGTCGCCGCCGGTACCAGCGCCGCCCAGCTGCGCAACTGCATGGACCGAGGCTTCCTCTACGGCTACAGCCTCGACCAAGCCGGCATCGACGTGCGCTACAAGTACTACTCCTATCGCTGGCACTACACCTACGCAGTACAGATGCATCATAAGTACATGATCATCGACGGCGAAGAGCTGTGGACCGGCAGCTACAACCTCTCCGACAACGCCGAGCACAATACCTTCGAGAACATGGTCGTGCTCAGCGGCCAGACCTACGCAGGCGTGGTTGCATCCTACGAAGCCAACTTCGAGGCGCTGTGGCAGACCCAGCGCAACCGCAGCACCTACGCCGACCTGCTCAGCGAGGTCGCCACCGCGCCCACGATTCCGCTGGTGTTTACGCCGATGGCGTTGACCTGGGGTGAAGTCACCGACCTCAAGGCCGCGATCAGGGATAACTGTGGGGCGATCAACTCAGAGGCGTTTCGGACCAGGCCTGAGGCGCATCGGTGGTGTGAGCGTTGAGCCTGTAGTAGCGGCGTCGACGCGTGCCGTGACCGACTATCCAACGAGCAACTGCGTCAGTTCAGCCCGACAGCATACGCCGAGCCTGCGATAGATCTCCTTCATGTGGCTGCGGACGGTCTCCACCGAAGCCTCTAGTGTGCGAGAAATCTCGGCGCAGGTCGCCCCTTCAACGGCGTACTCCGCGACGCGACGTTGGGCGGGGGTTAGCAGGCTCTCGGGGGAAAGTTCGATGGCACGGTCCTCGCGAACCCATCCAATCTGCAGGTTAGAGCGCCGCGACAAACGCTCACAGTGCAGAGTCGCACCTTCAATAGATGCCTCGAAGCCGGACCGGGTGTGCTCGGCCAACCCACACAGATGAGCGGCCACAACCTCGCTAGATGCCCAGGTAGATAGACCCGGCGAAGCATCTACGACCCCTTCCTTAATATCAAACATGACGAAGCCGCGTAGGCGTTGGTCAGCCTGTGGCCGGGCTGCGGTGCTCTTCAGGAGCTTCTTTACTTGGTTCCGGGCTTTGGCCAGCGCCGAGCGGATTCCACGCCTCGAAGTGTTGGATTTCTCAAGTGAGACATAACCCACCCATGCCAGCACGGAGCGAGAGTCTTCGTCACAGACGAGCCACTGAAGCTCCAGATTTTGACGTTGCCCGAGGCTCCCCTCTGACACATGCGAGCCAGCCCTAGAGACTTCTACAAACCCTTTGGTCATCGCAGGGTTGGCGGCTCGGAAAGTGGTCGTTGGAAAGGACCCAACGACTAAGGAGCGACGCAAGGAGTCTTCCACCTCGGGCGCCGATGCGTGGACAGCAATATCCGACAAGACGGCTTGCGATGCGCCCTCAAGGGGGCGACAGACGAACACAGCACCGCCCCCGGATGCTTCGAGGAGAGCCCTACAGATGGCGTTGTGAACGCGACTTCGGTCAGACTCTCGGGTAACTATGGAACTACTGGACATGTGGACCTCCCACGCGACTCGTGCACGCATCGATACGTTGGGGGCCGGCCCCAAAGCTGCGCGGCGGTTTCCTTCTTTTTTTTGTCGGTGCCTCTGTAGCGCCTGTATGGGCCTGGTTTCGGCTTGTTGCGCCGCCAAGGCGCGGGTAGGGTCCGCGAGGCTCGAACGTGGATGCCCTGTCTGAAGACGCCTGGTGCAAACAGGTCTATGCCGACTGCGCCCCACAGCTCCTAGCGCGCCTACGCCGAGGCTTTGGCTATCGGGTCCGTGCAGGGGACCGCCGTTTCCTGAGGCTCGTGAGCGATTTTGAACGCGAGGAGGTCGTGCAGGAGACCTACTGCCGATTTCTGGCTCAGGTGAAGCGTGGCACGTTCGACAAGAGTCGCGACCCAGCACCGTACTTCTATCGCATCGGGTTCAATACCGCACTGCGTTACGCGGGGAAGCTCAGTCGAGAGATTCCGGTCGAGGACCTCATGGTCGACGAGCACAACGACGCTCCCGTCTTGGAAGACGCCTCAGAAAAGCTCATTCGTGAAGAAAGGGCCGCGCAGGTTCGGGTCGTGCTGACAACCTTGAGTGAGGAGGATCTGCGGGTGTTTCGGCTCACGTATGAGGACGACTTGAGCCAGGCGAAGGTCGGCGAGCAGGTGGGGCTGTCCAGGGACCAGGTGTATCGAGTGCTCACGTCGATTCGAAAGCGGGTCACGGACCACGTACGGGGGTTGGGATGGATGGACTGAGTCACGAGGCGGCCATCGAGTTGGCGGAGCGGCGCTTTGTTGAGGGCCAACTTCCCGAGGCGGAGGGCCAGGCGCTGCGCGCGCATCTGCGAGAGTGCAAAGACTGCCGCCGAGCCTATGACGCGCTCGGTGAAGCTGAGCGAGCTCTGAATCCGGAGGGCGCAGATAGCGCGGCCGCCCAACGACTATGGCCCACGGTGCACGCCGCCGCGCAGGCCCAGGAGGCGAAGCGTCGTGGCCGCCGCCGCTGGCCGCTCATCGTGGTGCCCATCATGGCCGCTGCCGCTGCCGTCGCCGCGGTCGTCTTCTCCACGCCGGCCACCCTACCCACCCCCTACGGGCTTGAGATGACACCCTCTCGTTCAGACCTCAGGGGCCCCACCGCGCCCTCCAAGAAGCTGCCCATCCTGCAAGCCGACGCGGACCTCACCCTCGTGCTCAGACCCGATCGAGCCCACGGCCGCTCTGTAGAGGCCCGAGCCTACCGACTGCGCGGAACTAACTTCAGCCGAATCGAGGGACAGTGGCAGACCTCCGAGGAGGGCTCCCTACGACTATCCGAACCCGGCGCGCGCGCCCTGCCTGAAGTAGGTGCATGGCAGGTGGTGGTGGTTGTAGGGGCCAGCGGTGCCATGCCGGATGATGAGACGGTGCAGGCGAAGGTTGCTCAGCTTGCGGCCGATAGCGGCGCTGAGTTTGGGACGGAGGGGTGGAGGTTGTGGTTGCGGGGGATGGTGAGGGAGTAGGGGAGGCAGTGTTACCGGAAAGTATGTGACTATTCCGAAGAACAAACAGCCTTAGGCCCGTCACGTTCCTGCTTCATGGGGCGAGCACGCGTAGCGAGCGGGCATCGGCTCGAACCAAATACAGTTCCACGAGGGCGCCATGAACGGCCCGCTCCAATCTTGCCGTAGACAAGCCCTCGCCGAGACGCCTGTCGAGCGACGTGGCCAACGCTATCCCGAGATCATCCCGGACGGCCTCGGGGGACGCAACCACGAGCGAGGCTCCACGCGCAACGAACGCCTCCCCGAGACCGAGCCCACCGCCAGGATGATCGTTGTCTGCGCTCGCCCCCTTACATGCCGACAGCACGACTATCTGCGGGGGCCTCTTCATCGACAGCACGTCGCCGACGGAGAGAAAGCTGGCTCCCGCGAGCCTCAACCGACTCTCCCAGCCATCGCGGCCCGAATACTGGGCGTGGCCTGCGTAGTAGAAGATTCGAGGGCCACGCTTGAGTGCTGTGCGAAGGCTGGCGCCAGTGGCCGCCTCTCCTACGAGTAGCTGCACATTGATGCCTGTCCGAGAGAGCGCTCGCGCAATTACCTGTGCCTCGCGCCGAGCATTCGGAAGGTCTCCCGACGGATCGCCCACAACAAGTGCGTCACTAATTCCGGTTGACACATGCGTCGGACGTTGGAGCCCATAAGAGTAAGGCACTGCCCAGTCATCTCCCCGATTGACCGCGAGCTGGGCGTGCAGGTTCAGCCGCTTCGCCGCGGAGTCGACTACAAGGACAACTCCCGGGAATTCCTCCGCGAGTACTTCGACCTCGCGAGTGAGAATCTCGCCGGAACTCTCTACCGAGTTCGGGGGGGGCATGACCGTTGCGTAGACAGCTTCCCCGTCAGATTCGACAAGTACGTGCCAGCCTCCGGAACGCTTGGGATAGACCGCGACGGTGGGGATGTTAGTGGTTCTCTCTGATCCGGGGGGTGCTGTGGAGTCCGCTCCTGTCTTCGCAGCTACGACCTTGGCGAATACCTCCTCAAGGTATTGCCACTCGCGCTCAAGAGTTTGCACTCTCGCGGCCTCGAGTCCCTCAAGGTGGCCTTTGCCCAATCTCCAGTCGTGAACCATTACGTTCTCCATCTGCTCCCGGGCGCGAGTGTACCGGGATACTGCCTTCTCCCACTCGGCCATGGCGGGGGGCGCTACCCCCGACAACCCGTGCGGTAACTCAAGGGTCCGCAGCTGCCGTCCATGACTACGTCGTATTGTTTCGACTGCCTCGGGGTAGCGCCGAGCCCGGATCAGAAGTTCAACGAGGCCGTCAACTATTTCTGCTCGAGCAAGCCAGAAGCTCCCTCGACCCTGGCCAATCGGCACCAGTAGGCTCGCACTATCAAGGCGTTTCTCCGCCTCCTTGTATAGCCTGATTGCCCCGGCATCGTCTCCCAGGGCAGCCTTGACCTGTGCACGCAACGCGAGAACAATCAATCTCTCCAACGAGAGGTGATACTTGCGAGCGATGGCCTCTCCGCGCTTGAGTTCGGCCTCGGCAACTTGCAAACGCCCGTCGAGTAGCGCGAGCCTTGCAAGGGCTAATGACCACGCCGAGGAGATCCATGCTTCCGGAGATGGCGTTTCACTGCTCGCCAGTTTCGCGAGACCACGCGCGGCGTCGACATTGCCCGAGTCGACATACGCCTCAACAAGGAGAGCGCGAGTAAACTCGGAGAACGACGGGTTGTCGCAGGTTGTTGTGTACTCCCGCAGGGCAGTCTGGAGCAAGTCACGTGCTTTCAGGAGATCCTGCTCCCTCTTAGACCCGAGTTGACGCAATAGGTAGCCACCGACGTTCGTCAATCGCTGTCCTCGCACGCACGAGGACGGAGTGGATCGCGCACGATGAATCAAGCCGGGTAGTAGTTGCGCAGCATCGCTCCAGCGCCCAAGGCGCTGAAGTAGGTGCACCTGCACATCAGAGATGTCGCCGAGGAGGCGGCTCATCCCAAGACGCTCCGCCCAGCGACGAGATATTGCTAGATCCGCCGCGGCGCCACGGAGATTTCCCACCTTCTGAGCGACGAGAGCCCGATAGTAAGGTTGCCGCGCCCGAGTACTCCCGACGAGCCAGAACGCGTCTGCGTCTTCTATCACCTTCGCGGCCGACCCGTAGTCGTGAAGCCGTGTGCAAACGTGCGCCAGGGCGAAACGCTCCCGCGCCGAGTTGCCCCGCAGCCCTGCCGCTTCGGACGCTGTCAGGGCATCTACGAGCCACAGACGCGCCCGTTTCAGGTTGCCCTGCCGCAGGGCGATCCGACCGAGAATCCCGAGCGCGAGGGCTGAGCTGGGTTCTCCCGTCTGGAGGACACTCGACGCTTTTTCGTGGGCCTGGGTTGATTTCCCGCTCCGCCGATCTTCCTCGGCGGCCAACAGATCTGGATTCGGACGATGCTTGTCGACCCGAAACCGCCTGACGGCCTTCGGCTGGCGCGAGCGGAGCACGACCGTGCCAGGCAAGATTGTCGTCGCCACCTTCAGGACGAGCCCATCGCTGAGTTCGCGCGTGCCAATGAGCCTTCCGCTACCCCCCACGACAACATCGCCGGCCCGCTGCTTGGGAGCCCAGATGGTAAGCTCGCTGGAGGCGTCGACGAGGCAAAGGTCTTCAGAGGCGACTTCGGCGCAGCCGTTGACCACCAGGGGCATATCCAAGATCGTTTGTGAGTCGTGAGGGAGAAGACAGGCCAGCGTGACAGAGAGTCCTTTGGCCGCACTCCAAGAGAGCTTGGTCGCGCGTCCCACCCGTTGTGGTCCTTGCGTGTATGTGCGATCGGAGGTCATGAGCTGCTCACTCCGGCTACCGGCATCCCTCCTCATTCATATCATTGCCTTGCCCCTCGGTGCGTGCGCGACGGGTGCGAAGACTCAAGCACCGGTCGTCGTGGATGCCTCGACGCGCTCCGCAGCCGAAGCTGGACCCTCCGCAGAGCAGGCGGGGCAAATAGATCCGTCGCCTATCGATCCGTGTGACGTGTGTTCCATCAAGGATTCTCGGACCTTGACGAGGGCGCTGATCGGTAAGCTCGCGAAGGATGTGAAGAATGGAACGTACGAAATCGGAGAGATGACGCTTGTCCTCACATTCAAGGGGGCGTGCACAACCTTGCCGATCGTGCTGGAGGACCCGTCCGGCGGAAGCGCCGGAGACGATATCAGCCAGGCGTTCGACGTACCGAGCGACTGCAAGGACCAGCTCATCTCATCGGCCAAGCTCGTCTACTCCACCTCGGACCGGGGGCCCCAGGGCGAAACGATAGAAACGGTGTCCTCCCCCAGCATCCTGGATGGCCGGTGAACCCCTGTTTACGCTCGCCTCGCGGGTAGTTGGTTGGCCCGGGGTGGCAGAAGGCCTATATGCTTGTAGTCAAATGCACCGGCCATTCCAAATAGGATTCCCCCACCTCGCCTTGCTTCTGTTTACGGCGTGCGCCACCAATCCCGGTCCGGGTTCCACTAAGAAATGCGACCCCGGCGCAGACCCGTGCCCCACTTGCGAGTTGCGTACGCAGGCTAACAAGCGAATTATCCGAGGAGTATTGAATCCAGCAGCCTTCTGCGGACGAGCGCTGCCGGCCAAGGTGCGGCGAGTTACCATCGACGCGGCGGACCGCCGTGTTCTTGAAGAATACACATCCGTGGATGTCAACTCGTCCAAGGACCCAAGAAATGGTGTTTTCCTCGAACTCACTGCGACGGGTGGAGTCAATAAGTTAACGGCCGGGTTCACTCTGGACTTCGGCGCAAATGTCAAATTGATCAGCAACCGTTATCCCGGTGAGCCGCAACCCATCGATCCGTGCGACGTCTGTTTTGTGACTGGATCAGCGCGTTATATCAACGGGGTGCTGGCGCCCAAGGCAAAGGTCGCCAAAGGTACGTACGATATTTCCGGCATGAAGCTACTATTGGAGTTCGATGGCAGCTGCGGGGTGCAGACGATTCCCCTCAACGATCCCTCCGGCGGCGGTGCAGGCACGGACATCGGCCAGGCGTTCACGGTACCCACCACCTGTGAAAAGCAGAAAATCAACAGCCCTGCGCGCTTGAAGTACGATACGAAGAGCAATGGGTCCAAAACGGAGAAGGTACCGGTAAGTTAGCACTATGTCGCACTCAGGACAGTCCGCTTGGGGCACTCGAGTGCGCTATGGCGCAATGTACCTTGCGATAGTATCGCTCGGCTTCTACGTGGGCTACCGAAAGGGCTGCAACGTCCTTGTTAAAGAGACCAGAACGCCTTCACCTCGAGTCGCCTTCGCGTCTGAGCCACTGAAAACTCGCAACCCGACCGAGCCGGGGTGCCAAACCCTGAAGTGTGGGAGCGACTACACTCTCGATCGCTGCGTGTCTACTCGCCGTCTCCCCAAGCATCCGGCTGTCAACTTCACGCCTGAGGCAGAAGTGACTGAGGTGCTCCATGAGGCAGACCGCTATTGGGCGGCACGCATGGAGGGGTCAGGCAAGACTACACTTGCTAGGTCGAACACCGTTGTCATGTGTACTCTGGGGCGGGCGAAAGCTACCGCAACGGATCTTGCGGCTAGACTCAAGATAGACCCGAGTCAGATTACCGAAATTGTACAGGGTTACTCCTTTGCGGTGGGGGGCGTCGCTCTCGAGGAAGCTGCAAATCTCCGAGCGGCGGCCAACTCAATACCCAACATCCACGCCGATTTCGACTATCTCGCGCGTCCAATGACAGCGCCCGACTTCTCGGACTGCCAGTGGGCCCGCGGCAGCTCCCAGTACGCGGTCAACATCGCCAAGGCTATCGGCGGGCGTAGTTTTCGAAAGAAGGCGTCTATCGCTATCCTGGACTACTCCTTCGACATGCACGTCGACCTCGATATCGAACGACTCAACGCGGGAATGAGATATTCGGACCATGGCACCAAAGTTGCCGGATCCATCGCGGCGCGGGCCGGTGATAGTCAAGGGCTGAGGCCACTACATGACGCGATTTCGGTAGTTGGAGTTGCGACCTATATGAGTCCCGGCGGGGTAATCAAATCGCTTGAGTATATTTCAAGACATCGCCCCGAAATCTCAGTCGTGGTCATACCATACGCATCTGATGGTGATTGGACGTGCGTTGAGCGCATCATTAGACGACAAGCCTACGAGAGGCTGTTTGTCGTCGCCGCTGGCAATAGCGGTCTTGACCTGAGTCACTCCGACACACACCGCGTGCCCGCAAATTTCATCCTTCCAAACGTGATCTCTGTCGCGAGTGTGACGTCCGAGGGGATGCTGGTCGGCGGCGAAAACGCCAGCAACTGGGGTGCGCAGCACGTTCACGTCGCTGCGCCTGGGAGCTGTATCTGTACGACGAAGAGCGTCTGCGACTATACCTGCGAGTCAGGAACATCGTATGCCGCCACGATAACTGGGGGGCTCGCCGGTCTCATCGTCGCCGCCTACGGGGAGGCTCATCCCGGGACGGGCCGCGATATTCCAATTGCGACGTTGCGCACGCGCCTACTTGATGGAGATCCGCTACCGGCGGCTTCGCGGAAGAAAATCAGTTCCGGATGTGCGATCGATGCCGTGGAGGCGTTGGGCGGACTCTAGGGGCCCTGACCGTCGTCCATCGGGAGTTACGATTCAGTCCCCGCCGGTGGGCACCGCTGCGGTGGTCAGCGTTATGGAGGTGCTCTGACCGATAGTATCATGACAGTTTATCACGACGGCGGCTCCCAGGACGGCCGTGGATAGAGCCCGGACCGTAAAGTCCTGTAACTGGCCAGACCCTTCATCCGCGCTGAATTCGACCCAACCGCTCACACTGGTATCTCCCCGGAGCACGAGAAGCTCCCCGGGATCGGCAGACTCGATCTCACATGACCTCAGACGGCCATCCGTGTGAACGCGGAGCGGGAACTCTGTGCCGACGGGCACGTAGAGACTTGGTGAAACGAAAGTGGGTGGTCCCGCAACCCGGAGCCGAGTGGTATCCGAGCTAGGCCCGGCGAGAACCGTGACGATTGATGTCGGATATTCGCTGGTTTGTGCAATGCGAACTGCGGCGCTTGCGACTGCCTCGCTTGAGCCCCCAACGAGCTCGATCGAGGTGGGGCCGGTGCCGCTCGCGAACTCGACGCCCGTTGGACGCAACTCGACAGTAAGATCGGCGGCTTCGTTCTCAGCACGAACCATCACCCGCCCCCACGCCGAACCATCGCGCGGAAAGTAGCAATCGTCGTCTGGCGGTCCTTGGGTGATACTGAGGTCGTTCACCTCGCCAGCAGTCTCCGCCGTCGCGGTCCAAGTGGCCTCCCCGACCTGACCGAACTGGTCCTCGCAACGGAGTCGCAGATTTGCGCCGACCTGCGAGTCAGCGCTGAAGTGAAGTCTGAGCTTAGCCGTCGCGCCGCACATGATCCCATTCCCCCGCTCGACGGCTCCTTCGACGCGGTCCCAGGCGCCATCCCGGAGAACCTCGGCGGTCGAAGTCTCGCTGTCAGAGGACCTCACGGTACATGTCAACCTGTTCCCTTGAGACCGCACTTCGACCTTTCGCGACGCGGTCTTCGGCAAAGCGGTCTCGCCGCCGTCTATAGTAGGTCCTGCCTCGATAGGGAGTGACAGCGGAGAGCCAGACGCCGGGATCGGTCCCGCGGATGCAAAAACCGTGGCGCCCTGGAGGGACTCGTTGATGTCTTGGACCGAGAGCAATGCCTTCCCTGTCGCCCGCATCGCTTCCCGAATCAGCCGGATGGACGGGGGGGAAAGCTGTTGGCCTTTGCCGGCCGTCAAGGAGACGAGCAGTCCGTCGTCGTTCGCGTCTGTGCTTGATAGATGGACCTCAATGGCCTGGCCCCCAAGAACTGGCAGAAAGCACGTACCACTCTGAAGTCTGATGTCAAGTAACCCAACTGGGCCAGTTCCTTCGGGGAGGTTGATCTGCAGCACTTCCTTCTTCTCGATGTGCTTCACTCCGCACGTGTACTCGACTTCGAGTTGCACCAATCGGTCAGTTCGAAGCATCTGAAGAGGTAGTTCAGCGCTCCAACCTATGAAGCCTGCAGACGTCTGGGTGGCGGGCACCCCGCCGACCCTGACGCCGAGAATCGCTAGATCGATCGTCTTGGGCCCAGTGGCTCTGCGAAGGGAGGCTGACCCGGTGACGATCACCTTGTCATTTGCCACATGATAGGCTTGTATCTCTGCCGATGCCTCCAGTTCTACGGAACTGGGGCAGGACGGGGTGCGGGTGAGTTGGCAAGCTCCAAGCAGGGTGCCCACAAGCAGCAAAGCCAAAACCCCATGCCACTTCATAGTTTCTTCACCGTCTCGATCGCCTTCCACAGATTCCGGGACAAATTGAACACGACCCCGAACTGAGGCGTGATCGCAAAGTGCTCCGGTACGTCGCTTTGGGTCCCCGCGACAAGCGATCCGCGACCGAAGCCATCGTCGAGCTGCGTCGTACGGCGAAGTCCAGCGACAAGGGTGGCCGAGAACGACATCCCGAAGCTGAAATCGATGCCAAAGAGCACAGAAGAAATTGGTACAACTCCCTTCGCGTCGGTTCGCACGACGCCGAGCCCGACGTAGGGTCCGACGGAAAAATTGTTGCTCCGCTCGTAGATTTCGTATGGGAACCAGGTATAACCAACCACCAGCTCGGCGACCGGCAACCCAAGCCCCGATCCTCCCGCACCCACACTAATGTACTTAGAGTTCGCCGACGCCGCGGCAAGAGAGTATGCGTGGTCCCACGGGGCAACGCCAGCGAGCACGCCGAGCTTTAGTGCGCCCTTGTAGACTTCCTCAAGCCGGATCTCTCTCGAGAACGACCCTTGATTGCCGCTGACTCCAAGCTTCACCTCGAGCTTGACGTACCCAGATTTACGACCAATAAAGGTTCCACCAAAAATAACGCTCGGGTCTTGCGGTACAATAGATTCTGGAATCGCATCAAAGATGGTTGAGACTTCACTACTTGTATCACCGGATAGCGATGCGGCAACCTTGGTGACCATTGGCTGTGCCCGGACGACGACCTGGATCCGACGACCGGCTCGCAGATAGAATCCCCCCCCCCTCGCTCCAGCGTCGTTTTCGCCTCCCTGAGTTCGCACGATGACCCGCGGCCCCGCTGGGTCACTTAGGTCGATGCAGTAGATATAGCCCCACTCCTTCTCAACTAACGGAGCATTTGCCCGATTGGCACACTCGCGACTAGTACGGCTTGGCCAGATGGGATCGACGTGCGGTCCAGGATGTGATCTACCCTAAGGATGACCCCCTCTGAGCTGGATCGTGTGCGCCATCGCCTCGAGGAGTTCTTCGCCTACTGCTTCGACGGGATGGGGCGCTCAGAGCGCCGGGCGGCGCTCAGCACATACCTGCGTGGCCTCCTGCTCGATGGTTTGCGCAAGTGCATGATGCCGATGGCCCGGCGGCTCACGAATGATCAGAGCAAGGTGGCAGCCACTCGTGAGCGCATTCACGAGGCGGTGACAGCTGCGAATTGGGATGAAGCGGAGCTCTATCGACGCCTTGCAATCCGTGTTTCCAAGAAGCTCCCCGGCATCGAGGCCTTCGTGCTCGACGACACGGGCTTCGCCAAGAAGGGCAGACACTCTGCGGGTGTGCACCGGCAGTACTCCGGCACGCTGGGGCGGGTCGACAACTGTCAGGTTGCGACCAGCCTGCATCTTGCGAGCGAGTCCGGTGGCGCTTGCGTTGGGGCGCAGCTCTTCTTGCCGCAAGCGTCGGCGGACGCGCCGGAGCGTCGCAAGAAGGCTGGCATTCCAGACGACATCGAGCATCAGCCCAAATGGAAGATTGGGCTCAACCTGCTTGAACGCGCACTGGACTGGGGGATGGCAAGTCATGTTGTCCTTGCTGATTCCGGCTATGGTGACTGTACGGCCATCCGGCAAGCACTTGAGGATCGTGATTTGGGCTATGTAGTGGGTGTTTCGAGCGGAATGAGCGTCTGGCCTCCAGGTGTCTGCCCGACGCCGCCCCCTCCTCGGAAGGCCAATGCGGGCGTCGGCCGACCCAAGGTGCGCTGGACGGCTCCGGAAGGACAGCTTGCGGTCTCTCTGGAGATCCTCGCTGAGACGATGCCCGCCTCGTACTTTCGCAAAGTCACGTGGAACAAGGGGC